>OGRA01004029.1_pt1 | contig 10581 bp, 11 predicted proteins | sample 1553351 | NCBI WGS metagenome assembly OGRA01 (sample SAMEA2580056, study PRJEB22360) | human gut metagenome | biome: human gut; feature: human-associated habitat; material: faeces | place: Denmark | collected 2008/2010
GATACGACTTATAATTAAAAATAAAACGGAATCGTCTAGAAAAACAATGCACAATGTGTATCTCAAAGAAAAAATTCGTATTTTTATCCCGAGTTTCGAAACTTGAAGAACGTATTAGAAAGAAGTGCCATTACCGTCGAAATCGCCAAATTTTAGACAAATGTACACGGCACGAGGACTCACCATACAGGTGGGTCACTTGTTTGCGTGTACATGGGTGTTTGGCGATACCTGACGATAAGCGGACAGTGACCCACTTCTTTTTTTATTAACATCTCGAAGGTCACGGAGGTTAATGTTATAATCATGGGAAATGTTAAAGTAATGAAAAAGTCGACATCACAGGGGATACTGGGATTTACGATAGCCTTATCTGTTACATGGATCTTCATTACCCTTTATTTCGATGGTGTTTTCGGTGAAATTCCTGTTAACACTCAACAAACGATAAAACCGGGGCTTTACCGGGCAGAAATGATACGAATGGCTAATGTTAAAGACTCCATTCTCCAATGGTATTTACCGTTACAAATTGAGAAGGTGACCATGAGTGTGAACACTGAACGAGTCGTCTCAATCCGTTATTACGGGGATGGCGGATTAGAAACAGCGGCAGGGCAAATCAGGCTCGGTTATTTTCATTTTACCAGAGATGAACCTGTTTGGGGTACTATCGTAAGGGATTCAGTCTCAATTTCCATTATCGACAACACCGTGGTGATTAAAGATAAGAATAACAAACTTTTCGAAGGGATAAGCTCCTTAATCAGGAATAGTCGATCAGAGCATCCTGAAATTCACTATCCCGTCTACACCCTGAAACGTATGGGTAAATAAATGATCCCACATAAAATTGAAATTCGTATATTACTACGCCTTGGAGTTCTTCTTTTTATCAGGGTTGAACTCCAAGGCCTTTTTCATGATCCTGTCGAAATCGGAGAACTGCCTTTCCGTCATCTTCTCGCTCCTATCCATGTATTCTTGATAACCACGTGAGTTGGGGTTGTCATTGTCGGTGGCTTTGTCGACCAGTGCGGCCAACCCAACTTCCAAGAGATGGCCCGTCACCTCGTTGTTTTTCTCTTTGACGTTTTTATATATATCCATGATAACATCAATTAAATAACCTTCAAAATCATCCAACTTAACCAACACGCTTCTCTCCAGAACTTTCCCGGGTGATGATTCGAAGAGCGTTTCAACAAGTTGTTCCACGCCCTCTTTACCTAGCACCCTCGTTCCATCTTCCATCACCACGCAAGGGATGGTCACACCCTTGATGTTCACGATTCCTTTCTTTTCAAGCCGCTTGCCCATACACTAGTTCTTTATAGGTTATTCGATATTCTGACTTACAAAGAAACAAATTAAATCGATTCCCGTCACTCATTTCACGTAAATTATAACGGAAAACGAATTCATCCACGTACCGTTGAAGGTGTTTCTTTGACGTGAAATGATAGATACCGAATATACCCCGTTTCAGCAAGGACCAGAAACCCTCTATCGTGTTGGTGTAAGCCTTACCGTTAACGTACTCCCCGTTCTTGTGCTTGACGATGAAATGCTCGTACATCTTGTCAACCGTGTTGTAACCTAACCATTCATCCGTGTACAGGATCGCATCCTTCACCCTCTTCACTATTTCGGGGGTTATCACCCTCGCCGAGGTGTCCTGAACCGTTTTCGCGACCAGCTTGCCGTTTCTCTCGACCATCCCCAACACGGGTGCTTTATCTTTAACGCTACGCCCCTGTGAATTCCTGACCTTCTTGCTGGCGTGACGGTTCTTGTTCTTACCACCGACGTAAGTTTCATCAACCTCCACTTCCCCGTTCAACTCCCCCTCGTTCTCCATGCCGTAACAATTCCTGATCCGTTGAAGCATGAACCAAGCCGTTTTCTGGGTCACGCCCAGATCCCTCGCCAGCTGATAAGAAGAGATACCTTTCTTGTGGCTGGTTACCAACCATATGGCGACGAACCATTTCCTCAGTTTGACGTTTGAACTGCCGAACAGGGTACCCGTTCTCACGTTGAAACTCCTGTTCGTGTTCTTGCAATAATACAGGTGGTTCTTACCCTTGTAAACTTTCGAGGTCGGATCATACGGTGACACAACACCGTTCATCCAACGTAGTTCTTCCAAGTAAGTGATACATTTCTCTTCCGTGTCGAAATATGTCATCAGCTCTATTATCGATTTGAATTCGTGTCCAAACATAACTCTTTCTTTTTCTTATGTCTAAAGATACACTTTGTTTATCTTTTATCCAACAGATCAACGATTTATGTTTCAAAAATAAGTAGAAAAATTTGTACATCCTAGAAAAATTATGTACATTTGTAATCAGAAGGAGGTAGGAACTCCTTCTGATAAATTAGACGGCTTGGGTAGCCTAAAAAGAACCCAATATTTTCTTTATGTATGATAAAGATAAAGCTTTTGAAGCGAGATATCAACAAATTCTTGAAAAACTTTTGAAGTTGAAGAGTTGTTACCAGCCAGAAGTTCTTCATGCTGATCCGGTACTAACTTTCAAATTGAATAGTAAGTTGTATTTGCAAGAACTTGCGAGAATGATGGCGGGAAAGGAATGGTTGGAGGGAAAAATCTAAAAGAGAGGCACCAAAACGCCTCTCTAATTTTTATCCGTTTCCACGATATTGTATATTAATACCATAGTTTAATTTATGGTTATAACACTGATTATTTTAGCATTATCTGCTTTCTTTTTTGTAAATGGAAAAATTCGGTCTGATGTGGTTGCGCTTTGTGCGTTGGTACTTTTGATACTATGTGGTATATTAACCCCGGAGGAGGCGCTTTCAGGTTTTTCTAATTCCATCGTGATTATGATGGTGGGGTTGTTCGTGGTGGGGGGGGCCATATTTCAAACCGGATTGGCTAAAATGATCAGTAGTAAAATACTTCAATTGGCAGGTAAGAGCGAGTTGAAGCTTTTTATTTTAATCATGTTGGTTACTTCTGCCATCGGTGCATTTGTGAGTAACACGGGAACCGTGGCTCTGATGTTACCGATTGTGGTCAGTATGGCGGTTAGTGCGAATGTTAGTCCTAGCCGTTTTTTGATGCCTTTAGCGTTTGCGAGTAGCATGGGAGGAATGGCGACGCTGATAGGTACTCCGCCTAACCTTGTGATTCAAAATGCTTTGTTAGAGGGTGGATTTGAGGGATTGTCATTTTTTTCGTTTACCCCGGTTGGAATTATTTGCGTGTTGATTGGAATTGTTGTGTTGATACCTTTAAGTCGGATGTTTCTGGTTAAGAAGGGCGAGAAGAAGACGGAGAATAAATCACGGAAGAAATCATTAAAAGATTTAGCCTATGAATACCAAATTGCTCAGAATCTGTTTCGGGTAGGTGTGAAATCGGACTCTACATTTCGAGGAAAGACGTTGGCCGAATTGAATATAACCGGGGAATATAATGTTACGATTTTGGAAATCCGGCGAGAATCAAAGTCGCAGAATCCTTTTATGAAGACGATTGATCAGGAACTGGCAGGCCCGAATACTTCCTTGCAAATAGGTGACGTGTTGTATGTTTTGGGAGCTTTTGCTCAAATCGAATTATTGACGAAAGATAATAATTTAGATTTATTGGATACACATACGGCAGAAGTTTCGGAAGAAAAAGTTCCCCATGATATGGTGTTCGGAGAGATCGGTATTGCCGAGGTTTTATTGATGCCGAATTCTCAATTGATTAATCGAGCTGTAAAAGACTCTGGTTTTCGGGAAAAATATAACATTAACATATTAGGAATCCAGCGGGGAGGAAAATATCTTTTACAGGATTTGAAAGATGAAAAGATGTATTCGGGGGATGCTTTGTTGGTACAGGGAACGTGGAAAGATATTGCCCGTTTGAATGAAGTGCAATCGGAATGGGTTGTTGTCGGTCAACCATTGGCAGAGGCCGCAAAAGTGACATTGGACCACAAAGCCCCGATTGCGGCAACGATTATGATTCTAATGATTATTGCGATGGTTTTCGATTTCATTCCCGTGGCTGCCGTGATTGTAGCTGCTTTATTGATGGTGTTGACCGGATGTTTACGTAATGTGGAAGATGCCTACAAAACGATTAATTGGGAAAGTATCGTGTTGATTGCAGCCATGTTGCCGATGTCGTTAGCATTGGAGAAAACGGGGGCATCAGCCATGATTTCATCCGGTTTGGTCAGTTATTTGGGTGATTTCGGGCCTATTATCCTGTTGGCGGGGATTTACTTTACAACTTCGTTGTTAACCATGTTTATCAGTAATACAGCGACAGCAGTCCTTTTAGCTCCGATTGCCTTGAAGGCTGCACTAGATATTGGAGTAAGTCCTTATCCATTCCTGTTTGCCGTGACAGTAGCAGCAAGTATGTGTTTTGCATCTCCTTTTTCAACACCGCCTAATGCACTGGTGATGTCTGCTGGGAAGTACACATTTATGGATTACGTGAAGGTCGGTTTACCTTTGCAGGTGATTATGGGTATCGTGATGGTTTTAGTGTTGCCTTTATTGTTTCCGTTTTAAGGGAAGTGTTCGTGTGAAATCTCTTTGTCTGTTACAGGAAATTCGCTACCTTATTAAATATTCCGGTAAAAGATTGATAAAGCATTTCAGGTGTGGCTCCCGTGTTGGTGGGAAATGGATTTTGATGAGAATACTCGTACGGAAAATCTAATTTTTCCAATATAGTATCAACACATTTGGGGCCTAGTGCCTCAATAACTCCTTGTGTTGGCATTACCGTATCCTTTTTAAGCGTGACAATCCGTAGACGGTCTTGAATTCGTTCGAAAAATGATTCCCGGTAATTCTTCATTACCTCGGGACGTATCATCGCTTTAAACGCTTTTTCCATGAAATCCTCTTCATACAAAACGGGGAGCATTCGCTGTTCATCATTTTTTGTCAGAAAATCATTCAGAAAATAATTCTTAACTCTTCGATACGCCTCTCGATCCATAATATCTCGGGCACTTCCGTCCATTTGGCTGAATATGGAGCCTCCACAGAAGAGGAATAGTTTACTATCATCCAATAGATGTTCCGGGTTGGCAAGCATCAGAATCTGTGATAGGAACGCTCCGATGGAATAGGCGAAAATGTTTATGGATGAATCTTTTTCAAACAGGAGGTGTTGTCCGGTTTTTATTTCCCGGAATAACTGCCATAAATTGAACATGGACTCTTTTCCGGATATGTAAAAACGCAAAGGGGTGTCTGATAGACGATAACTTAATGCCACGTTGACAAACGTGGAATTATTCAGATGTTCCACTTCTTGCTTACGACGAGCTACCCAAGGCATAAGGGCTCTTGGATTATACCAGTTACCGGGAGTACGGTTCATGTGGAAAGCTATCGGAAACAAAATAACCGCTTTACCCGTGGCTAAGGATAAATATTCTGCCCAGGTGAGGTATTTGTCCCAGTTACGTTCGTTCAGCCCGTGTAATAACAGGATTGCCTGGTTCGTCTTTCGTGATCCTTTAGGCGTGAATATGGTATACGAAAAACTTTTGTTCTCCTGAATGTTATTGTCCGGGATAGAACAAAATTCATTTGTCGGGAGCAATTGCTGAAATTGTTCTATTTCATTTACTCCCATGTTCTGGATAAAATGATAAGGACGAATTTCCAGTGGTTGATCTTCTAGGATAACTTTCTTGTCATAAGAAAAAATAGCCTTTAACTGTTTTGTTCTAGTTGAGATTTCCATGGCTCTTGCGATTAATTTTAATACAAACAAACACCACAATTCTTTGTTTTCAAAATTAATGGTGTGCACCTGAACCTAAAGGGACAAAATCTCATATTTAGGGATGAAATTTGCTCTTTAGGGGTGAAATTTTTTACGAGAAAAATGTATCTTTGTTTGAAATTTATAAAAATTAGAGAGAGATGAACGTGTTGATCCGAAAAATACCAGCTTACTATTACGAGAAATCAAATTTGATACGCCTGGTATTATTCACTGCTTTTTTTGATCTGATTTTTATCAATATCTACAAACCTTTCAGTTCTCTGACGTGGTATCCGGTATCGGAATTTAAGTTTTTCATTTTTTCGAGTCTGGTCATTCTTACCGGAGTACTTGCCGTGGCGATCAGTCGTGTGATTATGTATTTTTACACGAGGAAACATACACTTAATTATATAGAGTATGGTATCTGGATCGTGTTGGAAATTTTCTTTCTGTCTACTTTTTACACGGTTTATTCTTGTTTTTTACGGCCGGAGAGGGATGTGATGGAAACTTTTTGGGAGGCCTCAGAAAACACGTCATTAATCCTTTTATTGCCTTATGCGATTTTAATGCTTTATTTTTCTTGGCGGGATAAGGAGCAGAAGTTACAGATGCTTGAAGAGATGAAGGGAGATACTGGGGGGGCGAGTGTTATTGCTTTTCGGGATGAGAAAGGTGAATTACGTTTATCAATTAAACATTCGAACTTGCTTTATATCGAGTCTGCGGATAATTACGTGCAGATTTGGTATTTGAATAAAGGCGTGGTGACAAAATTCATGTTACGTAATACTTTGAAGGCAATGGAAGAGACATTTGAAGGGACGAATGTCTTGAGGTGCCATCGTTCCTATATGGTGAATTTTGAGCATGTTAAAGTAATCCGTCGGGAGAAAGATGGAGTCTATTTGGAATTTGGAGTTGAGAAAGTTCCCGATATTCCGATTTCAAAGACTTACAGTGAAAAAGTGACGCACTGGTTCATGTGTTATTCCTCCTCGAATGAGTAAATACCAATACAGACCGCCTTGTCGGGAATTATCCGGATATGTCCAGTATTATTGGATGTTGGATCTTGAGGATGTGTGTCCATCGTGCGAGCCGCATCGTCTTACTCCGCAGGGATTCATGGAAATCGTTTTTTATTATCGGGATTCGTACAAACTTATTCTGTCCGATGGAGAAGAATCTCATCCTCGGGCGACACTTTATGGGCAGCGAACCGAATTTATAGATATTTTACCCACGGGTAGGGTGGGGCTGATGTCGGTCGTGTTTACCCCTGTGGGGGTACGGGACATTTTGCATTTACCGCTGAATGAGCTGATAAACCGATACGTTTCTCTGGAAGAGGTGTTGGGAAGAGAAGGGAAAGATATGGAAGAACAAATGATGAATCTTGCCAGTTTTGACGAACGGGTGGATGGTTTGGAGACATTTTTGTTAGGTCGTTTGCAGCGAAGGAATGAATTTGAGAATAATCGGATGCGGATGGTCATGACTCGTTTATTACAGTGTCGGGGAATGTTTAACGTGGAACAACTGGCCGGTTATGCTTGTTTGAGTAAAAAGCAATTTGAACGGGTGTTTTCGACTTACGTGGGATTAATGCCGAAACAATACTTACGGGTGATACGTTTTCTGTATGCCGTGGAATTTCGAAATCGAATGCCGGAGGTTGATTTGGCAACATTGGCTTTCCATACCGGATATTACGATGCGGCTCATCTGGCGAATGAAATCAAAGCTTTAACCGGTCATACTTCGTCAACTCTTTTTCAATTAATGTGTTTTTCCGAGGATGCCGATAGTATTGAATGGTTTCTAGGTGTATAGAAGGAACTAAAAGTTTTATCGGAACAGAGAATGTCTCTTTTTTCCAATAATTGAGGGGTGATAAGGAAGTACTTTTGTTGTGTTAATCAATAAAATAAATACAACATGAAAACATTCGTAGCTTTTTTTGAGATTCCTGCTATCAACATGGAGAGGGCAGTTCAGTTTTACGGGACGGTTTTCGGAGAGAAACTGGAGATTGTCGAATACGGGGAAGAGAAAATGGCTTTTATTTCTTCCGGTGATCAGCAACCGATCGGCTGTATTTTTAGTTTAAAAGGATACCTGCCAACCTCTAACAGTATTACGATTTCATTTTATACGGAAAATATGGATGAATCTTTAGCCATGGTGAGGAAGGCCGGGGGAAAGATTGCCACGGAACCTTGTGAAACTTGTGAGGGATCAAAAGATTATTTTGCTTACTTTTTAGATACCGAGGGAAACCGAATCGGTTTATTTACACGAAACATTCATCCGGGAGAATAGTAATTCGGACGAGACGAACTATATCTTGCGGGTTGATTTTAAGGGGGTGTCCAGAAAGGATGGGATGGGTATGTTGTATGATCTCAAAATTTGTTCGGTTATCTTTAAGAAATTGAGAGAGTTGAGAAAGGGTTAGCATAAAAGTTATTTTTATTGTGACAAGTAAAGGTAATAAATATCACTTGAATCCGTATCTTTGTAGGAAAGAAGGTAAAAATGGTATTGAAAAAACGGCAGGATCATATTTCAACAGACAGCCCTTCCCGGATGGAAACTCCTAAATGGTGGCGAGTGGTGAGGCGTGTGTTCTTTTATGGTATCATGTTGCCTGTATTCGTGTGTTGTCTGGGAATATTATTTTGTAATTATCTGATTTCCAAATACAGTGAAGGAAAAGTTTTTGGAGATACGACATTTATACCTTATAATAAAGTTGGTTTGTTGTTGGGTACTTCTCCCCGGGTGAAAGGCGGGAAAACTAATCCTTATTTCAAGAATCGTATTGATGCCGCAGAGGAGTTGTTCGAGTCAGGTAAAATTAAGTATATATTGATCAGTGGAGATAACCGCCGCCATAATTATAATGAACCTCAGGCCATGAAAGATTCTTTGGTGAATAGAGGCATCCCGAAAGAATCATTGGTGCTGGATTTTGCCGGATTGCGAACGCTCGATTCTATGGTACGTTCGAAAGAGATTTTCGGACAGGATAGCGTGACGGTTATTTCTCAGCAATTTCACAATGAAAGAGCGATCTATCTGGCTCGTCACTACGGGATACATGCTATCGGGTATAATGCTAAAGACGTGAGCGTTTACGAGGGACTAAAGACGCAAATGCGGGAATTGTTGGCCCGGGTAAAAGTATTTGTCGATTTTTTTATCAACAAACAACCTCGTCATTTAGGCGAAAAGATTGAAATTCCGGAATAAACTATTCAGTTTCTTGTTCGAATTTTTTTATCAAGGAGAACAAATTTTCCCGGTTTGAGGTCAATTTCCCGTGAATATCCACTCTTGGAATCTTGTTACTTTTAATTCCGATGATAAGATACTGTTCGTAGTAGGGACGATTTGAATGCAATTCAAATTGTTGTTCGATATCCATGTATCGATTCAAATCCTGTATGGCTTTCCGGTTATCCAGTAATGGTGTAAGTTCTCGGAAAACTTGTGACTCGTAAGTACCCATGGAATAACGTTGTGCCAGGTGAATTTTGGATAATATGCGGGCAGTCTGCCATCTGGCTGGAACCTGCTGGTAATTGAAACAGTAGAAAGCTTCTTTTTCGACTAAATGATTGGCAGAAGGAGAACTTCGGGAGGGTTGTTCCAGTACAATGAAATTTTCTCCAAGATCATCTTTCCAAGTGGTCTCTTGCGTGCAGGAGCGAATGTAATATTCTTTGGTCGGAGTGTAAGCAAAAGAAAGACTGGCCTTTGTTGAAAATGGGGAATTTACCTTACGGTGTTTGGATAAAAGGACTTGTCGGAGTAGTTGGTAATCCACGTAATCAAAATCCATGGACTTCAATTCATGATGGTTCCCGTCAATGGTGAAAGTACCTTTACACGTGAGGCGTGTTCGTTGAGGATAAGCGCTACTTTTGGTCTTGAAGGCAAATCGGTAGTCAGAATTTTCTGATTCTAGGGGATAAATATCGTAATTGCGAATGTCGCTGAATAAAGGACCGAATAATTGAATACTTCGCATAAACGTGAATATTTTACGAGTTCCGACATCAAAACGGGTTTCTTCGTCTGTTATGAATGTGGGTTTAAGCGTGTCTTTTCCATCGTTCGTGAGATTGTAACTTCTGGCAACGTGGAACGGGACGATGTAAGATCGAAAATCCGTATCCCACGTGTTTCGTGATTTAACATCACCTGAAGAGAAATAATAACCGTACTCCCGACGGTATTCTACTACATTCTCTTCACATTCGGTAATTTTTTCGTATAAGGCTTTACCAAAATATTTGCATATCGGTTCGAGGCCGGGAGCCTGTTTCTTGAGTTTTGAGGAGGCTCTTTTTAAAAGTTCTTTCATTGAGATCCCTTTTTCCACATTCGTCTCTTCCAGTTCATATGCCAGGGGAACAAGTACAAGGCGTTTCATGCGAAGTAAATCATTCACACTGTATTTTACGGTTTGATACCCCATGCCTTGGAATTGTAACGAATCACTAGGGTGTAGTTTGTAGGTCTTAATAACACATTCCCCTTCAATATCGGTGCTAGTCAGTAAATAATGATTTCTAGGATTGACCACGTATACTCCAAATTGAGGCTCGCCTTTGGGATTGATAACCTTTAAACGTATTTCTTGTGCATTAAGCCGATTGAAAAGCAAAACGGTAACTAGCAATAAAACTACACGAATACAATAATTAACCCTGTTCATAACGTTTGATTTTGTGAAAGTGATCAAAGGTAAGAAAGATTTAAAAAGAAAAGGAGGTGTGTCGTAATGCACGATGCAC
>OGRA01004032.1_pt1 | contig 10571 bp, 8 predicted proteins | sample 1553351 | NCBI WGS metagenome assembly OGRA01 (sample SAMEA2580056, study PRJEB22360) | human gut metagenome | biome: human gut; feature: human-associated habitat; material: faeces | place: Denmark | collected 2008/2010
TTACCAGACTGACTGCTAATAACAACAGTAATATTCCTGCCATTTCTTTCAGCGGATAATAGAATACAAAATAAGAAATCTTTGTTTTCATATACCATCCAATCCCGCCTGTCAACAGCGTTCCCGTTGTTACCAGAAGAGCACTCAGCAACAGCCAGGTAAACATTCCTTCCGCAAGGAACATCCGCTGCAACTGCTTTCTGGTCATTCCCACACGATTCATAATGGCACATTCTTTTTTTCGAAGTAACATATCCGTTACCCTTACATTTAAAAAATTCATAATCCCAATAAAGATCAGGCATCCGCTGATTACCAGAAGCAACAGCCTGCTGGTCTGAATATACTCCTGTTCTTTTAATAAAAGGTCTGACCGACTCTCCATCTGGAATAAATTTAATTGCTCCGCATATCCGTTTTCAGACTGAAATTCCATATTTTCTGTTTGGATCATTCCCTTTAACCTGTTTTTGCAGCCGGATTCCTGTTCCTTTTCTACAGAAAAGCTCATTTCAAAGGTCTGTGGGGTCAGATTCTCTGACAGGTTTTCAAAGGTTTCCTCTGTTACAAGAAGAAGATTGGTATTTCTGCCATCCCAGCACAACTCTAATTCCGGAAATCCTTCCTTTGTAATATCCAGATACCCGCAATTTACCAGTGTCTCTGGAAGCAGATCGGACATATCGGTTCCCACCGGAACCAGATCATACACTTCTATTGTATTTCCAAGCTGCTCCAATGCCTGCTCTTCTGCATATTCTGATACTCTGTGATCATGGAGAAGAATCGTTCCGTTTTCGTGTGTAAATGTTTCCCAGTCTGCTGTTATCTCCTGCTCTTTCAAAAATTCCTGCAGTTTTTCTTTTTCAGAAGAAGAAATTTTTTGGATTACAGTCGGAACGGTTTCCCCGTCATTTAATAACTTGATGCTATCCCGACCTTGTTTCCCGATAATAGGGTAAAATCCCTGGATCTTTGTTTCATCCTGCAGGCTGTTTCCGGCAGTCTGCTTGATGTTCTCCAAGAATTCTTTCGGGAAAAAGACCATATTTTCTGTATCCGGGGAAGTTTCCATCAGTGTGCTGCAGGCTTCCTGTGTGATACGGATTTGAAAATCAGGTTCTTTCATAAACTGGTTTTGCAGATCTACTCCCTTTACAATCACCGAAGATCCAAGCGCTAAGCCGCAACCTATGGTCAGAGAAATCATGGTGATGAAAAAAGCCTTTTTATTGTAAAACAGATATCTTCTGGCCAGATAAACTTCCGGCTTGTTTCCAAAACTTTGGAAAACTGCTTTCTTTTTCTTTGTTTGTTTCTTCTCTGCAACATTCCCAGTTCCATAGTTCATACATTCCAGAGGACTCAGGATTTTGATTTTTTGCTTTACCAGAAGTATCACAACACCCAAAGTCATTGCCACTGGCAGAATGGCTATCAGAAAGAACACAGGCTGATAGAAAGAAATCCCCTCCAGTTCTTCTGCCTGTCCAAGATACAGTTTTCCAATGACAGAGGGCAGGATTCCAAGTACCACCAGACTGCCTATGGCAACGCCTGCAAGGCTTCCCTTCAAGACAACTTCCATCATCTGCCGAAATATCACTTGTATAATCTGATGCTGCTGTACCCCGACTACTTCCATCAGACCATATTGCTGTAAATCTTTTCCTAATGATAAATTCAAAATATTATAGATGAACAAAAACATACACAGCAGAATCAGGAAAGAGAACAAGGCTGCAAATCCATAGCTTCCCAGCATTCCTTCCACTGCCCGGTATGCAGCCGAATCCATGCTGACGATCCGCTGCCCTTCTTTCAACCGGATATCTTCCTGCAACTGTTGTTCCATCTGTATGCCACTGACAGAATCCTTTTCCGGTTTCAGCAGTATCCTGCAGGGATTCCATCCAGCTCCGCTTTCTTTCAGTTTCTTCTCGGATAAAAATGCAATGGAAAAACTTGCCCCCTGATTCTGATATTCTGTAAAATATCCGGAAAGCTGAAACGTCTGTTGTCCGGTTCCTTTTGTTTGGAAAAGATCATTCCAATAAAAATCCAGCTTTAATTCCATTCCCACCTTTGGATCCGAAATTCCCAGATACGTTAAGGTTTTGGTGGAAAGCATGATTTCGTTTTCCTGTTTGGGATACGTTCCTATGATCTGTGTATAGGCCGGACAGAGCATAGTTTCAAATGCTGTTTCATCTGCCACAACACAGTCGCAATATTTTATCGTTTGATCGCATAGTTTTCCGGCAAATTTTTCTTTTCCCGTTTCTGCTATGTAGGAAAGCGTATGCAGCTGTCCTGCCATTTCTTCTGTACCATTTTCAAGATACGTTGACACCGTCATTCCATCTGTCCGGATATGTTTCTGGATGTCCACCTGGATCTTCCCATAGGCAAAACTTATCATACAGAAAATCACTCCAACGGTAAGTGCAACTGCCAGAAACAAAAGGCGGTTTTTGTTCCGGTTCTGCTTTCGATAAGAATCCAAAAGCACTTTTTCTGCCGGACGGTGATAATCATAGTCTTTCATCTTCCACCACCCTTCCGTCTTTCATGCGGATGATCCGATCTGCCATGGCAGCGATTTTTTCATCATGGGTAACCACAAGCATGGTCTGCTGATATTGCCTGCTGATCTTTTTTAACAGTTCCATAACAGAGGCGCTGGTTCTGGAATCCAGATTCCCCGTCAACTCATCCCCTAACAGAATGGTAGGATGGGTGTAGACAGCTCTGGCAATGGCAGCTCTCTGTTGCTGTCCTCCCGATAACTCATCCGGCATCTGAAAGAGTTTCTCTTCGATCCCCAAAGTTTTTGCCAAATGGAAAACCTCTTTTTCATTTACTGTCCTCTCCAGTAATTTTGCCGGAAGCACGATATTCTCAAACACATTCATGGCAGGAATCAGATTATATTTTTGAAAAACAACACCAATGTGCCATCTGCGAAAAGAAATCTGTTCTTCTAAAGATAATTGCGTCAAATTTACATCATGCACATAAACACATCCATGGGTTGGCTTTTCCAATCCGCTGATTAAATTTATCAGGGTTGACTTTCCGCTTCCGGAAGCACCAATGACTGCAATAAACTCCCCTTCTTTTATAGAAAAGGATACATCATCAACGGCTCTTATATAATTTTCTCCATTTTGATATTCTTTTGTAAGTGAAACTAATTTTACAGCTGCCATAGTATCCTCCATATATTTCTTTATCTCGGCAAAAAAATAGAAAATGCAGATCCCTTTCCCACCTGTGATTCCACCGTAACGTAGCCGCCCTGCTGTGTCACAATTTCCCTGGTCAGATAAAGACCGATTCCAACACCCGGCTGATTATGAATCTCTTCTTCCCGGTAAAACCTCTTGAAAATAGATGCCTGATTGCTCTCTGAAATTCCTTTTCCGGTATCAGATACTTTTATCTCCACATACATTTCCCATTGCGCTACAGACACATGGACACTTCCCCCTGTCGGGGTATATTTTACCGCATTGTCCAACAGATTAAAAATCGCTTCTTCTGTCCACTTACTGTCATGGGACACACGCACATCCTCCGGACATTCCACAGATACATGGATCTTTTTTTGCTCTGCGGAATATACGATTCCGCTCATAGCCTGCGCTAACGTATCATATATAAAGTGATCTTCTTTTTCTAATTGAATCACCCCGGTTTCCAAACGGGAGGTTTTCACCAATGCCTGTATTAAAAAATCCAGCTTATTGATCTGTCCTCTTACACTTTTCAGAAACTCATTTTGCTCCTGTTCTTCCAGGGATTTTGTCAAAAGTGTATCTACAATCATTTTCATGTTGCTCACCGGAGTCCTGACCTGATGGGAAATATCTGACACCAGGGACTGTAATTCCTGTCTCTCTGCTTCTACCTTCCGGTTGCTTTCCTGCAGAATATTATACAGACGCACCAGGCGGTGATGGATACGGGCAAAAATCGTCTCTCTGTCGGATACATTTTCAGGTTCCTGACTGCGGTTCATCATGTCATCCAGGATCTGGCACAGTTCAGAAGTAAAATTTGACAGTCTCATTCCCAACAGTTGTACCATAAAAAGCATCCATAGTGCAGCGCAGACTGTTAATGCCAGCCCAACCCATAACACTGCGATATTTTTGGTCAGAAAAAAGGAGACCAATATGATTGCTGTCATTGAGAGTACCATGCCGGCAGTCAGCCAAAAAAACATCTTTTTTACAGAGGTTTTCTTTCCTATCATGCTGTTTCACCTCCGGTCCATTTATATCCCATGCCATATACGGTTTTGATATATACCGTTCCATCTGTCTCAATCTTTCCCCGGATGCGGCTTAACGTTGTCGTTAACGTATGCTCGTCCACATAATTTTCTGTACAGTCCCATATTTTTTCCAACAACTGCTTTCTCGTTAATACACGATTGCGGTTCTGACAGAACAGGTTCAGCATCCGAAACTCCAAAGTAGATAAGGTCAATGGCTTCCCACCCAGCATAGCTGTCTGCTCTGCAAAATTTAAAAACAACCTGCCATCATCAAAGACATCCTGCATGGACACATGATGCCCCATCATACGCAGTACATTTTCCACTTTTCTCTGCAGGGAATAAATGGAAAAAGGTTTTGTGATATAATCTACTGCTCCAAGTTCATACCCCCGGATCTCATCACTTTCCCTGTCATTTGCAGTCAAAAAGATTACAATGGTATCGCTATATTTTTTCCGGATTGTTTTTGCAATCGCATATCCATCTCCATCTGGAAGATTGATATCCAATAGTACCAGATCAAACGGTTGGCTCTTCAGCACTTCCATGGCTTCTTTTACCGTTTCCACCGAAACAATCCCATAGGATTCTGACTGTAGGTTGTAAACTAACATTTTATTCAAAAGTTCATCATCTTCTACGATTAAAATCTGTTTCATTCCTTTTCATCCTTTGCAACAATTTTGCTAGCATTTCCATTCTTATTTTACAACAGAAATGTCCTAGAAATGTTACAGATTGAAAAATTTATGATTTTCTTTTTGAAATCTTAAAAATCTTTTGAAACACAAAAAGAAGATGCATGTCACCACACACCTTCTCGTCACTTGCTAAAATCACTTTATACCTCTTGCCTGACTTTAAAACCAATGAATTTTTTCTTCTCTGAATTGGGGCGTATCACTCTTTTGATACGGATCGTAGTTATGAAGATTACAGCCGAATTCCTTCAAGGATTGAATTTGATCCTCTGCTGACCATTCAATCAATGAAATTCCATCAAATTCTTCAATATCCCCATTATCCATCACATTTTTAAAATACCATTCAACAATGGTCTGATTTTCTTTATGAAAAAACTGTTTGATATCCCAAGCGATTACACTCCCCCTCATATTCCATTCCTGAAACCAATGCTTTACGGTTTCACGATTGCTATAACATGGTCCCCAGCTTTCTGTATAACTCACGTTCTCTGCAAAAATATCATCCATTCCCAAATCTTTCTTTTCCAGCCACATAGAAAACCATAACCGGATCATCTGTTCTCTCTTGTCCATAATAGAATCCCTCCTATATCAAATTCGTTACAGAACCTCTAAACTCAATCCTTTTTCCCATCTATCAAATCATAACTCATATCCAGAAAATCTAAGATTTTTGCCTCACTTACACTTCCATCTAACAACATGGTGATCCAATACTTCTTATTCATGTGATACCCTGGCAGAAAACCGTAGGTCTGTGTCAGAAGTCCAACCATATCCGGTTCACACTTCACATTGATGATATCTACGGTTCCTTCCTCCTTCAAACCCAGTTTTGATTTTTCAACTCGCAGAATAGCTGCATACCACTTTCCATTTTTATGCCGGAGTATTGCACTCTTAGGAGAACTCTTCCAAAGATATTCCGGAATTGTTCCATATTGTTTTTTTACATATTCAAAAATTTCTTCCCGTTTCAAATATTCCACTCCCCAATGACTCTATTTTATCAATCTCATGATTGTACTTTTCGTATTTATCACCAGGCAGGACGTGCGCCCTGCCTGCTTCCCTATTATAGCATTGTTCCTTTGCTCCTACAATGCAATCTGTTCTTTGATTTTCTCTCATTTTTTAGTAAGCAACCAGTCCATATCCCAAAATGGACTGAGAATTCACCGTATAGTTGTTCTGCTTTACTGCATCTCCGCTGTTTCCCTCAATCGTATGTACCGTAGTTCCATCGCAGCTTTCCACGATTCCTACATGGTCACTGGCTCCGTCATGATCCCAATCAAAAAAGATGATAGTCCCTGGTGTCGGAACACTTCCTCCACTTTCCCCTTTGCCTGAAACCAGGCTACACCATCCGTACAAACAGAAAACTTCGGTACTGCTTCCTTTTGAATGAGCCCTGCCTGATCCGCACACCAGCTGACAAAGCAGGCACACCATTCTTGTCTCTCTGTAAATCCCCACCATGACCAGAACTTCTCTCCGCCTTCATTTCCAAGCTGGCTTTTCGCAATGGTAACAAGCTGTCCGTTTCCAAATAGGCCGGCAAACCAACCTCCACCGGAATAATACCGCATCACATGAGGCACATACTCTGGATCGCCATAACCAGACCAGCCATGGGCGGCTGCCTGTTCCTGGGAAAACTGCAACGCATTGGCTTCACTGTAACCGCCAAATTTTTCCAACGCCCATGAGATATAGCCATTGCCATAATTGTATCCCTGCCAACTGAGTTTCAGCTTGTCCATATCCTGGGGACTTTCACATCCGGCTTCCCGGACGCAATCTGCATAATACTGTATCCCCACCTTGATGGAATAGTCTGCATCCTGAATCGCACCGGGAGTACTGGGATACGGGGTGTTATAAGGGCACTCACTGGCCTGCATGGGATCGGTTCCCCTGCCTCCGCTTTCCTGCATCATAATGGCTTGGATTGCCGGAACATATTCCGGGATTCCAAATTCACTGGCATACTTTTGAATGGCGGGCGTATGCGCCAACACTTCCGCACTTAACGCCTCACTGCTCTGGGAATTTCCCAAAAAGGCTGCACCGCCAATAATCCCTACAATCAAAATCAGAACAACCAGAACCGCACCACCGCCTGCCATCAGAGCCGCAAATGCAGCTTTCACTGCATGAGCGGCAGCTTCTGCCATGGCTTTCAATCCTCTTCCAGTTGCCTTTGCACTTTGCTTGGCAGTCTGAACCGAGTGCATGGCAGCCCGTTTTGCTTCCCTGGCTGCTTTCATGGATTTCAGTGCTTGCTTTTTCTGTAAGACTGCCTGGGTTTTCACTTTCTGGGAAGAAACCGGAGAGGCTTTCACCACACGGGGCGCTATTTTTACCGTCCGATTTCCAGCTTCCTTAATTGTTTTCTCGGCTTCCGGCTTGACCTTAATGCTTCTTGTGGCTTCTGTTCGCCCTTTCTTTGCCATTGTCTGTCCTGCCTGGGTAAATGTGTTACCTCTTGTATTTTCCTCTCCCAACGAGGGTGTCGCGGCTTCTCTCTGCTTTTGTTTCTGCGCCTTTATCTTCTCATAGGTTTTCACCGCCAGCTTCTTACCGCCACGATAGGCTGCCGAAGCACTTTCTCTTCCCATGCGCTGTTCCACACGCTGGATGCGGTTTCCGGCATATTCTACCGGGGATTCCTCCCCCGTTTCTCTTCCGATCTTATCTGCCATAATGCTGGACTTTTCTTTTGCTTCCAGCATCGCAGAACGCACCAGTTCCTTCGGAAGCCGGGAGGCAGGATTACGGATCTTCGGACTTTGCCCCCGCACTTTTTCTTTGATCTCTTTCAATCACACACCTCCCATCTTTTGTACTTTCTAACGTTCCCTTCCTCGCTTTTTTGATTTCTTCTGCTGGCTCTCCAGCTGTTCCAGTTCCTTTACCGCTTCCTGCACCAGCGGATGATTGGCATAATAGGGAACATAGGACAATAACTCTTTTCCCTTCTCCCCGGTCGCCAATGGATATTCTCCCTCGTTATACAGCGGATCGTCTGCATGGTGGAGGGAAAACTCCAAAGACGGAACCATGTGAGGGAAACGTTTGCAAAATCTCTGGTAATGCCGGAATGCTTCTTTTAAAGATGTACATTCAATACACTCTCCCATTCCATGAAACTCCCCGCATTCAGATGCAAAAAAGGTAATCGTTGTTTCTTCTTTCATAGTTCTCACCTCTCTCTGAAAATTTTCTCTTTATCGAACTGCCGCCTTCTTTTTTTCTTCTTTGCCAGGCTTCAGAGGATGTGATTCCTGTCTCAGTTCCTGCAGGGTATCTTTCAAAGATGTCGGTTTCCTTTGTCTTTCTTCCAGTTTTCCAATCTGCTGTTGCAATCGTTCTGTTTTCTGTTCCAGCCGATGGATGCTCCGCATGGATTGGAATAACACCTTCTGAGTTTGAAAGATCATTCCCTGTTCCGGATTTCGCTCTGTGATTTTTGCGGTATCTTTTCCGTTCATTTCCAAAAATGCGTTTTTCAGATGCCCTTTGGCAACTTGCAGTTCTTCCGCCATGCTCCCCAGACGGTCAATCTTCTGATCCATCGACAGCATCACCGTATGCAGAGACGATTGGATTTTTTGCAAGCCTTGGGTAAGGTGCATTCCCTTTACCGCACAGGCAAGGGCATCTTTCCCCTTTTCTTTAAAATCAACTACTGCCTGTTCTGCCCGTTCCACAAACTTTCGTTTCCATTCTCCCACCTGAAAACGAAGTGTTTTCACCTGATGTTCTGCTTTCTGGATTGTATTCACCGCAAAGAGTTTGACCTTACTTTCCTGCATCACACCCAGTTGCTTCTTCACCTCTCCCAATTCTTTTAAGACGGTTCCCAGTTGCATTTCCATGGAATCAATATAGTCTGCCATACGGAGCACATCCCCTTTTTCCTGATTCATGCCCTGTTGTTCCAACAGCTCCAGCAATACCCGGATACTGCCCTGCTCCCGAAGCGGTTCTCTCGTTTCCTGGATTTCCACTGTTTGTCCTTCTTCCATTTACATTCCCTCCTTCCCAAAAGGATGCTGCCAAAGAAATTCCAACAGCACCCTAAAAAATATCTTTTCGACTAACACTCTCCCGGTTTCGTTGTCATCAAGCGGTACAGCTTCGTATTCTTCGGAAAGCTGTTCTCAAATGGCACCAGATTTCCGGAACACCGGATCAGTCCCTTTCCTGCGCCTACATTTGTGATATAGGATAACTGGTTCTCGGAAATATTCAAAAGGGAAGCCAGTTCATCCCGGTCTGTGGTCGCCTGGTTTAAAAGGATCAAAAATTCACTGTTTGCCAGCATCAGTCTTGCAGTATCCGATTTCAAAAGTTCCTCCACGTTCTGCGTTAAACCTGTCACAAATCCCTGGTATTTACGAATCCTCTTGTAGAGGCGGTAGAAAAAGTCAGCACTGTACTGATACCGGAACAAGAGATAAAACTCATCGGCAAAGATCCAGGTAGTTTTTCCTTTCTTCCAGTTCTGGATTACCCGGTTGAAAATACTGTCCAAGGTAACCAGCATACCAAGAGGCATGAGCTGCTCTCCCAGTTCCCGGATATCATAGGCAATGATACGGTTCTTCGTATCCACATTGGTTTTCTGTGCAAAGGTATTGAGACTTCCATTGATAAACAGTTCCGAAGACAAGGCAAGCCCTCTGGCCTCTTCTTCCGGCTGGAGCATGAGCTGGCGGTACAAGTCTTTCAAGGTCGGCACTTCGCTTTTATAACCGCTTCGGATATATTCCCGGTACACATCTGCGGTACAGCGGTCCAGGATGGATTTTTCCTTTGCCGACAGATTGCCAGCCCCCACTAACTGTTCAAACAGGGACAAAATAAACTCTGACTTCTCAATGAGCGGATTCTTGTCGTTTCCATAGGCAGAATCCATATCCAGTGCATTCAGATGAGTATGGGACGTTGCAGAAATGGAGATCACTTCTCCATTCAGCGCTTCCACCAGCGAACCGAATTCTGACTCCGGATCTAAGATAAGAATGTCATCTTCCGTAGACAAGGCCAGATCCACAATCTCTTCTTTTGCCGAGAAACTCTTTCCCGAACCGCTGACACCAAGACGGAAAGAGTTTCCATTCAATAGTTTCCTTCGGTCTGCCACCAGCATATTTTTGCTCACCGCATTCTGCCCATAATAAATACCACCCGGCTGCATGATCTCCTGGGTATGGAATGGAATCAGCACTGCGGTGGACTCTGTGGTCAGGGTACGCAGGGCATTGATCTTTCGGATGCCATAAGGCAGTACCGTATTGAGTCCATCCACTTGCTGCCACTTCAAAGTTGCCATCTGGCACAAATGTTTTCTTGCCACGGATAAAATGCTCTCCGTATCCGAATCCAACTGTTTCTTGCTGTCTGCCATATGCACCATGGTAAGGATGCCGAACATCATCCGCTGATCCCTGGTCGTCAAATCATCCAGCATTTCTTTGGTCTCTTTCCTCTGTAGTTCCATATCATAGGGTACAATGGCGGAAAGGAAATTGTTCTGCATACCAATTCCGGCAGATGGAAGTATG
>OGRA01004037.1_pt1 | contig 10552 bp, 10 predicted proteins | sample 1553351 | NCBI WGS metagenome assembly OGRA01 (sample SAMEA2580056, study PRJEB22360) | human gut metagenome | biome: human gut; feature: human-associated habitat; material: faeces | place: Denmark | collected 2008/2010
AATAAAATAAGGAGGGAGTTTTAAACTCCCTCCTTATTTTATTATATTTTAACACAAAAAGAAAAAAAACGGGAAAATAGAAGACCGATCTTTTTGTCGAATGATTACCTTTGTTCCATATTATAAACTAAAAAATAAATAAATAAAATGAAGAAATTAGTTTTAACCTTAGCTCTTGTGTTTGGTGTGTTAGCAGCCAATGCTCAGTATTTTGTGGGTGGTCAATTGGGGTTACTTTACGATGATGCATCGGAAAATACCATGATTACAATCGCTCCTGAATTCGGTTATGCATTTAACGATACTTGGACGGTTGCCGGTATGATAGGTTATACTCATATGGACAATTTCAATTCGTTTTATATCGCTCCGTATGCCCGTTGGAATTTTTGGAAAAAAGATTTCGTAGGCTTATTGGTAGATGGTGGTTTCGGTATTTCTACTCAAAAGTATAAAGGGGCGGATTCGGATACCGGTTTTGAAATTGGCTTTAAGCCGGGTATATCTTTTAATTTGACCGATAATTTCTCTTTGGTAGCTCATTACGGTTTTCTGGGATATCGTACTAAATATAACGGAAGCAGCGTGTCGGGCTTGTCTTTGAGCGGCAATGAGATAAGTCTCAGCTTGTATTATTGTTTTTAATATTTGAAACGAATCGATATTTCGACCGTCCGATTTTTATCGGACGGTTTTTTTATTCTTTTCGGTAGAATTGTAAGGTGAGAAGGTATTGCCGAACTTCTTTTTTTGCGAGATGACAAATTGGGATAGGTCAGCGATGTAGAGGGAGTGTATAGGGTGATTGTAGAATTTGAGCTCTTCTCCTTGTGGGTATTTCCCTTATATTTTTCGACATTTCCATTGAGTTAGCCCCTCTGTTATTCCGTGCCACTTTCCCTATATGTCTATGCCACAGGGGAGGAACTAAAAGACAATTCTTATTGATTTCCTATTGAGTCGTAAAGGGTGGGGCTGTTTTTTTGTTCGGGTATGAAAATTCCGCTCTATCGAAATTAGATAGAGCGGGATTTTCATTTTTTGTATGGTCTTTTACTACTTTTTCAAGGCTGCTATGCTTTCTTCGAGCGATTTGATTTTTTCTTCGGCATCGGCTTTCTTTTTGCGCTCCATAGCTACCACAGCTTCGGGTGCATTTTGAACGAAGCGTTCGTTGCCGAGTTTTCCCATTACTGTTTTGAGGAATCCCTGAGCATATTTTAATTCGGCTTCGAGTTTTTTCAATTCGGCTTCTACATCGATGGCGTTGCTCATAGGAATCGCATATTCCGTTGCATGTACCCGGAACGAAGCGGCGGCCGGATCTTTTTCTTCGATTGTTTCGATCGTTGCCAGATTGGTCATTTTGGTCAATATGCAATCGTTCGAGTGATCGTGTGCGCCGATAATTTGCAGCGTGAGTTGTTCTTTATTGGATATCCCTTTTTGCAAGCGGATCGTACGTATTCCCGCTACGACCAGTTTGGTCGTTTCGAATCGGTTTATGATTTCCATGTCGATCGGTTGGGGCTCGGGCATGCGTGCTGTCATGATGCTTTCGCCTTCTTTGCGGTCATACAGGTGTTGCCACAATTCTTCGGTGATGAAGGGCATGAAAGGATGCAACATACGGAGCAGTGCATCGAAGTACCGGAGCGTAGCATCGTAGGTTTTGCGGTCGATAGGTTGTTGATAGGCCGGTTTAACCATTTCGAGATACCAAGATGAAAATTCGTCCCAGAAGAGTTTGTATACAGCCATGAGGGCTTCGGACAGACGATATTTCCCGAACAGGTCTTTGACTTCTTCGAGCGTACGGTTGAGTTGTGCGTCGAACCATTCTACGGCAATGGCTGCCGTTTGAGGCTGGGGGAGGGTTTCATCTACGTTCCAACCTTTTACCAAGCGGAAGGCATTCCATATTTTGTTGTTAAAGTTGCGTCCTTGCTCGCACAACGCATCGTCGTATAGTATGTCGTTTCCGGCAGGTGCGGCCAACATGAGTCCCATGCGGACACCATCGGCTCCATAGGTTTTTATCAGTTCAAGAGCGTCGGGCGAATTACCGAGCGACTTGGACATTTTTCGTCCTATCTTGTCCCGTACGATTCCGGTGAAATAGACGTTGCGGAAAGGAAGTTTGTGCTCATACTCGTATCCGGCCATAATCATTCGAGCCACCCAGAAGAAAATGATATCGGGGGCTGTAACCAAATCGGTGGTCGGGTAATAGTAGTTTATCTCTTCGTTGCCGGGATTGTTGATACCATCGAAAAGCGAGATGGGCCATAACCATGAAGAGAACCATGTGTCGAGGCAATCTTCGTCTTGTCGCAGATCGCTCATTTGAAGGTCGGCCTTACCACTTTTCTCTCTGGCTAATTTCAACGCTTCTTCGGGTGTGGCAGCTACTACGAATCCGCCTTGCGGGAGGTAGTACGCCGGGATTCGATGTCCCCACCAAAGCTGGCGGGAGATACACCAATCTTTAATGTTTTCCATCCAGTGCCGATAAATGTTTTTGAATTTATCGGGGTGGAATTTGATTTCGTCTTTCATGACGGCATCGAGAGCCGGGGCTGCAAGTTTATCCATTTTGACAAACCATTGCATCGATAGTTTGGGTTCGATAACGACATTGGTACGTTCGGAATAACCCACTTTATTGTCGTAATCTTCGACTTTTTCGAGTAATCCGGCTTCCTGTAAGTCTTTGGCGATTTGTTTGCGAACGTCGAAACGATCCATTCCTACGTAAAGTCCTCCGGCTTCGCTGATGGTTCCGTTGTCGTTGAATATGTCGATACTCGGCAGATTGTATTTTTCTCCCAGCATATAGTCATTTACATCGTGTGCCGGGGTGACTTTTAAGCAGCCGGTTCCGAACTCAATATCGACATAATCGTCCATGATAATAGGAACCACCCGATTTACCAGCGGTATGATGACTTTTTTCCCTTTAAGAAATGAATAACGCGGGTCGTTGGGGTTTACGCAAACTGCCGTGTCGCCTAAGATTGTTTCAGGTCGTGTAGTGGCAACGATAATGTATTTATCCTCGCCTTCGATAAAATAGCGCAGATAATAGAGTTTGCTGTGTTCGTCTTTATAAATGACTTCTTCGTCGGAGAGGGCGGTGAGGGCTTTGGGGTCCCAATTTACCATGCGGACTCCTCTGTAAATGAGTCCTTTGTTGTATAAGTCGACAAATACTTTCAAAACACTTTCGGAACGGATTTCGTCCATAGTGAAAGCAGTGCGGTCCCAATCGCAGGATGCTCCCAATTTTTGGAGTTGTTTCAAGATGATTCCGCCGTGTTCTTCTTTCCATTCCCAAGCGTATTTGAGAAATTCTTCTCTGGAAAGATCGCTTTTTTTAATACCTTGCGCTGCAAGTTTATTTACCACTTTGGCTTCGGTGGCGATAGATGCATGGTCTGTGCCGGGAACCCAACAAGCATTTTTCCCTTCCATGCGAGCCCGGCGTACCAGAATGTCTTGTATCGTATTGTTCAGCATGTGCCCCATGTGCAGAATCCCGGTGACATTGGGTGGCGGAATGACAACGGTATAGGGTTCTCGACCGTCGGGCTTCGATTTGAAAAGACCGTTTTTCAACCAATAGGCATACCATTTTTCTTCTGCGTCGGCGGGATTGTACTTCGTGGCAAGTTCGTTCATAAAGTCGTTCTTTCAGAATGTTCTATATTATTTCAAGATACAAAAGTAAAAAGGCTTTTGTACCAATCGGGTGCAAAAGTATAAAATATTTTCCGAAAAAGATATTCTTCGGAGTCAAAGGTGCTTATGGTATTTGTCTCGAAAAGAAAGTTTTTTTGTTTTCGACATGTTTCGTAAACTATCGTTTAAGCCCGTCCACGGCGGAACGTAGTTGTTCGAGCGCTTTTTGCAAAACTGCGCGAGGCGTACCTACGTTTAGCCGCATGTGTCCTTTGCCTTCGGGACCGAACATTTCACCGTCGTTGAGTGCGAGTCTGGCTTTATCGACAAAAAGGTCGATGAGTGCATCGTGTTCGAGGTGAAGCCGTGTACAGTCGAGCCATACGATAAAGGATGCTTGCGGCCTAATGGCTTTGATGTCGGGAATATGACAATCGAGAAACTCTTCGACAAATAGTATATTTTGTTCGATGTAGGCTAACATTTGTTCGCGCCATTCTCTACAATGGTTATAAGCGGCTTCGGTGGCTATGGTCGCCATGAATGTGGGTTCGTTCAGCTCGTTTGCCGTGAGCCAGTCGAAGAAGCGCTTACGAATCGTTTCGTTGGGAACAATGGCATAGGAGCTGACCAAGCCTGCGATGTTGAACGTCTTGGAAGGAGCTCCAAACGATATACTGTTTTGAGCCGCTGTTTTGGATACCGAGGCAAAAGGGTGATGTTTGGCTCCGAAGAGAGGCATATCGGCATGAATTTCATCGGCAATGATGAGTATGTTGTGCCGTGCACAGATTTCGGCGATTCGCTGTAATGTTTCCAACGGCCAAACCACTCCTCCGGGATTATGAGGATTACAGAGAATGAACAGCTTGCACTGGGAGTCGATGATCGATTCAAGGTGATCGAAGTCCATTTCGTAGTGAGAGCCGTTCCATTTGAGCGGATTATGTACAACCTGCCGACCGTTACTTTCGGGGACGGCCATGAACGGTGTATAGACCGGAGTCTGTATGATGATTTTATCTCCGGGATTACTAAATACATTGACTGCCAAACCTATGCCCTTGACAATCCCGGGAATATAGGTGATCCATTCTCTTTTTACTTTCCAGCCATGCAGGTAGTCGAGCCAATCGATAATGGATTGCCAATAGCTCGCAGGAGCCTCGGCATATCCGTAAACCGGGTGTTGTAGCCGGCGTACGAGAGCTTCGGTTATACAGGGAGCGACCGCAAAATCCATGTCGGCAATCCATAAAGGAATGAGATCTTCTCGACCATAGCGCTCACAGAGAACATCGGTTTTCATAGCTCCGGTGTGATGCCGGTCGATAATTGTGTCGAAATCGTACTGAGAGGACATTTTATATACTGTTTAGGTGTTAGGTTGCTTATGTCGATTTGTCAAAAGCCGAGTTCTATCTGAAATCTTAATTGCCAGCGATTATAATCGGAATCGACAAATTCATTTTTGTAATTGTAAGAGAGGTCGGCTTGTACTTTTAATCTGTGATCTATCAGATATTTCGTGACACCGAACGTCGATTGGTTGTGACTGCGATAATTGGCATAAGGCTGTACTTCTTTATCCGGCATGATGGTAGAGTTTCTCAATGCGATTTCCCAATTGGAACGAAAGAGATAACTTGCCTGTACGTTGAGCCCCATTCCAGTGAGGACATATTGTTCTACATTTTCGCCCGATTTAATGAGCGGTGAGGAAGATGATATACGCCCCATGAAATCGGTATAAAAAGCAAATCCTTGATATTTGAAAATGAAGTCGACAAAATAGGAAGAAAGGTTACGCGTCTGGTCATACTTTAATTTTTCCCCGTTGGAACCTTGTGCCCGAAGAGCTCGGTCGTTATAGCTGTATGCTCCCGCTAAAAGGATTTTGGGCGTTTGTTCTCGCTCATAATCGCCTTCCATAGCATCTCCTTTCCCGGTGAATCGTCCCAGTGGGAATAGTTCTATACGTCCCGTATATGCGAGTCCACTCCCTTTATTGTTTCCCCAGTTTCTTCCTTCTCCGGTAGTAATAGAGGCTTTGGCCGCTAAATCCAAAGAGCCGAATAGATGTTGATTGTATTCTCCGAAGATACCGAAATCGCGGTCGAGATTGAATTCGGAGTTTACAATGGAACGATCTACGAATTGTAGGGCACTTGAAGAGTTTATTCGGGCGCGATTCGCCCGTATTTTGGTTTGTCCGAAACCGATATTCCATGTCGAATTGGGAACGTAGTAAATCATTGCGTCACGTACGATGTTGTTGTTCCCATTGGGCAGCGTTTTCATATCGTAAGGCGAGAAGCCTAACTGAACTAAATAGGTGAGTTTGGGTGTATAGATATATCCATCGAAACGTAATCTGAGCCGTTTGACGCGGGCATCGATATCCTGAGCCTCGAATTTCTCGTTGAAGTCGACATCGACCAAATTTTGCATGCGAATGCGCATCGTGAGTTTATATCTTTTGTTTTTAGGTTGGAAAGATATACCGTTCCCCACTTCTATATCGGGCATGTGCATTCGTATTTTTTCTAATTCATCGGCATAATCGGTATCGGAAGTGCGGATCGTGGTCGAATCGTTGTCGATGGTAATCGTTTTTGCGGATGCAGATAGCATGAATAGCGAGAAGAGTATTCCCGACAGAAATAATCGTTTATAATTCATAACGTTGTTTGATTTGATTTTGAAATTCATGCTACAAAAATTGAATGTAATTTTGAAATAGATTTGAAATGCTTGGAATATTATTAAAAATGTTCACTTTTTTATTGGTGTATTTTGTTTCTTCGACAAGGTGTTTTTTCTGTGTAAATTTCGACAAAAGGAATATTTTTGAAATTTTTCATACCTTTATTTTATTGCTCCAAAATTACAACCAATGTGTCAATATTCCAAAGACCGTTTATGAAATTTCGACAATGGAGGAATCGATTCAAATAAAAAAGTCCATAGCGTATTACGCTATGGACTTTGCATTTGCGGAAGGAGGGGGAGTTGAACGTAAAAAGCGTTTTAACATTCATTTTGCTTTATATCCCGATAAATACTGGCTTTTGGCGGTTATATTTAGGTTCGTTGTATGTTTAATGATGTGATTTAACACATATTTTGAGTTTAATTTGTGCTTCATTTGTGCAAATAATTACTTACTTTGCACAAAACAAAATGCAATGGAATTATGGCAACCGTTAAAGCATACGTTCGTTCTAGCAAAAAAAATAACATAGTAAATGTACGTTTCCGACTATCTACTCCGGGGGCAAAATTATTATATTATGTAAGCGATTTACAGATAAACGTAGATCTTTTCGACAACAAGAGAGAAGAAATAAAATCGAGGGCATTGTACCCGGATAAAGAGAGACGAATTTTCAACGAAAAAGTGAGTGAATTAAAGTCTCTTATACTTCGGACATGGGAGGAAAGAGGAGACGACTACCAGCCAACGAGCGAATGGTTGCGTGATGCCATGCAGCGTAGAGTGAATGGTGAAACACCTGTTAATGATGATTTCTTCGATATATTTGAAAAATTCCTAACCTATAAACAATACGATGAGAAGCGAGAGGAACATTATGATGTTTTAAAGCGGATAATGATCCGGTATGAAAATTACGAAATTTTTAATGGAGGAAAATTCAGGTGGAGCCTCGAAATATCAGCATTTGATTTGTCTAATTTCGAAGATTATCTAAAAAACGAGTATAGATTAGCTGAATTATACCCGTCGTTATATGAGGGTGTCAAGAAGTTATCGCCGAGAGGTAGAAATACTATTGCTAACATGATGACGAAGTTAAGGGTGTTCTATATTTGGGCTGTGAGAATGGGGGAGACAACGACCAACCCTTTTGCAAATTATTCCATAAAAGAGCAAATATATGGGAGGCCTTATTTCCTCACCTTAGAAGAACGGGACAGGGTGTACAATTTTCCGATGCCGAACAATCCTTTTCTTGCCATACAGCGTGATATATTTGTCTTTCAATGTATGATTGGTTGTAGAGTAAGCGATTTGTATAGGTTAACTCGTGAAAACATCAATGACGGGGCTATTGAATATGTTCCGACAAAAACGAAAGGGGATAATCAGGAATATGCTCGTGTACCTTTGACGAAAAAAGCGATTGAAATATTGGAAAAGTACAAGGAATATGGAGGACGTACCCTTTTTCCCTTTATCTCTGAGCAAAAATACAATGATTCCATCAAGAAGATTTTAAAAATGGCGGGCATCGACAGAAAAGTCACCGTCATAAATCCGGTAACGCAGAAAGAGGAGCAAAAGCCTATATATGAGATTGCCAGCTCGCACCTCGCACGTCGTACATTTATCGGGAATATTTATAAAAAAGTAAAAGACCCGAATATTATCGGGTCTATGAGCGGTCATGTAGAGGGCAGCAAGGCATTTGCCCGTTATCGTGACATAGATGATGAAATCAAGTTAGATGTGTTGAAAGAGATAGAGTGAGTATTATAGCGAATAAATCCTATTTTATGTATTTAAAAGCATAGCAACTAAAAAGCATACCTATTTCTTTTCCGTCACTATTTCTCAACGGAGTGTATCGCATATTCATGATTCCGTCGCAATCTATTTTCTTTACTTCATTGAATACAGCACTCAGCACGTCGTTGTAATCTACATCTTTCCAGCCTCTGATAGAGCGATTCATCTCTTTTTCCATATATACTACTCCCGGATAAGCCGTAACAAATATTTCTTGAACAATAGTATAATTAACTTTTGGTTCGTTTAGGAAAACTTCACACCCCTTGTTTATTAAAAGCGAATAATCGGCAACATGGCTTTTTACTGTATATTCTTGTGTAATACACCCTGTTAAAAATAGGACAAGTATTGTAAATACTATCTTCTTCATGACTTATCTAAATTTGGACACAACTATTCAACCTTTTTAGTATCTGTTATTTCCGTAATTTCCTTGTTAAAATAATAACATGTCTTTGATATAACCTTTTGACCTAATTTGTTATTTCCTCTACAAGTGAAATTAGTCCACCAGCCATTATGTTCTGGGACAAATGATGATTGAATTTCGTCCATTCTTTTGTTTACTGATTCCATCTCTGCAATTACCTGTTTCGCACTATCTGTCCACATGTCCATGTTTCGGTAATCGGAACTAACATTTGAAATAAAGTAATTTGATTTTGCGTCTAAAACTTTTAACTTCAATCCAAGATTATAATATTCTTCGTTGTCTGATAGTACGCTGAAAGAGCTATCGAGGGGTGTCATCTCTACAAATTCGTAGCTGTTCCAATCATTCATTGTTTTTTTAAGTTGATCTTCTATTAAACTGCGAGCTTTGTCTTCATTTGTCTGTGTGCAAGAGGCGAAAGCTAATAGTAAGATGGTGAATAAGAGTAATGTAAGATTTTTCATAACTATATGTGTTTGTAAATTATGTTGTAAAACTAAGTTTTTAGTATAAAGAATCATTGTTATATTCGCTATATTTAGAAGCAAAAAAACTGTAACCTAAAAATCATTTCTTATCTAATGCGCTTCTCAATATACATATTAAATCGTCTTTTGACTTTATTGTAGCTTCATGTCCGCTGATAATTCTTTCAAGGTCTTGTATCCTCTGGCTAAGTCTATTTATTTCGTTCAGGTAATCATGAGCGCCTGAACTGGTATTCTCTATTGTGACCCTTCCGTCTGGATCAATAATTTTTTGCTGACCTCTTTCCGGCAAAGATATGGAAATATTACCATTATTGATATTTCCATGACTATTTTGTATAATTCCTCTATTGTTATTGTTGCTATCAATAGTGCTTGAATTATTTCTTTCATTAATCATATTTCCCTCTCCTGTGAGAAGCCACACTCTATTTAATTCAGGGAATACAGATAAAATCTTGTTTGCCATTGTGGTTGAAATTTCTTTTGTTTTCCCATTTTGAACATCGTATATTCCTTGCGGCCTACCATATCCACATTTCTCAGATAATGACTTAGCATTTATACCATAGTAATTCAGAATGGCTTCTAATCTTTGTGCGGCGTTCATGTGTTAAATATATATAATATCCAAATATTTTCTGTTTTATCTGTATATATTGCAGAAATATTCTGTATCTTTGTATTGTGTTAATACAACAAAGGTAGTAAATAAAATTAAAAATACAAATACCTAATAAAAGTTAGCTCATTGGCGTAATGAATAACGGAATCGAACACCGAGAGTCGCAATAGCGGGAACGCCGAGACTTGCGACGGGTCGGGGTGAAGTAACGAAGTCGTGACGTGTAAGTAATATCCGGCAATTCGGCAACCGGGCACGCTTCACCAAGTTCAATAAAATAGAAACGAACAAAAAATGGAGAGAGAAAGGGATTGGCAAATTTTGTCAAAAGTAGTTCAGACAGCTTTCCATTATACTATATTCCCCTGCCCGTCGGATTCGGGTTGTAAAACAGACATCTGTTGCAGGGGAACTATTGGAAGATTGCTCATATATAATAATGTGGGTAGTCTGTGATTATTCAATATTTATTTTAAGCGAGTGTCCACAATAAGGACAAGTAGTTGTTTTACTTTCTTCTTTTTCTTCATCGAAAAAATAGCCGACAGGAACTCCATAGAATTTGGCGATTCTTTCTATCAAGTCGACTTTACATATACTTCCTTTATATATAATGTTGTACATGCTTTGGTATGTTGTACCAATTGCTTTTGCATCGGCGTATTTATCAGAACTTTTTTCGAATAAATCTTTAAGTTTAGTTGTGTTCATATAAAGTTTATTTGTTAAAATGATATAAATATATAAAGTTTGTTTGTTTTATTATAAAGTAAACTTTATCTTTGTACTGT
>OGRA01004064.1_pt1 | contig 10477 bp, 7 predicted proteins | sample 1553351 | NCBI WGS metagenome assembly OGRA01 (sample SAMEA2580056, study PRJEB22360) | human gut metagenome | biome: human gut; feature: human-associated habitat; material: faeces | place: Denmark | collected 2008/2010
CGCACCTCGCTCGCCGTATCGGCACTTAGAATTATGCGGTATTGCCCTATAATTCTATTCTATCGCCATTAAAGTTTTTCGCCAGGACTTTTTTCAAAAAGGCCGCCAATCTCCCGTAAATAAAACCTCACATCTTCGGGAAGATAATGCGGATGGTGGTGCCGGTGCCGACGGTGGATTCCAGATCAATGCGCGCACCGTGCAGAACAGCGATATGCTTGACAATGGCGAGCCCCAGGCCTGTTCCACCGGTCGCCTTGGAGCGGGATTTGTCCACTCGGTAAAAGCGCTCAAACACGCGGCTCTGGCTGTCCTGTGGGATGCCGATGCCATTGTCCTCCACGCAGAAATACGGGCAGCCGTCCGCATTGGTGCCGCAGCTCAGCTCCACATGGCCACCCGGCCGGTTGTAGCGGATGGCATTGTCGCACAGGTTGGTTACAAGCTCGGTCAACAGGTCGTGGCTGCCGCGCACCGTAACGGGCTGTACTTTGTATTGCAGCGTAATGTAGGCTTTGCGGGCGTTCACCGTCATGTTGGTGGCAACATCCTTGACCAGCACGCCAAGGTCCACCGGTACAAAATCGGCGGTGGGGCTGTTTTCCTGCTGCTTGCTCATGCCGTCCAGTTCCGAAAGCTGCAAAATATCCGATACCAGCGTGATCATGCGTTGGGCTTCCTTGTGGATACGGTGGCCAAAGGTGGGAATGTCCTCCTGTTTTGCCATGCCGTTTTCAATCAGCTCTGCATAGCCGGAAATGCTTGTCAGCGGGGTTTTCAGCTCGTGGCTGACATTAGCGGTAAACTCCCGCCGGATGGTCTCATTGTCCTCCCGCAGCTTGCGGTCAGACTGTACCGTGTGCGCCAGCGGGATCAGCTCCTCATACGGAACATTGGCCTCGATGCAGTCCAGGTGCTCCGCCATTCGGGCGATGGGCTGCACCAGATGCTTGGTAATGACCTGCGCCAGCACCAGCGCCAGAATGATGATAAGGATGCACCCGGCCACCAGAACGGGCAGCACGCGGTTGTAGCTGCTCCACATGTTGCTGGTTTCGTCCGCCAGCCGCAAAACGCTTCCGTCCGTCAGGCGCACGGCATAATAATGGGTGTCGTACCCAAGGGTTGCACTGCGGCGCACGCTGGCACCAGTGCCCTCTGCCATAGCCTGCTGGATCTCTGGGCGGTTGGCATGGTTGGGCAAGGTGCTGGGATCAGCAGTGGCAGAATCGTACAAAACGGTGCCATCCTGGGCCACAAGGGTCAGACGCAGGCCGTCTGCATACTGGGCCAGCTGCTCTGGCTGTGGGTCGGCAGAATGCTCATACCCCACCGCAATAGCTTTCACCGTGCGGGAAAGGTCGGTGTCAAACTGCTCGGCAAAAGCGTGCTGGAACAGCAGCGCTGCCCCCACCACGCTGAGCAGGAGGGACAAAATACCCACAGCCATCAAAGTGGTGCGCAACAGGTGAGCCATGCTGCGCGGCGCAGTGATGTGGGCGGTTTCGGCGGTATCAGGCATCTTCCCCGGCCTCCGTGCCCTTGGCGGACAGTTTGTACCCCACCTTGCGCACGGTGCAGATGGCGTCCCCGGCGTGGCCCAGCTTTTGGCGCAGGGTCCGCACGTGCATGTCAATGGTGCGGCTTTCCAACAGGTCGTCGGTATCCCACACGGCTTTCATGATGCGCTCGCGGGCCAGAACTTCTTCGGGATGCTCCAAAAAGAAATGCAGCAGCGAATATTCCTTAAAGGTCAGCTCCACCGGCTCACCGTCCACCGTAACGGTGCGGGCAACGTCATCCAGCGTGATGTCTCCAAACCGCAGGGTGGTGGTGCTGGCTGGTGCGGTGCTGGCGCGGCGCAGCACCGCCTTGACGCGGCTGATGAACTCCATAATGCCGAACGGCTTGCAGAGGTAATCGTCTGCACCGTGGTCCAGCCCTTTTACCACATCAATCTCGCTGGTTTTGGCTGTGACCATGATGACTGGTACGGTGCGGGTCGCGGCGGTCTCCCGCAGGCGGCCCAAAATCTGGTAGCCGTCCTCATCGGGCAGCATAACGTCCAGAATCACCAGGTCGGGCACGGTCTCCCGCACGGCAGCCCAGAAGGAAGCCCCGTCCTCAAACCCGCGGACGGTGTACTGGTTGGTTTGCAGAGCATACTGCTCCAGCTCACGGATGGATGCGTCATCTTCAACAATATAGATCATAAGATCCTCCAAACAAACAGGCCGAAACCTGCGATATGCCACAGGTCCCGGCCCATTTTACAGGGGAAAGCCCTGCGATAATTATTTTTTCTGCTCCGGTGCAGCGGCAGTTCCGCTGGGGCCGGGCTCAAAGGTATAGCGGCCGCGGTAGCGCTCATAGCGCTTTTCAAAACTGGGGCTTTCACCGTTTTTGATGTGGTTCAGGTATTCATGGGTATCAAAGCGGTCCTCCGATACTTCAATCATGGCAACGGCAATGTTGGAGCAGTGGTCCGCAATGCGCTCATAGTTGGTCAGCAGATCATCCAGCACAAAACCGTACTCAATGGTGCAGGCGCCGGCCTGCAGGCGGGCAATATGGCGGGTTTTGACTTCGCGCACCAGGCCGTCCACAACCTGCTCCAGCGGCTCGATCTTGCCGGCGGCGTAACAGTCGTTCTTCTGGAACGCATCCACGGTGCGGTTCACGATATCCTGAACGGCGGCCTCCAGAACGGAAAGATCGTCGATCGCTTCGTGGCTGAAGTGGATGGATTTTTCCTGAATTTCCTGCCCGGCCTTGAGCAGGTTGACCGAGTGGTCAGAGATGCGCTCCAGGTCATTGATGGTGTGCAGCAGGGTGTTGATGGTGCGGTTGTCCTCGCAGGAAAGTGCCTTGGCACTCAGCTTGACCAGATAGGTGCCCAGAACGTCCTCGTAATGGTCCACAGCGTCTTCCTTGCGGTTCACCTCGTCGGCAATGGCTTCATCCCACTTGTGGGTCAGGGACATGGCCTGCAGCAGGGAGGTGCGGCAGATCTCGGCCATATCGCCGCCGGTCAGCATAGCGCGGCCAACGGCAACGGACGGGGTGGAAAGCAGGCGTTCGTCCAGCAGGGAATGCTGCTCGCCCGCCTGATCCTTGCTGTCCGGCACGGTCAGGATGGCCAGCTTTTCCAGCACGCGGTTGAACGGCAGCAGGATGGCGGTGGTCACAATGTTGAATATCGTGTGCACAATGGCAATGCCAAAGGTGTTGGCGGTTTCGTTGTAGAACGAGAATCCCAACAGCGCATGCAGCCCGTAAAAACCGCACAGGAACACCAGCGTGCCGATGAGGTTAAAGTACAGATGAACAAATGCGGTGCGCTTAGCATTTTTGTTGGCACCGGCAGAGGAGATCAGCGCGGTAACGGTGGTGCCGATGTTCTGGCCCATGATGATGGGAACCGCCGCCGCATAGGTGACGGCACCGGTGGAGGTAAGGGCCTGCAAAATACCCACCGAAGCGGAGGAAGACTGCAGCACAGCCGTCAGCACGGCACCGGCCAGCACGCCCAGAACCGGGTTTTTGAAGCTCAGAAACAGGTCCATGAACCAGGGCTCATCGGCCAGAGGACTCATGGCGGTGGACATGGTGTTCATACCGGCCATCAGGACGGAAAAGCCCACCATGATCTTGCCCACGCCGCTGCGGCGGTCCTTATCCTTGCCCAGCATATAAAGGAAGATGCCGATAAAGCCAAGGATGGGGGCCCACGCGTTGGGGTTCAGCATCTGGATGGCGAAGGAATCACCCTCCAGGCCTGAAAGCGAGAGCAGCCAGCCGGTAACGGTGGTACCGATGTTGGCGCCCATGATGACGCCGATGGCCTGGTGCAGCTCCATCAGGCCGGAGTTGACAAAGCCGACCGCCATAACGGTGGTGGCACCGCTGGACTGGATCACTGCAGTGATGACCATGCCCAGCAGCAGCCCGCGCACCGGGCTGGCCGTCATTTTGGAAAGGATGCCTTGCAGTTTGCTGCCAGCGGTCTGCTCAAGGGCTTTGCCCATGAGGTCCATGCCGTAAAGGAACATGGCAATACCGCCCATCAGCGTGAACACATTAAAAATGCTCATACAGGGGGTTACACTTCCATTTCTCTTTTGTTATGTTTTCATTGTTGGGTGCAGCCGCACCCGGAGCAAAACCGAATCAAATCGTTTTGCACATGCCCACAATGGCACGATACCGTTACCTATTATAATAGAAAACAGAGCTTTATGAACACCAAAAGCCAGTAAAAGAATTGTAAAGACTGTGTAAAATGTCGAATCAACGCAAGAAAACTGCTAAAATTGGCACATTGTAAAAATTTGGCGTATTGATTTTGGGCAACTTTACACAAACTTTGCAAAAGGAAAGTTTCCATTACCAAAGCTTTACCCGGATTGTACTGCACTATGGTCGATACTGGGGAAACAGCGCGGTACAATAAATACGCACTCAGGAAGAACGAATAGGAAAACACGAACCCCTGAGCGAATGTGTGAGATAGAATAACAGATACAATTAAGGGAGAAGAAAGTTTATGTTAAAGCGTAATGTTTCCGTTGCAGTTGCTGCTGCTCTGGCTCTCAGCCTGGCCGCCTGTGGTTCCAGCCCGGCATCCTCCGCTGCTTCCAGCGAAGCAGTTTCCAGCGAGGCTGTCTCCAGTGAGGCTGCTTCCAGTGAAGCCATTGCTGCACCGGCTGCTGGCGATTTCGATGTCGATCAGGACATCACCGTGATTTCCCGTGAGGATGGCTCCGGCACCCGCGGCGCTTTCATCGAGCTGACCGGTGTGGAAGCCAAGAACGATGCAGGCGAAAAGGTTGACAACACCACCGAGGCGGCTGCCATCCAGAGCTCCACCAACGGCGTTCTGACCGCTGTTTCCAACGATGAGACCGCAATCGGCTACATCAGCCTGGGTTCTCTGAACAATGATGTCAAGGCTGTCACCGTGGAAGGCGTTGCCCCCAGCGCTGACACCGTGAAGGATGGTACTTACACCCTGGCTCGTCCGTTCAACATCGTTACGAACGGCGAAGCTGCCGACCCCGTTGCCGTGGACTTCATTGCTTACTGCATGAGCACCGACGGTCAGGCCCTGGCCACCGAGGAAGGTTACATCGGCGATGTTGGCGCTGATTACACCAGCACCCAGCCCGCAGGCAAGATCGTGGTTGGCGGTTCCTCCTCTGTTTCCCCGCTGATGGAAAAACTGATCGAAGCGTATAAGACCGTGAACCCCAACGCAACCCTGGAACTCCAGACCACCGACTCCACCACCGGCGTTTCCGGCGCACTGGATGGCACCTACACCATCGGTATGGCCAGCCGTGAGCTGAAAGATTCTGAGGTTGAGGGCGGCGCAAAGGCGACTGTCTTGGCAAAGGATGGCATTGCTGTTATCGTCAGCAACGACAACCCCACTGATAACCTGACCGTTGACCAGATCAAAGGCATCTACACCGGCGAGCTGACCACCTGGGCAGACGTTCAGTAATCCCCCTTTCTAAAAAAAACGGCTGTTGCGGCGGCAAAAGGCGGCAACGGCCGTTTTTTGAAAGTCATCGGTATATAGTTCCTGAGCAAAGACAGGAGAGTATGGGAAAATGAAAACAACAACTTCGCACCTGAAAGAGATCGTCATGCAGGGTGTATTTACCGCCTGCGCGTGCATCTCCATTCTGGCCGTGGCGCTGATCTGCATCTTCTTATTTGCAAACGGTCTACCCACCATTTTTGAGATCGGCCCCCTCAAGTTCCTGCTTGGCACCACCTGGAAACCCGGCAACAACCTGTACGGCATCCTGCCCATGATCCTGGGAAGCATCTATGTCACCGCAGGCGCGATCATTGTGGGGGTGCCCATTGGGCTGCTGACGGCCATCTATATGTCCCGCTTTGCATCGCCCCGTATCAACAAGGTGCTGCTGCCGGCGGTACAGCTGCTGGCCGGTATCCCCTCGGTCGTGTACGGCTTCTTCGGCATGATCGTTATGGTCCCGGCGGTGCAGGCTATGGTCAAATCGGACTTTTTCAAAACTGTGCTGCACGTGAAAAGCGGCAAGGGCATGAGCCTGTTTACCGCCAGCCTGCTGCTGGGCATCATGATTTTGCCCACCATCATCACGGTCAGCAAAACCAGCCTGGACGCTGTGCCCCAAAGCTATTACGAGGGCAGCCTGGCTCTGGGTGCTACCCATGAGCGCAGCGTGTTTTGCACGGTGCTGCCCGCCGCCAAAAGCGGCGTAATGTCCGCTGTAATCCTGGGTGTTGGCCGCGCCATCGGCGAAACGATGGCCGTTGTGATGGTTGCCGGCAACCAGACCTGGATGCCCAAGGGCTTGTTCCAGGGGCTGCGCACGATGACCTCCAACATCGTCATCGAGATGGGTTACGCTGCAGACCTGCACCGCGAAGCGCTGATCGCAACCGGCGTTGTGTTGTTCGTTTTCATTCTGCTGATCAATCTCTGCTTTAGTTTGGTAAAGGGGGGCGAAAAGAATGGCTGATTTTGCTGCAACCGCCGGTAAAACCGATGATATGACCCACGCAAATACGAAAATCGTTCCCCCCGCCCGCCACGAAAACCGCATGGCGGCCCGCGCGTATGCCCTTGTCATGCGCTGGCTGGTGCGGCTGGCGGCCCTGATTACCGTGGCGATCCTTGTGTTCCTGATCGGCTATATCCTGGTCAACGGTATTCCCAACCTCAAGCCGTCCCTGTTTGAGTGGACCTATAATTCCGACAACGTATCCCTGATGCCCGCGCTTATCAATACCATTCTGATGACGGCGTTCTCGCTGGCCATTGCCACACCGCTGGGCATTTTTGCTGCGGTCTGGCTGGTGGAATACGCCAAACGCGGCAGCAAGCTGGTCAAGGTGGTGCGCATCACCACCGAAACGCTGCAGGGCATCCCCTCCATCGTATACGGTCTGTTCGGTATGCTGTTCTTTGTCATGCAGCTCAAATGGGGCTACAGCCTGATCGCCGGTGCCTTCACGCTGGCCATCATGGTGCTGCCGGTCATCATGCGCACCACCGAGGAAGCGCTACTTGCAGTGCCGGATTCTTACCGTGAGGGCAGCTTTGGCCTGGGGGCCGGCAAGCTGCGCACCGTATTCACCATTGTGCTGCCCAGCGCCATGCCGGGCATCCTGTCCGGCGTGATTTTGGCAACGGGCCGCATTGTAGGCGAAACCGCGGCCCTGATCTACACGGCCAGCACCGTTGCCGCCGTGCCCGCCAGCGTGTTCAGCTCCACCCGTACCCTTGCCACCCATATGTATCTGCTTTCCAACGAGGGCCTGCATATCAGTGAAACCTACGGCACTGCCGTGGTGCTGTTGATCCTGGTGCTGATCATCAACAGCCTGTCCAGCTTTATTGCCGGCCGCCTTGCCAAAAAGTAATGCCGAAAGGAACTGCATGATGAATAAATTCGAAGTTAAAAACATGGACCTGTATTACGGCAGCTTCCATGCACTGAAAAATATCAACATTGCCATCCCCGAAAAAGAGATCACGGCGTTCATCGGTCCTTCCGGCTGCGGCAAGTCTACTTTCCTGAAGAGCCTGAACCGCATGAACGACCTGGTGGAAGGCTGCCGCATTTCCGGCGATATCCTGCTGGACGGTGTGGATATCTATAAGGATAAGATGGATGTCAATGTGCTGCGCAAGCGGGTTGGCATGGTGTTCCAGAAGCCTAACCCCTTCCCGATGAGCATTTACGATAACATCGCCTACGGTCCCCGCACCCACGGTGTGCGCAGTAAGGCGCAGCTGGATGAAATTGTGGAAAAAAGCCTGCGCGGCGCTGCCATCTGGGACGAAGTGAAGGACCGCCTGAACAAAAGCGCGCTGGGCATGTCCGGCGGCCAGCAGCAGCGTTTGTGCATTGCCCGCGCCCTGGCGGTGGAGCCGGAAGTTCTGCTGATGGACGAACCGACCTCCGCTTTGGACCCCATCTCCACCTCCAAGGTGGAAGAGCTGGCTCTGGAATTAAAGGACCGCTACACCATCGTAATCGTGACCCATAACATGCAGCAGGCCGCCCGTATTTCAGATAAGACGGCGTTCTTCCTGCTGGGTGAGCTGGTGGAAATGGGCGATACGGAACGCCTGTTCTCCACCCCTGTGGACAAGCGCACGGAAGATTATATTTCCGGCCGTTTTGGTTGATCGGAGGAGCAATACCATGCCTAGTGTGCGTAAATCTTATGATGAAGAGCTTTTGCAGCTGGATACCTTGCTGGCCCGCATGGGTCACGAAGCCGGTGCCGCCATTGAAAGCGCACTGACTGCCCTGCGCAATGATGATATTGAACTGGCCCGCAGCGTGGTTGCGCGGGACAGCCAGATCGACGCAGGCGAACACGAGATCGAACACCGTTTGCTTCACTCTTTTCTGAATTGTCTGTGTCTTATGTTTGGTGAGTTCATCACAGGCCAAACATATCATCTGCCGTTATTATACCGCATTCCGAAAATGCACGCTTCTCATTTTTTGCTATGTATCTTATCAATATCTGCTGTTTTTGCAGACTTGTTGATTGTTTTTTGTGTAATGTGCTAGAAAGAAAAACACAGTTTTTGTGCGATTCGAGAAACGAATTGTAACTTTCGTGTCATCATTATGGATAAATGGTGCATAATATGCCGCGAATTTTTCCTACCTGCTGCGCTTGTTCGGCATCGCCAAAATTTGCACAGCCTGAAAAATAGCACAAAATAAGCATTGCAAAAGCCGAAAGTCCCGAAAACGACGGGGCTTTTCTTGCAAAATGCGTCATTTTTGCGCTAAATTCCACGGTTACACTGCGTTATAAGTGGAATGCAGGGGTGCTGTATTTATGTTGCCCTGTTGAAAATCAAGCCCGGTACCCCCTTGATTTTGCCGCTGCAACCTGCTATATTGAGCCAAAACTGAACAACGAAAGGGGGCCGATTTATGGCAGCAGTTACCCTGCCCACACACTATCGCAACGTTTTTACGGAGCTGGGCTATGCGCAGGCGGAGATCGACGCACGCCGCTATTACGACAACTGCCTGTACTTCTTTGCCCTGCTGGCCCTCAGCGGCCGATACCGCATTTGGCCGCTGTAAGGCGTTCTGATATAGTAAAAAAGGAGAATCCTATGATGATGCAATTTGCCTGCACGGCCCGGTCGGCGGACGATGAGGACTACCGCCCGCTGGCTGAAACGCCGCTGACGCTGGACTTTGCCTATGACCACGGCGTTTCGACTTTGGCCGATCCGGCGGTCTGGCAGGTGACGCTGACCAACAACGCCGATGCCCCATGGCGCGGCGTTGTTAAGCTGGAACACTGCGTTGCTTGCGATGCACCGCGCTTTTTCTTACCCGGATTCCTCTACGGCCGCAATCGCGGCGAAGCCCCGATCCGCGTTGACAACCGCTACCCAAGGCTGCGGGCAGGTACACCGGAGTTTCCTGCATCGCCTTGGTGGATGGTCCGCGCTGATCGCCTCAGCCACCCCGCAGCCTTCCTGCTGGACGGCGGACGGTGGTATGGGCTCTCGGCTGCGCCATATTTCGTGCGCCAAAACGGCGTGCTGCAACCCTGGCAGCCCGGCAGGGCGGGGACGTTCGCACAGTTTGCAGGCTTTACCTGCTCACTGAATACGGGCAGTGTCGGCTACACGCTGGGGTACGAAAACGCGCCCTGGCTGTTTGTGCAGTCCCACAACATCAAGCCCCGCGCTCCGATGGGTGAAAACTGCTTGACGCTGGCGGCGGGGGAGAGCGTTGCCTTCCCGCTGTACCTCTATGATTTTGTCGCAGTGGATGGCGAGCGCACGCTGTACGCGGCGCTGGAGGCCGTCTATGGGCTGTGGCACACGCCGCCGCGCCCCGGCACGACCCCCTCCCACGCGGCAGAGCTGCTGGCCGGGGCCGTTACCCGCGACGCTTGGCTGCCCGACGATAAAAACTATGTCGGCATCACCAAAGAGCGCTCGGACGGCAGCTATGAGCAGAACAAGATTTTCTCCATCAGCTGGACCAACGGCCTGTCCGCCGCCGTGCCCTGCCTGCAGGCGGCGCACCGCCTGGGGGATAAGACGATCCGCGCTGCGGCCCTTGCCTGCATCGACAATATTGTGCAGAACTCTTTGGACCCGCGCTGCGGCCTGCCCAACGAGACCTGGGACGCCGAAAACGGCTGGAGCTGTCGGGGCTGGTGGTTCGACGGCATGTACACGGGCGGGCATTCCGGCTATCTGGTCGGACAGACGCTTTATTATATCCTAAAGGCCTATCGGCTCGAAGCTGCCCGCGGCATCGACCACCCCGACTGGCTCGCCTTTGTGCAGGGCGTGGTGCCACGGCTGGCGGCAGCACGCAACGGCGACGGCGAGTACCCGTTTACCCTGTCGGAGCAAACGGGCGCAGGGTTGGAATACGATTCACTGGGCAGCGCCTGGTGCTTGGCCGCTGAGGCT
>OGRA01004072.1_pt1 | contig 10461 bp, 9 predicted proteins | sample 1553351 | NCBI WGS metagenome assembly OGRA01 (sample SAMEA2580056, study PRJEB22360) | human gut metagenome | biome: human gut; feature: human-associated habitat; material: faeces | place: Denmark | collected 2008/2010
TGGCGGCGCCCTTCCGTAATTTATATATTGGAGTAGATGAAGGGAGGAAGCTGATATAGACAACAGGATTTATGGATATATCCGGGTTTCAACCAGAGAACAGAACGAAGAACGGCAGGGCATCGCCATGCGGGAAGTCGGGGTGCCGGACAGAAATATTTATAAGGACAAACAGTCGGGCAAGGATTTTGACCGCCCGCAGTATAAAAAGCTGCTCCGAAAAATAAAAAAAGACGATCTGCTCTATATCAAGAGCATTGACCGTCTGGGACGCAATTACGCCGAAATATTGGAGCAATGGCGCTTTCTCACAAAGGAAAAAGGCATTGACATTGTGGTTCTGGATATGCCACTTCTGGATACACGGAGAGGCAAGGATTTGCTGGGAACCTTCCTCAGTGACATTGTGCTGCAAGTACTGTCTTTTGTGGCAGAGAACGAGCGTACCAACACCCGGCAGCGGCAGGCTGAGGGTATTGCTGCGGCCAAAGCCAAGGGCATTCGGTTTGGGCGGCCGCCCAAACCGTTGCCCGAGAATTTCCACTCCGTTTACCAGCGTTGGAAAATGGGGGAAATCACCGGGACGGCAGCAGCAAAGGAATGTGGGATGCCCCTTGCTACCTTTCGTTACCGGGCAGAGATTTACGAAAAAGCCAAGTTGTTGTAAAGGGGTGTTTTTACAGGAATGTGTACTTTTTTGTAGGAGATTTAGATAACTTGTAGTTGTTTGCCGAATAGCGAAAAAGGAATTTTACTGATAGACTTTTTCTGTTAAAAGAGGTATAATAAAAATATTATGGAAAGGTGTATCTATTTACAGGAAAGTACACCTTCATGTAAAGGATTCTAATGGAGGGTACTAAAAGTGGGAAATACCAATGAGACTTTAAGAAAGCCGAGAATTGTTTCTATCTTTTCCGGCTGTGGAGGCCTTGACTATGGCTTTCACATGGAAGGATATGAGACAATATGGGCTAACGATTTTGCAGAATGGGCGTGCAAATCCTTTGCCGCCAATTTCGGCGATGTTATTCACTATAAGGATATTACCAAGATAGATCCTTACACCGACACCACCATCCCGGAATGTGACATTGTTCTGGGTGGTTTTCCGTGTCAGGACTTCTCTATTATCTGGAAACAGCCCGGTCTGAACGGCACCCGTGGCGGTCTGTTCAGACATTTTGCAGAATTTGTTGATGCAAAGAAACCGAAAGCGTTTGTTGCTGAGAATGTTAAGGGGCTAATTACGGCCAATAACGGGAGGGCCATTGACACCATTATCAAAGACTTCGAAAGCATCGCTCCCGGCTATGTGGTAAAGCCCCATCTGTATAACTTTGCGGAATACGGCGTACCACAGTTCAGAGAGCGTGTCCTCTTTGTCGGTGTCAGAATTGATACGGGATTTGACTTTGTTCATCCCAAGCCTTCTCATGGCCCGAACGGTACACTTCCTTATGTGACAGCAGGCGAAGCGCTGGAGGGTGTTGAAAAGGTTCCTACTAATAACGAGCATATCAACATCAAGGAAAAGACACGGAAGGTTCTTGAACTAATTCCCGAGGGCGGCAACTTCACGGATATTCCAAAGGATAATCCACTGTATGTTAAGGGCATGATTAGCCATGTTTACCGCAGAATCAAGAGAGATGAGCCAGCTAAGACAATTATTGCTGCTGGTGGCGGCGGGACATGGGGATATCACTATCCTGAACCTCGTCCTCTGACTAACAGAGAGCGTGCACGGCTGCAGTCTTTCCCTGACGATTTTATTTTTGAAGGCAGCGTCACGGAAGTACGCAGACAAATCGGCAACGCTGTTCCTCCTGTGGGTGTGCGGGCTGTTGCTAAGCGCTTACTCCCCTTGTTTACAGGGAAATATACCCCTGTCGATTTGCTGCCGGAATACGAGAAGATGAAAGCCATGACGGTTAAGCAAAGACTTGAGTATGTAACATTACAAATGAACTAAGGGGGACAGAGTATGGATTTTTTGTTTTCCAACTATCCTCCGATGAAGACTGGAAACAAAACATTCGCGGAGGCGTTCTACAGCCTGCTCCCGAAAACTTCAAAATTAGATATTGCCGTAGGTTATGTGTCTGCCGATTCATTGATTGAGTTGCAAAAAACTATCGAATTGAACAGCAATATTCGCACATTGAACCTCATTATCGGGATGCATTATTTTGACCATTTTACCAAAGTACAGTACGATGCGGCAATGCACCTAAATGATTTCTTGGCGGGTAATCAGATGGGTGGCGTCCGGCTTGTCAATGCTTTCCGCTATCACGGAAAACTGTATTCTTATAGCAATGCTACTGGTCCGTTTGCAGGAATTGTAGGATCGAACAACCTAAGCAGCATTGTAGATGGCGGCGTTCGTATGTATGAGAGTTCTGTTTTATTGAACGATGAGGTATCTGCTAAACAGATAAACGCGTTCATCCGTCAGCTTATGCAAACCTCTACAAGAAACATTGCCGAGTTGGAAATTGACACATTCAATAATGAAAATGCACTGCTGGATGGACACGAATTTGTTGAGAAAGTGGCTCCTCAGAATCTTGCAAAAGCAATAAATGCGAAAACAGACATTTCTTTTGAAATACCCATTAAACCATATGAAGTGTCTCCGCAAAGCAACTTGAATGCATTTTTTGGAAAAGGCAGAGAATCCAAAAACGGTCTTGTCAAACCACGACATTGGTACGAAGTTGAGCTGATTGTACCCAAAAATGTGACAAGTCAGCCTGGATATCCGCAAAGCCAAACCGATAATGCAGTTTTCACAGTTATTACCGATGATGGATGGTCATTTAAGTGTAAGGTCAGCGGTGATTACAGCAAAAATTTCCGTTCAGAAGGCGATTTGAAAATTCTTGGGAAATGGCTGAAAGGACGCTTGGAAAACGCAGGTGTACTGGCCGTCGGTAATCCGGTTACCGCAGATACGCTGAGGCGTTATGGGCGCAATTCATTTGCACTTACAAAGACAACCATACCGGAAATCTGGTTTCTTGATTTTGGGGTGGGACAATGAGTTACTTGCAATCTTATTTAGATAGAATCCGCGGCAAAGGAAACCCTGCTCTTGCAGATGCAATCCATAAAACAGTTGAGGATATAGTTCCGCAGTACATTTCCAATTTTTCTTTTACTGATCATGTTGTAAGCCTGTTAGTAGGTGATGTTCAAAGCGGTAAAACGAGCCATATGTTTGGACTTATGTGTGCTGCTGCTGATGAAAGTTTTATGAATTTTGTTCTGCTGACAACAGACAATATTCTGCTACAACAGCAGACCTATCAAAGAGCGCAACGGGATCTTTGTGATTTCTGCGTTTGCGATGAAAATGATTACCTAAAATTTGTTCAGAACAATCTGCACAAACCCGCAGTAATTGTTTTGAAAAAGAATACTTCTGTGCTGAAGCAGTGGAAAAACAATTTCTCTTCAACCAATTTCTGCGCCGGTAATCCGCTGTTTATTGTAGATGATGAGGCCGATGCTGCCAGTCTGAACACTCAGGTGAATAGAAATAAGCAAAGTACCATCAACAAAAATTTGGAAGCCATCAAGAAAACAACTTCCAGTAGTATTTATATGCAAGTAACCGGTACACCGCAGTCTATTCTTCTGCAAACAGCCAAAAGCGGTTGGAGACCCTATTTTATCTATTATTTTAGGCCGGGCAAGGGTTATATGGGAGGGGATTTCTTTTTTCCACCGGAACCACCGAAACAGGTTATTCTTACAGACAATGATGAAGCCGAAGAACTTTTGAATGACGATGAATTTCCAGAAAATGGACTAAAAACTGCGTTGATCATGCATTTGATTTCCTCCGGTCATATTATGCTGAACGGTGGAACGGTCTGTAATTTTCTAATTCATCCGAGCATGAAAACCAGCCAGCATTCCTGTTTTGCAAATAAAATCGGGAACTATTTGAATGAAATTTCTCATTCCCATAACGAGGCGGAAACGAGAGAAGCATTTGAACGCGCCTATGAGTCATTGAGAGAAACAAAAACGGACATTCTGCCGTTTGAGCAGATTTATGGCTTTATAGCAGAGCAGCTTCAGGAGGATAAAATCGGCATTCTAATGTTGAACTCTATCGTATCTTATGATGAAAATACGCAGTATGAAAAAGGCATCAATGTTATTGTTGGAGGCAACAGTTTAGGCCGTGGAGTGACTTTCCCGCAGCTCCAAACAATTTACTATTGCCGTGTTGCAAAAAGTCCGCAAGCTGATACTATGTGGCAACATGCAAGAATGTTTGGCTATGACCGTGATCCCTGCCTGCTCCGTGTATTCATGCCACCGAAACTGTTCAAGTTGTTCTCTGATATTAACAGAACCAACAACAGTATCATCAAGCAGATTGAAAACTCCAGCAACGGATGTGACATTAAGATTTTCTATCCTACTGGCCTGAAGCCCACCAGAAAAAATGTGCTGGACAAAAAAGCTGTTGGAATCTATTCAGGTGGAGTCAACTATTTCCCGTTTTATCCTGTGAATAAGGATGTTGCATCCATTGATATGTTGCTTCAGTCGTTTGGGGATGACTTGTATACTGTTAGTTTGAAACTAATTAAAAAGGTCATGGAGCAGCTTGATTCTGAAACAGCAGACGATTGGAATGCAAAAGCCTTTATTGGTTTTGTCAACACGCTGTTGGCTACCGACCCGACAGCTCAAGGAAAGCTGATCGTCCGCAGAAATAGAGATATTGGTAAGGGAACCGGCACTTTGCTTTCTCCCACCGACCGCAATCTGGGCGATACCTATCCCGATGATCTGGTACTTACCATGTACAAAATTACAGGCAATAAGGCCAAGGGGTGGGACGGAACACAACTTTGGATTCCTAATATCAAATTGCCTGGTGACTGTGCATACTACACTGGGGAAACCATCTGAGTATAGATGGAGGTGATTTCCAATGGCTGATACCAAAACTCCCGCTGAACGCAGCGAAAATATGTCTCGAATCCGTAGCACCAACACCAAGCCGGAGGAAATCGTAAGGAAATATCTATTCAGCCACGGTTTCCGTTACCGCAAAAATGACAAACGCTATCCGGGAAAGCCCGATATTGTCCTGCCAAAATACCACACTATCATTTTTGTCAACGGATGCTTCTGGCATATGCATGGTTGCTCCCGCTCCAGACTTCCTCGTTCCAATCAAGAATACTGGAAGCCCAAAATTGAACGAAACATCCAGCGGGATGCAGAAAATCAACAAAAACTGGAGGCTGACGGTTGGAAGGTGATTGTAGTCTGGGAATGTGAATTGAAAAAGCGTACAGCCGAAGAACGACTATCCCGATTATGCGATGAAATTCGAAAAAGCAATGATTATTAGGAATCTCGAAAAGCCCTTAGGGACTAAGGGCGCACTTCTATACAGGGTAAACCCTGTATGCGTGCGCTCTGCGAGGCAAACAGCCCGGACGATGGAAGTCCGGGCTGTTTTGCGTCACTGCGTTCCGTACAAGGGACTGCACCCCTTGCGCCGCTTATGCGGCTATCCCTGCCCGCTTTGGATGGGAAACAATCTGTTTGCACAGACAGTTTCCCATCCAAAGCCTAAAACTCAACACGCAAATTTTACCGCTTGTCCGAAAGACAGGCGGTATTTTTTATCTGCAAATAAAGGAGGAATCTACGATGCCAACAACCGAAAAACTGAAACAGGAGATCGCAGACGCAGAAAAGAAGCTGGCGCAGGAGCGCAGCAGGCTCCAGCGGCTGGAAAACCGAAAATCCTATTATGAGAAGGGAGACCGGCAGAAACGGACGCACCGCCTCATTACCAGAGGGGCTGCCGTGGAGAGCATTGCACCACTGGTAAAGGCTTTGAGCGAAACGGAGTTCTATTCTTTTACGGAAAAGATTTTTGCTTTGCCGGAAGTCAGGGCTTTGTTGATGGAAACGGTCAATGCACACAATCAGGCAAGCCAGAAAGGAAAGGGATAAGTATCGCATTATTTCACTTCCATGTTACCCAGATCAAACGCAGCGCAGGGCAATCCGCTGTTGCGTCCGCAGCTTACCGATCCGGCGAAAAGCTGTACAGCGAGTATTACGGAGAGGACAGCGACTACACCCGGAAAGGCGGTGTGCTCTGTTCTGAAATTCTGCTGCCGCCCCATGCGCCGCCTTCCTTCGCAGACCGTCAAACCCTGTGGAACGAGGTAGAAAAGGCAGAACGGGGTAAGAAAGCCCAGCTTGCATACAGTTTTGATATTGCCTTGCAGAACGAGTTTTCCATGGAGGAGAACATCGGCCTTGCAAGGCAATTTTTATTGGAGCAGTTTGTGAGCCGGGGGATGGTGGTGGATTTCTCCGTTCACACCCCCGACAAGGAGGACGGCGGCATTGACAACCCGCATTTTCATGTTATGTGTCCCATCCGTCCCTTACTGCCGGATGGGACATGGGGCAACAAGCAGCGGCGGGAATATCTCCTGGATGAAAACGCGGAGCGCATCCGGGATGAAGCAGGAAACTATGTGTTCAACGCTGTCCCCACCACGGACTGGGGCAAACCGGAAACGCTGGAACATTGGCGGGAACAGTGGGCAGCAATGTGCAATGCTCGATTTGCCGAGAAAGGGCTGGCATGCCGCATCGACTATCGCAGCTACGAGCGTCAGGGTGTGGAACAGCTGCCTACTGTCCATGAGGGTCCAGCGATCCGCCAGATGGAGGCCAGAGGCATCCGTACCGATAAGGGCGATTTCAACCGCTGGGTCAAGGCGACCAATGCGTTGATCGGCAAACTGAAAAAGAAAATTGCGGCGCTGCTTGACTGGCTGAAAGAAGCGCATGAGGAATTGAACAAACCGCAAACACCCAATCTGGCGCAGCTGCTCAGCGAGTATTACACCAACCGCAGCACAGGTGCATGGAGCCGGAAAGCGAAGATCGGAAACCTCAAAGAGTTCAATGAGATTTGCAATTATCTCATGCAGAACAATTTGACAACGCCGGAACAGTTGCAGGAGCGTGTATCTGCGCTGAGTGACCGCATTGACACTTTGAAGAGCGCCCTGTCTGGCAAATCTGACCGCATGAAGGAGTTAGACGAGCTTCTCCGCATGGTACAGTTTTACGCTGACGGAAAACCTGTTGCAGATAAGCTGGCAACCATCAAGTGGAAAGGCAGGCGTGAGCAATTCATGTCTGAAAATGAAAATGTGCTCCGCCTGTATCACATGGCAGAGCGCAAATTAAAGCCGTATTTTAAGGGCGGAAAATTGCCGGTCACAGCATGGCGCAGGGAGCATGACCGTCTGGAACAGGAATACGCAACCGGGCAGGCAGAACTTTCACCCATCTATGCGGAGGTGAAAAAACTTTGGCAGATCAAATACAAGGTAGAACAGGCTGTTCGTGCGCAGGAAAATCCCGAGCAGAGCCGCAGGAAACAGCAGCAACTCGACCATTAAGGAGGATTTCAAAGATGGAACTCAACTGGAAAGAGGACAATAACATCGTAAGGAAACTTGCAAAAATACTTCTCGGAGATACGCTGCCCAATGGTGAGCCTGTAAGTTCACTCATATTGCTTGATGATACTTCACGGGCTGAATTGCAGCGGTGGGCAAATATGAGTGATGCGGAATTTGCAGCCGCACAACTCAGTGGTGATTCCATCCGCATTGATGTGGATGATGTCATCAGACAGCTGGAAGAAAAATATGCCCTTGATCCACAGCTACTCGATGATTTGTTTTCTGGTATTGATGCAGATGATTTGGATATTTGGGAAGAAATCAGTCAATGGGAAGATTCTGACCATGACGAGCCAACGGAATATGTTTTCTCCAATCCCTATTTTAAACTCGAACCGCTGTCGCCTGACCGCCCCAAACACAATTTCTGGTTTGACGAGACTGGACATATCCGTGTGAAAAATCCATCTGCTTTCTGGCTGCCGGAGTTTACTTTACAGCGTGAGATCGGCGGCACCATTTACACCATCACGGGCAGCTATGACGGGACAGAAACGCTGGATAGAAAAATGGAGCGCATTCTGACAGAAAAGTTTACAGAAAATACGGAGGATGATGAATGACAAATACCGGGAATCTTGGTACAATAGAAGCAACCAATCCTGTACTGACAGTTGCCCCTTTGAAGGAGGATACAGAAATGTTACGGGCAACTGAAAAAATTACGGCTCTCTATTGCCGCCTCTCCCAAGAGGATGCCAACGAGGGCGACAGTAATTCCATCACCAACCAAAAGGACATCCTGCTACGATACGCAAAAGAGCACCGCTTCCCGAATCCAACATTTTTTGTGGATGACGGATACAGCGGCACAAACTATGACCGTCCCGGATTTCAGCAGATGCTGTCAGAAATTGAGGCGGGGAAAGTGGCTGTTGTGCTGTCGAAAGACCTGTCCCGGCTGGGTCGAAATTCTTCCCTGACAGGCTTGTATATCAACTTCACTTTTCCCAAGTATGGTGTGCGCTATATCGCCATCAACGACCACTTCGACACCATTGACCCCAACAGCACCGACAACGATGTTGCGGGGATCAAAAACTGGTTCAATGAGTTTTTTGCCAAGGACACCAGTCGCAAAATCCGTGCGGTACAGAAGGCCAAGGGCGAGCAGGGCATCCCGCTGACGACCAATGTCCCCTTTGGCTACCGCAAAGACCCGGAGGATCGGACAAAGTGGGTCGTGGACGAGGCAGCCGCTCTTGTGGTCAAGCGTATCTTTAAGCTGTGTATGGAAGGCCGGGGGCCGATGCAGATTGCCAAACTCTTGCAGGCGGAACAGGTGCTCAACCCTACCGCCTATAAGCGGAGAGAGGGCATTAACACCCCAAGTCCTGAAACCGCTGATCCGTACCACTGGAACCCCAATACCGTTGTTCATATTCTGGAACGGCGGGAATACACCGGCTGTACGGTTAATTTCAAGACCTACACCAACTCCATCTGGGACAAGAAGCAGCGGGAAACACCCGTTGAGAAGCAGGCGGTATTCTACAACACCCATCCGGCTATCATTGAGCAGGAAGTCTTTGATAAGGTGCAGGAAATCCGCAAGCAGCGCCACCGAAGGACAAAAACCGGAAAGAGCAGTTTATTCTCCGGCATGGTTTACTGTGCTGACTGCGGGGCAAAAATGCGCTACTGCACCACCAACTACTTTGAGAAGCGGCAAGACCATTTTGTATGCGCCAGCTACCGCAGCAACACGGGAACCTGTTCAGCCCATTTCATTCGGGCGGTTGTACTGGAAGAATTGGTCTGGATGCACATGAAAACGGTTATCTCCTATGTAACCCGGCATGAAGCGCATTTCCGGGCAGTGATGGAGCATAGACTCCGGTTGTCCAGCGAAGAAGCCGTCCGGGGATACAAGAAGCGTCTGGCGCAGGCAGAACGCCGTCTTGGGGAACTTGACCGGCTGTTCATCCGTATCTATGAGGATAATGTGGCCGGGAAACTTTCTGATGAACGGTTTGCACTGATGAGCAAGACCTATGAGGACGAGCAGGCGCAGCTTAAAGTGGAAATCCAGACCTTGCAGCAGGAAATCGAAGTACAGGAACGACAGATTGAAAATTTGGAGCAGTTCATCCAGCGGGTACACAAATACGAGGATTTGCAGGAAATGACCCCTTACGCCTTGCGGGAGCTTGTCAAAGGAATCTACATCGAAGCGCCTGACAAGAGCAGTGGGAAGCGCAGACAGGGTATCCGAATCTCCTATGACCTTGTGGGCTTTATCCCCGTGGAGGAACTGATGAAACAGGAAACGGCATGACCGAAGCCATGCCGTTCCTGCAAAAAGCAATATTACTTTCTTATGCCCCCCGCTCTTTGTCTGGGGGAGTTTTCTTTTTTATCTGCGGCGCGTGATGACGATCTCGTAGTTTGCATAGGTCGTAATTGCCACGCGGGACTTCATCATTTTCAACCAGTCCATGAGAAAATCGTTGAAAAGTACCGGGGAGTTATCAAGGCAGGGGTCAACTTCTTTGATGGGGCTGACCTTCAGCCAATTATTGGCGACGGCATATTGCAGGGCATCGGTCAACTCCTTGTGCCAATCAAGAAGCTGCTGTACGGTCGCTTCCTCCTGCTGACGCTCATAGCGGAAAAACGTTTCCAGATCGCGCGGAGTGAGCGCTTTTAAAGACAGCCGCTTTCGTTCAAAGTACGGGATGATGACCCTGCCCATATCGTAGGCGTATCGACCGTAAGTATCCGGGGAAAGGTTCATCACGCTTTCCCGCAGCCAGCGGGTCAGGTATTCCGGCACAGACAGGTCACCGACCTGCTGCAAGGAATCCGGTCTGCCCTCCCACGCTTCCACGATGTGCCGCAGGGCTTCGCAGTAGATTTCTTCGCCCCGCTGGTAGATCTCGCGGGGATAGATCAGCTTGCTGCTGTGGATGACCGA
>OGRA01004084.1_pt1 | contig 10427 bp, 14 predicted proteins | sample 1553351 | NCBI WGS metagenome assembly OGRA01 (sample SAMEA2580056, study PRJEB22360) | human gut metagenome | biome: human gut; feature: human-associated habitat; material: faeces | place: Denmark | collected 2008/2010
ATTGAGATTCAAATAATTTTACGGCAGCATCAAAATCATCAATACATCTATCCTCACCATACTCTATTGCTAAAAACCTTATGACCTTATTTTTCCATGTTTCATATTCGGACCTTTTAGAGAATGTAGAATGCCCCATAACATAGCCTCTTCCAACTGTATATCCTTCCTTATAGCCAAACCCATTTCGGATTTGTTTACCCTCCTCTAATAAGGTATCTAATGTAATATCCATAAATCGATTTTTTCACAAAAATAACAATTTAATCTTTTATTTCAAATGTTAACCATCCGCCCCTCTACAAGACACCGGGCCAAAATCAAATTGGCCCTCCAAGGCTGTGCAGGTTCCGGTAAAACCTATTCAGCCCTTTTATTAGCCTATGGCATGACTTCCGACTGGTCTAAAATTGCCGTCATAGATTCGGAAAATGGCTCTGCTGACCTCTATGCACACTTGGGAACCTACAATGTGGTTTCTCTCGGAGGAGACTACTCCCCGGAACACTACATCGAGGCTATCGCCCTCTGTGAAAATGCAGGCATGGAGGTAATCATTGTGGACAGTATTTCCCAATGCTGGGACTATCTGCTGGATTTCCATGCAGGACTGCAAGGCAACTCCTTTGCCAACTGGGCCAAGGTCACACCCCGTCAGAATGCCTTTGTGCAGAAAATCCTCCAATCTCCGGCACATATCATTTGTACCATGCGTACCAAACAGGATTATGTGCTCAATGAGAAGAATGGCAAGTTAGTCCCGGAGAAAGTAGGTCTGAAAGCCATGCAAAGGGATGGCATGGACTATGAATTTACCGTCGTCCTGGACATAGACCTCAAACACCATGTGCAGGCTTCCAAAGACCGGACGGGGCTATTTATGGGCCGTCCCGAATTTACCATCACCCCGAAAGTAGGGCAAGCCATTCTGAACTGGTGTAACCTCAATCCCCAGCAAACTATCGTACAACCCCAAACATCCCAAAACTATGGAAACAGCACTCCAGCTCCATCCTGTTAGACAAAACCTGATTCCCCTGCCAGTATCTCCGATTCTTCCAGCTTCTGACCATTCGGAAGAGAAACCTTTGAAACCCTTTGTGGAAGCCAACACCAAAGCTGTCACCTTACGGCATCTGCAAGAGGATTGTGTAGTCCCGGTATTCTCCAAAGACAATGAAGTGACTATCTCCCATCCGGCTTTTGTGGAGACAGTCTATGAGGCGGCACAGGAGTTCTTTCGGGGAGAGAGCATCGACAGCCCTGAGATAAGGGTGAGCCATATCATCAAGGGCAGAATCCCCGAAGCTATCCATAAGCCCGTGAACCAGCTTTTGGAGACAGACAAGACCATCTACTACGAGCGGATGATGTTCTGCTTTGAAATCCCTACTATCCACGAGGACATCGACGGAAACCCTTTAAAGCTGACCATAGGAGGGGTAAGGGCCTATAACCATGAAAACCTCTACAACAGGAAATCGGCGGAGAAATTCAAGGTCTTTGTGGGCTTCAAGAACATGGTATGCTGTAATATGTGTGTCTCGACGGACGGCTATAAGCGTGAAATCAAGGTAATGAATACACAATCTCTCTTTAAGGCTGTCATGGAGTTGTTTCAGCTCTATAATCCCGAAAAGCACACAAGACAGATGCAAAACCTGCTGAGTTCCTCTATGACTGAACACCAGTTTGCTCAGTTTTTGGGAAAATCACGGCTTTATCAATGTCTGCCGCAGGAGGAGAAAAAGAAACTGCCTCAGCTCCTGATGACAGACACCCAAATCAATCTGATGGCAAGGGCCTACTACCAAGACGAGGATTTCGGGGTGGATGCACTTGCCAAAGAGATTTCCATGTGGAAGGTCTACAACCTCCTGACAGGGGCCAATAAGTCCTCTTACATCGACAATTTCTTGGATAGGGCACTCAATGCCTCACAGTTGGCTGAGGGCATCAACAAGGCCCTTTATGGAGAGAGTGAATACAGGTGGTTTGTGGAGTAAAAAAATGGCTCTATGTTATTTACATAGGGCCATTTTATAAATAATTTCATACCTTTATATAAACATCTACGACTATGGGAAAAGTAATATATACGATTGATTCACGTGACAATATGATGTTTGAGGTAATGAAACAATATTTCGACCTCTCTGATCAGTTTATGTTTGATATAATCAATGGACTACACGATACATTAATAGATCAACTTGAGGCTAAAGGGATTTCCTATCAGGCATTGGAATCGGTATTAGTACCAAGGAAGAAACAGCAAGAAATAGTATTGGTTTTTGATACTTTACAAATGAATGAAAGCTGGTATGGAGCAGCCTGTTTCAATGCTATAATCAAACTCTTAGACAAAAAAGGCTCTCATAGTTTTTTATGCGGAGACTATATTTCTAAAATAAATACATCTTGGGATAATTCCAACTATTTGCTTTATCGGTCATTGTCAGAACACTTGGATTTATCACGAATTACATTTAAATCAAGTGAACAGTTATTCTTGATATACATTAATAATGTTTCTAACGAATTTAAAGAATATTTAGAATCAGGATTACGAGATTTTACAGGATTCATAGGAATTGCAGATGTAACTCTTTCATCCGCTTTTAAGGTTTATATATCTTCGATTCTTACTAATGATTTTATTCAAATTGGCAACATAATTCTTCAACCTGCAAGTCAAGACGATGACATATTAAAACCATTAGATTACAATAGTCTTGGCTATAATTTTGAGGATAATGGATTTAAAATTCGATGCATTAATAGTGATTTATATGGAGTGTTCTTAACATATAAAATAGAGCGCCAATATTTTCATACTATAGACGCTACGGATCAAGCAATGGCTATTAATTCCATAACACCGGTATTCCGACATCTAAATTCTGCTGAAATCATTGTCTCCCCTGCAAAATTAGAGTATCTCAAGCATAATAAAACAGACACCATGCGGAGAATCGGTTTTGATAATATTACTCCAGAATATTTGGCAATGAAGATAAAAGAGAATATAGATTCAAATTATCTTTTTTTGCATGGAATTCAATGAACTTTATCAAGTTGCGAAATTCAATATTATGATTGAATTCAACTCATATAAAATTCTACTGGGGCTTAAGTACGATCATACGAATAACTCGTTATCACTCATAACAATGTTTTAATAATTTCATATTACGCACTTACTTTCTATATATTCCAAAACTAAGTGCGTAGAATGACTGTCTAAGATTCCAACCCCCTCTTTCTATCCAACCCACACCTCAGTCTTATCACTCACACTCTTTAGAGTATTACTATCCCTCTCACCCTTTCTCCATTATGCTATGAAAGTTGGAGAATGCGCACTTAGTTGTTTTATAATAACACAATCTATCTGCGCATGGGCTGTACATCTATCTCCCTTATATAATAGAAAGATAGGTGTACAAGCCCCCAAAAGAGCGACGGAAATTATCTTTTGTCTGAAATTTGTGTATTTTTGTCAGTATGAATAACAAGTTGAAACAGATAGACACCCTTTTAGGTGAACTGAATCAATACAGGGCCAATGAAAATTACCGCATTACGGAGGCTCTGGAGATTGAGTATACCTATGACAGCAACCGCATCGAGGGAAATACGTTGACCCTCAATGAGACGGAAATGGTGGTCAACAAAGGTATTACCATTGCAGGCAAAGGACTGAGGGAGCATCTGGAAGCTATCAACCACAAAGGAGCTATCGATTTTATCAAAGACATAGCCCAGAAGAAAGAGCCTATCTCAGAAAGGGTGCTGTTGGATATTCACTCCATTGTCCTGCACAGCATAGATAAGGAGAATGCCGGAAAATACCGCCGAGTACCTGTCATTATCAGTGGTAGTAAACACATTCCACCTCAGCCTTATTTGTTACAGCCTAAAATGGATGAACTGTTTCAATGGTATGAGGCAAACAAGGATTCCATGCACCCGGTTGTATTGGCAGCTCAGATGCACGAGAAATTCGTATCTATCCATCCCTTTATAGATGGAAATGGCCGGACAGCACGCCTGTTGATGAATCTTATATTGATGCAACACGGCTATCCCATTGCCAATATCAAAGGGGATAATGAGACCAGACGCCGTTACTACCAAACTTTGGAAGAAGCATCTTCAGGGGATAACTCGGTTTTTGTGGAGTTCATCGAAGATGTGGTGATCCAAAGTCTGGAATACTATCTGCAAATCATCCGGGGATAGCTCCGGAGGTTTGAATATAAGGGAGAGGTGTGGAGAAATCCGTGCCTCTCTTTTTTTCTGTCTACTCCTGAGTTGGCGGGAATCAGACAGACAGTGCAACATTTTAAATTCGATTTATTCATGAAAGATTTGTATATAACGCTTGTTTTCTGGGCTATAATCTGCCTTGTGGCTTACATTAGGGCAGACCCTCGCAAGCAAGAGTAAACATTTCTGAAAGTCAATGTTGATTATCTGGAACTTTTGGCCGAAATTTGTTTCTGCAACAGTCCTAAAATTTAGGATAAGTTATTGCATTATCCGAGTTAGTTTTCTACTTTTGTGGAACATACTAACTGACACGGAAAGTGTAAGTTTATTCCCATAAAGCGAATCTGGAAAATTCATTGATGGTGAGAATAAGCGAACTTATCCTATCGTCGTATACTTATCACAAGTATATAGGCGTAGGGCTGTTGCTTGTTTTATCCATCGAGGTATTCCAGAACCTGCTTTAGTAAAATAGGCTTTCAGTCCTGCGCTTTCTTATATTACTAATCATTTGTGGGGGACGGCAGAAAAAACTATATATTATGGGCCTAACAGATTTATTAAACTTTTCCGAAAAAGATACGCTTCGCAAACAAAGAGAGGAAGATTGTAAAATTCGGGATTTAGTAGCAATGGCAATAGCTGATGGAGAAATTGCAGATGTGGAAAGGCAATACATCTTATCTATTATGGAAGAGGAAAATATTGAAAAGTCCAAACTATCCCAAATTATTAATTCAGACCCTTATTTAATACCAGATGCATATCCGGTAGACGATGATCACAAACTACAATATCTCTGTCAACTTATTGCCTTAATGATTGTTGATGGCAACTGCACAGAACAGGAGATGAAATTTTGTGAAGTAATCGCTAATAAATTGAACTATGATAAAAAAACAATGGATCAAATAATAACAATATTAACAGATGCCCTACCAGATGAAATGCAAAAAATGTCAGTTCTTTTAAGTTATCTCACAAATAGTATAAACACAGAAAAATTATAGCATTATGATTTGGATACTTATTGTAGCAGTTGTCCTTTGGCTATTCTTCAAATTTACAAAAGAACAAAATAAACACATTGCATCCCACGTGACGAATTATGGAGGGATGGAACAAAAATATGATTTGCTATTAGAATTTCTCAAAGGAGCAGGTATGCAGATTACCAAAATGGGAAAAAATAATATTGAACTGAAAAGTAATAATGTTAATTGTCTCATATACTATATCGGGACTAATTTGGAGGTCTTACTTGTCTCAAACATGCCACAGTTAGGATGCCAGAAAAAAAAGTGGGTATTTCCAGATGGTTATCCGCAAGAAAAGATGATAGAAGAAATAGATAACTATGCTACATGGCAGGTTGAACAAATGTTGAAAGCATCAGAGAACAATCAATATATAGATTATGATGAACGGTATTAAGGCTGGTTTAGAACTACAAAAAATAGCCGTATCAATGGGCAAGATATATAAAACACTATCTGTACTTTCCGGGAAAATCCAAGATGGCGCGGATGTGCTAAATAACAAAGAGGATTTCTATGTCCTTGCATATACTTGCCGAGTGGCAATTTTAGACCGAATTCAAGCTAATGATTGGATTCAAATGGAAATTCCTATAAGGATTCCAACAGGTTTATTTTCTTCTCGAAAAGAGACTATTGGAACTGGTTTAAATTTAACAATAGGGAGGTTGAAAGAGTTGGCGTCGTCCAATAATACAGTTATTTATAACATCGAAGAGATCCTACAAAAGCATCAGCTATTCTATGATTTTGAACAAATCTTACCAGCCAATATAAAAGATAAATTATAGGTTTTTACTCACTTACTTTTCTATAATATATAAAATCTAACCGCGCAAAATCTGATGCTTACTAAGATTGTAAAGTATACTGTATTAACATTCATCGCAGGTATAATTTTATCTATCGGGGGAATATATGTTTGGAGCTTCTTTGCATCTTCTGGATATACCCCTTTCTCAAAGCGTCAAATTGAAAAGGTGCTTGGAATCCAGCTCCCTTCCTATAAGGTGGATTCCTTTTGGGGGCATGAATCATTTACTCGTGATTTGTCGGAGTACCAAGAATTGCATTTTGATTCTTTGGGACAAAAAGAGTGGCTAATCTTTTTAGCAAAAATGAAAGAGTGCGAGGCTATTACTCAACCAAATACTCACATTCAAATTATTCCTGCATGTAATATCGGGAATATCATGGATTTCAAAGGAGGCTATGAGTTTAATCAAGCAGAAGCAAGACTGTTGATAGATACAGTACTTTACAAGGGCTATTTCTGGTATATGGCAAATTAAAAATGAGGGATGAAGAACTACTTACTGATATTTGCGGTGTTGCTGATGTCTGGATGTAGAGGGCAGTATTCTAAACAAATGATAGCTACGGACTCTACAAATACTTCAACATCCCCAGATACAGATTCTATTATACAACCAAAGCCTCTTACACGCCCAGATTCAATTTCTACAATATGGTTTGATAGGTTTGTAGATCAAGTAAACTCCTATGAATTTTGGAAAGATGTATGTGCAGACGGTGATGATGAAGAGTATTTTGAATATTTTGAGTATGTAGATTCTGCAAAGTTGGATTGGGCTTCCATAGTTAGACGATATCAGCAAAGATATTATCCTCAGGCCAAACAAATGTTATTGGGATTAGGGAAAGCAGGAGCAATATATTTTAACATCCTTCAAAAGCCTAAATTGGATGATATTCATTTTATTGACACTCTTTTATCGGTTTGTTATCTCGGTACAAACTGGCAGTTGTCTTCTGCATTTAATCGAGAATTGGAGAAATATTTATCACAGCCTATAACTTTCAACGAAACTATGCCTTTATTTGAAAATAGTCAGGGGCATAAAAGCCAAGGAGGCTTGATGGATAGGTCAGCCAATGGTATTTTTGTTCTGCATACGCCTGATAAGAAATATAAAATATACAGCTATGATGATCTTACAGGAGGAACAGGGCGTTGTTATTGCACCTATTTTCAATATTTGGAAAATGGTAGGACTAAGTGGTTGAAATTACCTGATGAATCCCCACAAATTCAAAAAGTTTATTCATTTCAGCATAAAGGACAGACTTATTATGCCATCATCAGTTTTCAGAGAAACTATACTTGCTCTTGGACTGAATACTTTGAGGTTGTATCAATAAGCAATGGAAGGTTAACTTCTCATCCGGAATTTTATCCTCAAGAGATTCAGTATAATTTATATACAATCAATGATAGGCATGAAATAGAACAATACCTGAAAAAAGATACCCCTAATATTGATACGGCATCAATCAACAAAATCTTAAAAGAGGCAAATGAGCAAGCTGAATATGTAGCAGACACCTACTTTCCACCTGACTTAAAAAACATGGGTAGGATAGAATTTCCAAATTTGGAATCTGCACTTATGATTAGTGTTAATTTTAATCCTGAGACATTATCTGTGAGTTACAATGATGTGATATATACAGGTTTTTCTACGACAGAAAAGGTAAGAACTGGCCGATATAAAACCATCCAACGAAAAAGTTTTAGATTAAATTTATAATTTTTTGAGCAGAAATGAATATCCAAATAATAGGCTTACCCCAAGTGGGGTTACCCCTCCTCATAGTACAAGCACAGGCCAAAAACCTGTGCTTTTTGCTTGATACGGGGAGTAATATCAATGTCCTTGACAGGAGAGTGGCTGAGTTCTTTCAACTTTCGGGAGGAACAGCCAAACAGCGTCAGTTTGGAATAGATGGAGAACTCCGAACAACAGATGTTGTTGAACTGGCTTTTTCTTTGGAAGAGCAGGAATACAAAGCTAATTTCTCAGTCATGGACTTGTCCTCAGCTTTTGGAAAAGTGGAAGAAGAATCGGGCATACAGATTCATGGCCTTTTAGGATGCTCTTTCATGGAACAGCAAAAATGGATTCTCGATTTTGAAAAACTATGTTTGTATACTCCCTAATAATCTCTCTTGAATTGCACACTTAAATCTTATAATGATAAGAGAGATAAGTGTACAAATATGCGTTGAATTTTGTTTAACCCGACAACCTTTGTTTTTCCCGGAGTATTACCCAAAATAGACAGATAACTTGGAAAAGAACCATAAGGTTCAGATAGTGTAACTATTGTGATTTTCAATTGTTTGTACTGAAAATCCTTGTGTCCCCGGTTCGATTTCTGGTGGTACCACTTGAAAATCAGAGAGTTGTAGAAATGCAACTCTTTTTCTTTTCTTATCGGCGCTCACCGTCATTCTGCGAGAGTATTTCAAATCTTTTATAAGTTTGGCATGACGGGTCGGTTGACCGCCCCGAAAGACGCTGCGGATCATCGGTTCACGGTGTTTCCTGGCCTCCGGCAGACGATTCCCGGTGGACGGATCGGGCCGCGAAATGGGCTTTGCCGCGCATATAGCTCTATATCCGGAAGGCGGGTACACACCGGAATCCGACCGATGAAGATTGAAACGAAAAGTCCCCGGCATCGGCCTTTTCGCTGCCGTTCCGGTTGTTTCCGTTGCTTTATGCAACAAATTATTTATTTTTGTATGTTCTAAAACGTCTGAAAAGTGGTTTAAACCGATTTGTATTCATAATGCTTCCGGCGACTACACGTTTGAAGGTGTCGTTTTAGTCGCTGTGCTACAAGTGTGTAGTAAAAATTGAGTGCATAATTGCGGAAATTTGCATTATGAAACGGCAGCGGCGTAATGATATTTTGGTGGAACAAGTCGTGGATCGGCTGAAAACGGTCCGCCGGGAGAGAGGCCTTACTCAAGAAAATGTCCGGTTCGACACCGACCTGAACATCGGTCGGATCGAAAGCGGAAGGCATAGCATTTCACTGACGACGCTGGCTGATTTGTGTGATTATTACAATGTTCCTCTGGAGGATTTCTTCAAGAAAATAGTGACGCGCTGAACAGTGAAATGAAAGAACCCGGGGAGTGGAGCCTCGGGTTCTGTTTTTTCGTATCGGTGTGTTCAGAGCCGTTTTTCATAAGCCAGCCGTTCTCCGCTTCGGTAGACGACTTTCCCGCAATAGCTGAATCCCGTGCGTTCGAGCAACCGCAGCATGGTCCGGTTGTCGAAATTGGTGTCGATGCGGAAGGCCTTGACGCCGCGTTCCGACGCGAGCGCCTCCACACGGTGCAGGAACTCCGCCGCCACGCCGCGGCCCCGTTCCCCGTCGGCGACTGCTATGCGGTGCACCAGCACGTACGGCTCGTCGGTGAGCCATTGTCCGTCGATGGCGTCGTAGGCCGGTTCGCCGTCGAACACCACCGCGCCGTAGGCGATCACTGAAAGCGGGCCTTCCACGCCGGGTTTGCACAATACATATCCGCGGTTGCGGCCGATGTCTGCCGAGATATGTCCCGGGGCGGGATAGCCGTCCTGCCACTGGCGGTTCCTGCACGGGCTGCCTGCCGCGTGCATCCGTGCCTGTGCCTGGCGGATGATCTGCATGATGCGGTCCGTTTCGCAGGACTGTGCCTGCCGGAAAATCAATTCGTTGTCCATGTTGCAAAAATAGGAAAATATTTAAGACGCCATACTGTCAGGACATTTTTTCTGTCTTTTCGGCAATTTTGTGCCGTATTTGTGACAATTTATGACATTTTTTCAGTTTCTCCGAACTGGCATAGGATTTGACCGTATCGGATACGAAAGCGCTTCATAAGAGGCGCGGAGATGAAACGAAATGTTAAACCAAATAAAACCAAGGAGGACAAAACTATGGTACCTGTAAGACGTAATCAGAACTGGCTGCCGAGCATTTTCAACGATTTTCTGGGCAACGACTGGCTTGCCGAACGCCACAACACCACGGCTCCGGCCGTCAACATCATCGAGGATGAGAACGAATACAAGGTGGAAGTCGCCGCCCCGGGTATGACCAAGGAGGATTTCAAGGTGCATATCAACGAGGATAACGAGCTGATCGTCACGATGGAGAAAAAGGCCGAGCAGAAGGAGGAGGACAAAAAGAAGGGCACGTATCTGCGCCGCGAGTTTTCCTACACGAAATTCCAGCAGAGCCTGCTGCTGCCCGACAACGTCGTGCGCGAGAAGATCGCGGCCAAGGTCGAGAACGGCGTGATGACCATCGAGA
>OGRA01004096.1_pt1 | contig 10404 bp, 6 predicted proteins | sample 1553351 | NCBI WGS metagenome assembly OGRA01 (sample SAMEA2580056, study PRJEB22360) | human gut metagenome | biome: human gut; feature: human-associated habitat; material: faeces | place: Denmark | collected 2008/2010
AGCAGATGGCGCAGGTGAATTTGGAAATAGTATTAGTACACAATCGCGTCGTTCGCCGTAAATCCGCCGAGCGAATTTTCCTTCACCTGAATGCACACATAGGTGATGCTGCTGTCCGCCGCGGCGGAGAACTGGCGCTTCGCTGCCGGAGCGACCTTCAGCCAATCACCCGCCGTCAGCGCGATTTCCTCGCCGTCGATAACCGCCTTGCCCTTGCCTGCAAGAATGCCGTAAATCTCCTCGTTCTGCTGATGGGCATGGACGAACGGAACGCCCGCACCCGCCGGAAGCTGGTTGATGCTGACCTCTGCGCCGGTCAGACCGAGAATATCATGGAGTTCGGTGCGCGGGGTGCTGCCAACGTTCGTCTTCGTGTAGTTTGCCATAGGATTGAAGCCTCCCAAATGATGTTCTCGCAAGGGGTTTTGCTGATTCCCTTGCGTGATTCTATTGTAGTTGAATCGTGTTGGAAAAACAAGTAGGCACTTTTTTGTAACTATGCGGGAAGTTTCAATTATCAATTAGGAATGAACAATTAGCAATTGGAAAAGGTAGCAAATCATGGTTCATTAAAAAGAGACTCTGCGCACAGCAGAGCCTCTTGGGGGGATTGGCTTATTCGTCGTCGTCCACAACCTTGTCGGCGCTGGCGATAACCTTCTTCGCGACGTCGGCGGGTACTTCCTCGTAGCGCTCGAACGTCATCGTGAAGCGACCCCATGCCTGCGTCATCGAGCGCAGGTCGGTCGCGTACTTGAACATCTCGCTCAGCGGCGCTTCGGCGATAATCTTCTGCCCGCCTTCGCACTGTTCCATGCCGATGATGCGACCGCGGCGCTTGTTCATGTCGCCCATCACGTCGCCCATGTAGTCGTCCGGCACAATCACTTCGACGTGCATAATCGGCTCCAGCAGGACGGGGTTCGCGTCAGCGCAGCCCTTCTTGTAGGCGATACGCGCGGCGGTCTTGAACGCCATTTCGGAGGAGTCCACCGGGTGATAGCTGCCATCGTAGAGCTTCGCCTTCACGCTGACCATCGGATAGCCCGCCAGCACGCCGTGCACCATGCACTCGCGCAGCCCCTTCTCAACAGAGGGGATGAAGTTGCGCGGCACCACGCCGCCCACGACCGCGTCCTCGAACACGATGTCGGTCGAGCCGTCCGTCACCGGGCTGAACTCAATCCACACGTCGCCGAACTGCCCGTGACCGCCGGTCTGCTTCTTGTGGCGTCCCTGCACCTTCACGGTCTTGCGAATCGTCTCGCGGTACGGAATCTTCGGGTCTTTCAGCACGCAGTTCGCGCCGAACTTGCTCGCCAGCTTGCTGCGGATAACATCAAGGTGCATTTCGCCCTGACCGGAGAGCAGCGTCTCCATCGTTTCGGGGTCTTTGCTCAGCGTGACGGACGGATCTTCCTCCATCAGGCGCTGGAGGCCGGAGAAGACCTTGTCTTCCTCGCCCTGCTTGGCGGCGTAAACAGCCTTCGAAATGCAGGGCTTCGGGTACTCAATCGGCGGATAGATAACCGGGTTCGCGGGATCACAGAGCGTGTCGCCCGTGGACGTGTACTGCAATTTCGCCATAGCGCCGATATCGCCCGCGTGCAACGATTCCTTGACGACCTGCTTCTTGCCGCGCAGAATGTAGATGCCGCCGCACTTTTCGGTCTTGTCCTTGCCGGGGTTGTAGAGCGTCGTCTGCCCGCTGAGCATACCGGAGAAGATGCGGAACAGAGACAGCTTGCCGACGAACGGGTCAGCGATCGTCTTGTAGACGAACGCCGAGAAGGGCTGGTCGTCCTTGCAGATGCGGGTGATGTCCTCGCCCGTGCGCGGGTCTTTGCCCGCCCAGTACAGACCGTTGTGCGCCGGGGACGGGAAATACTTCGCCATCAGGTCGAGCATACGCGCGATGCCCACGCCCGTTGCGGCGGACACGGCGACGACCGGGACAATCGAGCCGTCCTTCATGCCCTTGCGGAAGCCCGCCTTGATTTCCTCAAACGTCAATTCGCCCGTCTCGAAGTACTTTTCCATCAGCTCTTCGTCCGCCGCTGCCGCCTGCTCAATCAGGTAGGAGTAGCATTCCATCAGCTGACCCTTCATGTTTTCGGGCATCGGCACTTCGACGCTCTTCTTGTACGCGCCTTCATACGCCTTGCGGTCCAGCACGTTCACCACGCCGCGGAAGGTCGGGCCTTTGCCCAGCGGCAGCAGAATCGGCACGACGCAGTTACCGTACTTCGCGCGCAGCTGCGACGAAATCTTGTCGAAGTCCGCGTGATCGCGATCCATCTGGTTGATAATAAACATGCGCCCCAGACCATGCGCACCGGCGTAATCCCACGCCTTTTCCGCGCCGACGGACAGTCCGCCGACAGCATCGACGACGATAACGGCCGTCTCCACCACGCGCAGAGGGCCGATCATTTCGCCCACGAAGTCAAAATAACCCGGTACGTCCACCACGTTGATAATCTTGCCGTTCCAGTCCACAGGGGCGGTTGCGGCGCTGATGGAGCACTTCCGGCGCGTTTCTTCGGGGTCGAAGTCCGTCATGGTCGTGCCGTCTTCCACACGGCCCTGACGATCCACTAATCCGGCAGCGTAGAGCATGGCCTCGGTCAGCGTGGTCTTGCCCTCGCTGCCATGTCCTATGAGGGCGATGTTGCGAATGTTTGTCGTGATATAGTCTGCCATGATACTCTCCTCCGTTCAAATTCTTTCATGTTTTTATCCTATTTCCGGGCTGCCCTTCGGCTTTTTCCCGGATGTTGTTTTGATTATATCATGATTTTCGCCAAAAGAAAAGAGTGTTTTTTCGTCATTTTGCATCTTTGTACGATTTCAACAAAACAGTGCTGGTTTATCCGGGTTTTTATCGCCCAGAAACGCCATTTGTATAGTAAAACGCAACAAAAAAGCAGGGCGAATCGCTCCCCTTTCCGGGTTGATTCGTCCTGCTTATACTATTTCCAAATGAAAATGCGCCAAGATGCGCGGCGAATTTTTCGTTCTGGCTAACGGGAACGAAATGCAGCGTAGCAGCGCTACGCTAAATGGAGTGAGCGGACGCCAGAACGAAAAAGGCGCAAGCAGATGGCGCAGTTGAATCTGGAAATAGTATTAGTTCGTGTGCTGATGACCAGTCTGGACAAAAAGAAACCTATCCTACCATTGAATTTGTGAGTGTCCTGCCCCGAAAAAAGGGCAAAAAAACGTCCGGCGCTGAAACACGGTTTCAACATCGGACGAGTTTGTGCTATGAAACGCTTGGGCGACAATTACGCCTTGGCGATTTCCACGAGCTTGGTGAAAGCAGCTGCATCGTTCACAGCCAGATCCGCGAGAATCTTGCGGTTGACGGTGATGTTGTGCTTCTTCAGACCATTGATGAACGTGGAATAGCTCATGCCATTCAGGCGAGCAGCGGCGTTGATACGGGTGATCCACAGGGAGCGGAAATCACGCTTGCGCAGCTTGCGGCCCTTGAAGGCATAGCGCAGGGAACGAGCAACCTGTTCGGACGCGGCGCGGTACTGCTTGGACTTTGCACCCCAGTAGCCCTTTGCCAGCTTCATGACCTTGCGGCGCTTCTTCAGAGCGTTCACAGATCTCTTAATACGTGCCATTGTGAGTATCCTCCTTGCCAGCGAATGGGCTTAATTACTTGTAGGGCAGCAGCTTGTGGATGGTCTTGGCTTCCGCCGCGTTGTCCACAATGCCGTCAGCGCGCAGGTGACGGGTGCGCTTGGTGGTCTTGAGGCGAACCTGATGGTTAGCGTTCATCTGCTTATGCTTCACGATACCGGTCTTGGTAAAGGAAAAGCGCTTGGCAGCACCACGGTGAGACTTCTGCTTAGGCATGGTGTAGTCCTCCTTCCAATGCTGATAAAACGGGGCGCAGGCAAGCTGCGATAGCCGTTTTATTCCTGTTCTTGATTCCCCTTGGCGTTTTCGCGGGCGGCCTTCTTTTCAGCGAAGGAAGCCTTTGCCGCCTTGGGGGCCAGGATCATAATCATATGACGGCCGTCCATCATGGGACGGCGCTCCACCGAGCTGACCTCGGCGCAGCGGGCCGCGAAGTCCTGCATGACCTGCATGCCGATTTCGCTATGGGTGATCTGGCGGCCACGGAAACGGATGGACACCTTCACCTTATCGCCACCCTGAAGGAACTTCTGCGCCATTTTCGCCTTCGTGAGAACGTCGTTCTCCTCGATGGTGGCGGACAGCTGAACCTCCTTGGTTTCGACGACCCGCTGATTCTTCCGGTTTTCGCGTTCGCGCCGCGACTGTTCGTAGCGGTACTTGTCATAGTCCAGCAGTTTGCAGACCGGCGGTTTTGCCGTGGGCTGGATTTTGGCGAGGTCGAGGCCGCGCTCTTCCGCCAGCTCCATCGCCTTGGCTGTTGGCATGACGCCGAGCTGTTCGCCGTTTTCGTCAATCAGGCGGACTTCCCGGTCGCGGATTTCCTCATTGATCATCAGATCGAGTGCTATGTCCATACACCTCCCAATTTTCGTTGAAGCCAGCGTTTTCTGCTCCATACCACAGAAAAAGCGGCGGGTGACTCCACCCGTCGCTGACATGCACTTTGCGCCTTTTCGGCGGTCAATCCGCCTGAAAGGGAAAAAGCCTGTGAACCCGGCAGCATACGCCGCGCAAGGTGAGAGACGGGCAAGCCTCTGCTTCAAACGTGGATATTGTAGCACAGGGAAAGCGGTTTGTCAAGGGGGATTGGGCGGATTTTTTGCGTGAAGCCGGAGTTTTTTCCGCGAAAACGGGCGCAGACCGCCCGCTGGGGGAAGTCTGCGCCCACTGATTTTACTCGGTGTACGGCGTGCCGTGCGGGATGCCCTGCTTCTCCGCCCACTGCCACGCGTAGCTGCCGGCGCTGGCGAAGATGACGACATCCGGCGTGTTCTCGAACGCGTCCTCCGCGATGTAGGACACGGAGTCCGGCAGGGTGATGCACTTCAGGTTCGCGCAGTCCGCAAAGGCACGCGTGCCAATGACTTGCAGTCCATCCGGCGCAACGACCGACTGAATCGTGCTGTTGCCCACGAACGCCTCGTCATCCACATAGAACGTCGACGCGGGCAGCTTCACCTGCGGCAGCCCGATGCCCGTGAACTGCTCAGTGATGAAGCCCTGAACATGGATGTTCTGGCAGTCATCATGCGCATACCAGCTGCCGTCGAAAGACGCAGCCACGCCAAGTTCCGTTCCAGTGCCCGACGGTTCATTGTAGCCCCACTGGCTGTACTGGACATTCGTGCCGTCCACCCACCTCCACGAGCCGCTTGTGTTGCTTGCGCCAATCCACGCCTTGTCAATGGTCGAAGTTGCGTTCAGCAACTGCTCAATAATCTTCTGTTCCGCGTCGTTGTGGACGATGGCAAGGCGCTTTCTGACGGCTGTGCCGCCATCGCCGCCCATGTTGGCGCACATTTCCTGTGCGCTGCTCCAGCTGTTGTAACCGCCGTAAAGCGTGTAGGTGATACCGTTGCGTGAAATGCTGCACCCCGTGTCGTACCACTGTGCATAGACGGTGTTGTAGTTCACGCCATTTTCCAGCCTGACCCAGCCGCCATCCGCCATTTCCTCGTAGTCCTTTGCGGCGTAAATGCGCGTCCAGATCTTTCCCTTCGCATCGGTATAGGTTTCATCCACGCCAAACCAGAAGTACGCATCGCGATCCATGTACTTGACGAGGGCAGCCGCGTCATTCGGGGCTGCCAGCACATCCATGCCATCTTCCGCCAGCACATACGCGAGCGCCCAGCCCGACTGGCAGTAGACAAGCGGAATCGCCGCTGATTTGCTCCCTGCGTGCGCCGCGGAGAGGTCGGTATAGCCCAGTTCCTTGCCCGTGCTATCTGCCACAGGCGCCCAGAGGTAACCGTTCTGGTCTTGGCGCATGTTGTTCACGTCCACTTGGAAACTGCTGCCGGATGTGTACGTTTTGACAATCGTGTCATCCACATTCTGCGTTTTGTAGACATACACCGTGCTGCCCGGATTCGCAAAGTAGTCGTACCAAGCGGGGGTCTGCTTCACCTGCTCGACGTAGGTGTTCGCAGCAATCACCCAGCCGTAGAGGTAGGTGCCGTCGGACTGCTTGTAGCGCGCGTATGCCCAGTCGTTGCCGAAGCGCGGGTCGCGCAGCTTGTGGCTGACGTCCAGCTCCAGAATCGTGTCCTTGCTCAGCGTTTTCAGCACGCCCGTATCGCACCAAGTGTTCGGGAAGGTGCGGACGTAGAGGCTGCTGAGTGCTTTGTACTGCGTCCACGCGGGTTCATCGGGTTCAAGGTCGGGGACGATAGCGGTCTTATCGCCGATGTTGCAGTAGAGAATCGAGCAGTCCGCCATCAGCACAGGCGCAAAGAAGTACTTCTTATTGCTGTCCATTGCGACGTTCAGCAGGTCAATGGTCAGGTAATCGCCCACCGCCGTCGTGGTCGCGACAGCGCCGGAAATGCTCTGCGACTTGCGAATGTTGAGCTTCGCCTTCGTGCGGTAGGTGAACCACGCGCGCGGCGTTTCCTCCACCTCGACGATGAAGCTGTCAACGTATGTGTTCGCGCAGTCGCGGTAGGTGAACCATCCCTCATAATCGCCCTTGATTGCCAGCGCGGTATGGCTGCTGGTCGGCGTCGCGCTCGACGAGCCCCAATTCTGATAGCTCATCGTGTTGTTATTCAGCCACGTCCAGCCATTGCCTGCGCCATTCGCGTGGCCGCCCGTCCACGCCGTGCCGCCGTATGCACTCATGATGGTCGAATGCAGCATGGCATCTTCCTGCGCATTGTCAATCACGACGAGGTGTCCGCCCATAGACGCCGCGTACTGCGCCGCCTGCGCCCACGAGACATTGCCGCGGCAGAACGTGTAGACGCTGGCTCCGCTGCGCACAGAGATGACTTCCTCAATGCTATCGTCAACCTGCGTCTCGTGGGCATTCGTCACATCAAACCAGCCTGCAACGAAATCATCCCCATGCCCGCGCATGAAGGTGTACTGCTTGCCGTTTTCGGTGATGGTGACGCGTTCGTTCCTGTCCAGCCAGATGATTTCGCCTTGGTCATAGCTGCTGAGTTCGGACAATTCAAACGTGGCAGGATAGCGAATTGACTTTGCCCCCGCTGCATTCGTCACTTTGTAGCGTTCCCAGTCGCCTTCGCGGTCAATGCCGCAGGGAGTAGGCGGGTCCGCAAGCACCTCGATATATCCTTCAATTGTCTTTCCATTCTTTGTATATCGGCAGGGTGCCCAATAGGTGTTAACGCCCGAAGCATCGTAAAACACCATGTTGGCAACATCTATCTGGAACACGCCGTCGGCACTGGTAAGCTCGTCGATTTTATTCTCATAATGCGGCGCAGCATACACGACGATTGCCCAAGTGTCGTCAATGATGTAGTCGGAATAGTGGGCAGAGTTTGTGACGCTGCCATCCCAATCGCAATAGGCGCGATTGAAGTAGCCTGCTGTTCCATCCGCCTTATAGCCATAAATCCATGTTATATTGTCAACAGTTTTTACATCATTCGGATTTATGTAAATGACATCATCTTGCTTAAGCGTACCAACAACGTACAGCGGATTTGCCGCACTTCTCTTGCTTCTAATATTAAGATCATTAGTTGTTATTTTGCAAGCTATATACTGATTTGTCGATTGTGGAAGCACATTCACGGTAACTGTCGCTTTTACTGCATTCGATGATTTTTTCTTGCCATCCGCAATTGCATAAGCAGTAATGTGTGCCGTTCCCTCGCTGACACCCGTAATCAATCCTGTATACAGGTTTACCGATGCGACCTTAGGATTGTCGCTCTGCCAAACCAGACCTTCCCACCCTGGTACAGTCCGCAATCCCGTCGAGCCCCAGCGATAGATATTTCCATTCCAAAAGGCGTTGCTCGGCGTTACTGTTGCTTCCACCAGCTGGCTGTCATGTACACCAATTGAAATGCTCTTGTTGCTGATTATATTGCCCGAATCGTCCTTCAGTGAGATGCCCGTGATTGGGTTCGGCTTTCTCCAATTCAATGGACCCATGACCGATTCCCAATTAGGGTGGAAGAAGCCGACAATGTAATAGCCATTTTGCAGAGCAGGTGTTAGCTGAGACGTTGCAGTGGTAACTGTCTTAATATAGTTTCCGCTAACCCAAGTAACGCTCGTCCCATTCACGCTACAAACAATGCCAACGTGAGACACTCGATGATTCATACTTTTATATGCAATCGTAATAATATCACCAGGCTCTGGCACATATAGGCTATCACCTTTGTGATACAACGAACTGTAATCATATGCTGGCGTTGCCGTAGAGTAGTCTGCGCTGGATTCATGATACGGATGAAAGCCGGTGATTCTGGTTGACGGATCTGGTCCATAGTCATCCGCAAATGTGCTTGACGGAATGAGGCTGGTTGGAATCCCCATTTGACGTGCAACAACAGAAACAAATGTCGCGCACCAACTTCCTCTATAGAAAAAGGGAGTGTTTTGGTTATTGCACAAATTTAAATAATAGTTGTTTTCACGAACAAACAGCATTGCCGCATCGGCAAACTGCTGTCCAAGGTCATCCCCCTTCTCCGTCGCCGCCAGCGCATTCCCTTCCCCCAGCGGCGTCCAGCCCAACATCAGCGCTGCCGCAATCAGCAGTGCTGACAGGATTCGTTTGCTTCCATTGAGCCAGCTCGTTTTCATGGTTTCTCTCCTCCCCTATTCGTCCGGCTACACCCATTGCTGCGGACAGCATCCACCCGAGGCGCTGCACCGATGCTGTTCATATGTAAATTATACCTGACAAAAATCAACATGTCAAGAGTGACCAGCATAAATATGGCAATTTAGCAGATAAATTGACAGGTTTCGTTCGCGCGGCATGCCATTGCACTATGTAACCTGTTCTTCTTCGTTGTTACACGGTCTTCTTACACATAAAATAACGCTGTTTTTTTGAACCGCAAGTATATCGTTTTCGGCTAAAAACAGACGCGAATGGACAGGGCATTTTGTGAAAAGCCGCCGCCATCTTTCCTGAAATTTCCTGAAAACTTTCGGAATACGCGGAATATCGAAAGAATTTCGGAAAACCGATGTAACTTCGTTTCAATTAACCCATGTGTGTGGTATGATGAGTGCATCAGATGACACCGAAACGTACAACAAAACGCATCGGGGATGCTGATGGGGTTTCCCTCCCCCTCATAATGGGAAATTTCAAGCAACAAAGGAGGCTGCAAGGGATGGCTCGGAAGTATATGAAAATTGCCATGGTCGGACAGAAGCGCGTACCGTCCCATGATGGCGGCATCGAGGTTGTGGTGGGCGAACTGGCCAAGCGCATGGTGGCGCAGGGGCATTCCGTGACGTGCTATAACCGAACCGACAAGCAGCAGCCGCAGCCCGAAAATTTCAACGGCATCAGCCTGAAGTATGTACCGACCATCCAGAAGAAGGGACTGGCGGCGGTTTCCGCAAGTTTCTTCGGCTGCCTTTGTGCGGCGGTGGGCAATTATGACGTGGTGCATGTGCACGCGGAAGGGCCGGCGCTGTTCTGCTGGCTGCCGAAGCTGATGGGCAAGCGCGTTATCGTAACGGGACACGGGCTGGACTGGACGAGCGCAAAATGGCAAAACGGCATTGCGTCCAAGTGCATCAAGCTGGGCGAAAAGATGGCGGTGCGCCACGCGGATGAGCTGATTGTGCTGAGCCACGGCATGCAGCAGTATTTTGCGGACACCTATGGGCGCGAGACGCTGTTGATTCCCAACGGCGTGCCGAGCTACCAGCCGTGCGCACCGGAGCTGATTCGCCAGTACGGGCTGGAAAAGGACAACTACATCCTCTATCTGGGGCGCATCGTGCCGGAAAAGGGCGAACACTACCTGATTGAGGCGTACAAGCATCTGCCGACGGACAAGAAGCTGGTCATTGCGGGCGGCGCGTCCGACTCGCAGGAATATTTCGACGAGCTGCGCGAAATGGCAAAGGACGACGACCGCGTGATATTCCCCGGCTTTGTGCAGGGGCAGCTGCTGGCGGAATTGTACAGCAACGCTTACACCTACGTCCTGCCCAGCGACGTCGAGGGGATGCCCCTTTCGCTGATGGAGGCGATGAGCTACGGCTGCTGTGTGCTGACAAGCGACATCGACGAGTGCGCCTCCGTCGTTCAGGAGCACGGCGTGACCTTCCGCCGCGGCGATATCGACGATTTGCGCGCAAAGCTGGCGGATTTGCTGGCGAATCCGGCGAAGGTGGCAAAGTACAAGGCGGAAGCGCCGGATTACATCTGCCATTCGCACAACTGGGACACGGTGACGCAGCGGACACTGGCGGTCTATCGCGGGGCTGTGCCGCAGGAAGAGCCGCATC
>OGRA01004098.1_pt1 | contig 10402 bp, 6 predicted proteins | sample 1553351 | NCBI WGS metagenome assembly OGRA01 (sample SAMEA2580056, study PRJEB22360) | human gut metagenome | biome: human gut; feature: human-associated habitat; material: faeces | place: Denmark | collected 2008/2010
AAGAAGCTGCTGCTGACCCTGGGACAGATTCGCACCGTCTCCGGTCAGCATTGTGTCATAGCCCTGCGGCAGACGCATAATGAACCCGTGCGCATTCGCCAGTTTTGCTGCTGCTACAACCTCATCCTCCGTCGCATCGAGCTTTCCGAAGGCAATATTTTCTCTTACCGTTCCCGTAAACAGATGTGTATCCTGCAAAACAATGCCAAGCGATCTTCTCAGATCGTCTTTTTTGATCTTTCCAATATTGATCTCATCGTAACGGATCTTACCTTTCTGAATATCATAAAAACGGTTGATCAGATTGGTAATGGTTGTTTTTCCGGCTCCGGTGGAACCGACAAACGCGATCTTCTGACCCGGCTCCGCAAACAGTGATACATCGTGCAGAACGATTTTATCCGGGTTATAGCCGAAATCAACATGTTCGAATACCACACGGCCCTGCAGCTCGCGGTAATCCACAGATCCATCTGCCTGGTGCGTATGCTTCCATGCCCATTTTCCGGTACGCTCTTTCGTCTCGGTGAGTTTTCCGTTTTCTTCCTTCGCATTGACAAGCGTTACATACCCCTCGTCCAGCTCCGGCTCTTCATCCATCAGGCGGAAAATACGTTCGGCTCCTGCAAGTGCCATAACGATTGCGTTCAACTGCTGGCTGACCTGGTTGATCGGCATGTTAAAACTCTTGTTGAAGGTCAGAAAGCTTGCCAGACCACCGAGCGTAAAGCCACCGACATTGCCAAGGGCAAGTGCACCGCCGACAATCGCACAGACAACATAGCTCATATTTCCAAGCTGTGCATTGATCGGTCCGATGACATTCGCAAACGCATTGGCATTGTAAGCACTCTCATACAGATTGTTATTAATTTCTTTGAATTTTTCGATATTCTCCTCTTCATGACAGAATACCTTGACAACCTTCTGGCCATCCATCATCTCTTCGATAAAGCCGTTGACTTTACCAAGATCCCTCTGCTGTTTTACAAAGAAATTTCCGGAAAATCCGGCCACCTTTTTTGTCACTCCCAGCATGATAGATACCATAACCAGCGTTGTAATCGTCAGCGGGATGTTCAGAATCAGCATACTGACAAAGACACTGACAATCGTGATTGCACTGTTGATGATCTGCGGGATACTCTGACTGATCATCTGGCGCAGAGTATCAATATCATTTGTATAAATCGACATAATATCGCCGTGCGCATGCGTATCAAAATATTTGATTGGCAGCTTTTCCATATTGCCGAACAGATCATTTCTCAGATTCCGCAGGGTTCCCTGGGACACATAAATCATGGTACGGTTCTGAATGAACGCAGCCACAATACCGATCCCGTAAAATCCGGCCACCCGCAAAATTGCGTGGAGCAGCGGGCCAAAATCCGGATCCGGCTGGGTCAGCATCGGCGTGATATAGCCGTCAATCAGCGTTTTCATAAACATCGTTCCCTGTACGTTTGCCAGGACGTTGACAAAAATCGCAATGACAACAGCGATGCAATGTACGGTATAATCCTTTAATGCATATTTCATAATTCTGGTAAAGATCTTCATCGGATTCTTGACCTGCGGTTTCACCCCTCTTGGAGGTCTTGCTCCCGGCCCCTTTACCTGCTGTACTCTCTCTGCCATTCCTTACTCACCTCTCTTTTCGTCAAAGTCTCCGCCGCCACCGGTCTGAGACTCATATACTTCGCAGTAAATTTCATTGGTTTTCAGTAATTCCTCGTGGCTTCCAAAGCCGTTTACTTTTCCGTTCTCCATGACAATAATGCGGTCCGCATCCTGTACACTGGAAATACGCTGTGCAATGATCAGCTTTGTCGTCTCCGGAATCTCGGTCAGGAATGCTTTCCGGATTTTAGCATCCGTTGCGGTGTCGACGGCACTCGTACTGTCATCGAGGATTAGAACTTTCGGTTTTTTCAGCAGTGCTCTTGCGATACAGAGACGCTGTTTCTGACCGCCGGATACGTTCGATCCGCCCTGCTCTATGTAGGTGTTGTAGCCATCCGGCATCCGGTCGATAAATTCATCGGCGCACGCCAGGCGGCAGACTCGTTTGCACTCTTCTTCGGAAGCGTTTTTATCACCCCAGCGGAGGTTGTCGAGAATCGTACCGGAAAACAGTACGTTTTTCTGCAGAACAACGGCTACTTCATTTCGCAGAGTTTCCATATCGTAGGAACGGACATCCTTTCCGCCGACTTTGATGGAGCCTTCCGTGACATCGTACAGACGGCTGATCAGGTTGACAAGACTCGTCTTCGCACTTCCGGTTCCGCCGATGATACCGATGGTCTCACCGGATTTGATCGAAAGGTTGATATCCGAAAGAACCGGCTCGCCTGCTCCCTTTTTGTAGTTGAAGTAGACGTGATCGAAGGTAATGCTTCCGTCCGGAATATCAAAGTCCGGATTCTCCGGATTGTCGAGATCGCTCTTCTCATTCAGAACCTCGGTAATACGGCGCGCACTCGCAAGGCTCATCGTGATCATAACGAATACCATCGAAAGCATCATGAGGCTCATCAAAATGTTCATGCAGTAGGTCAGAAGGCTCATCAGCTCTCCTGTTGTCAGGCTGCTTCCGACGATCATCTTCGCACCGAGCCAGCTGATCAGAAGAATACAGCTGTAAACGGTAAGCTGCATCAGCGGCGCGTTGAAGGAAAGGTTTTCCTCTGCTTTACAGAAAATTTTGTAGATGTTCTCTGCTGCTTTGTGGAACTTACTTGTTTCATGATCCTCACGCACATACGCTTTTACTACGCGGATGGCGGATACGTTTTCCTGTACGCTCGCATTCAGCTCATCGTACTTCGGAAATGCCTGATCGAAATATTTCGTCGCGGAACGCATGATCAAAAACAGACACGTTCCGAGGATAAGAACGGCTACCAGATAAACGCTTGCAAGACGTGCATTGATATAAAACGACATAATCATCGCGATAATCATGCTCGACGGTGCACGCATGCACATACGAAGAATCATCTGATAGGCATTCTGCAGGTTGGTGACGTCTGTCGTCAGGCGGGTGACAAGACCTGCGGTGCTGAATTTGTCGATATTCGAAAATGAATATTCCTGAATGTTTTCAAACATGGCCTGACGCAGATTTCTTGCAAATCCGGCAGACGCTTTTGCTCCATATTTTCCGCCCATGATACCGGCAAACAGACCGATGGCTGCTGCTGCCACCATGAACGCTCCCACCACGTAGATGTGATGGAGATCGCCTTTTTCTACACCATCATCGATAATGGATGCCATCATAAGAGGAATGATCATCTCCATGATAACTTCCAGAATCATGAAAAGCGGAGTGGCAATGGAGGCTTTTTTAAACTCTTTTACCTGTGCTCCAAGTGTTTTTAACATGATGTCTCTCCTAACATATTTTTTACATTGCTTTTGAGCTGGTCGATGACACGGTAGAAGGTATCGAGATCTTCTTTTGCAATTCCTTCAATTGTCTGTTCTTCCAGAATATCGATCATATCTTTCGTCTTCTCGTGAAGCTCTCTTCCGGTATCGGTCAGCACCAGTTTCTTCAGACGTGCATCATAGGGAACGGACTCCCGTCGGATGTAGCCCTTTTTCTCCATGAGCTTTAAAATATTCGTCACGGTGGACCGGCAGATCTTAAACTCCGCCTCGATATCCTTCTGGAAAATATCTTTGTCTTCGTTCCGGCACAGATACCCTAAAATCCATCCGTGCATGGCGGTCAGTTCATCGACCCCCCGCTCTCTGGCGGCTGCCATCAGGTTCCGTGACATCATATTGTCCAGCGTCCGCAGTTCGTGGCCGATTTTTCTTTTTTTACAACACACGCTGCTTTTTTCCTCCTTTCCCCTTTGCTGCCGTCCCCATCTGTTCGTTATAAAACTGTTTGAATAAGGACTGTTCTATAAGCAACTGTTCTATAGATGACTGTTTCATATTAAACAGTTCGCTATAGAACATTCTAGGAGGTTTTGTGGGAAATGTCAACTTGTTTGCGTAAAAAATTTGAAAAAAATGCTCCGGATAAAAGTTTTTCACTTTCCGCCCGGAGCATTCCGCTCGTTTATTCTTCGATTTTTCTTCTTAAATAGCTTCCCACCATATGGGAAAAGTTGCGGATATCGCGCGCATACGCGAAATCCTTGCCGAAAATCTTCTGCTCCGCCACAAGTTCCGTCTCCTCACCTACGAACACTCCGAGCACCGAAACGCCCTGCTGCCTGAGGCGCCGCACCTCGGTTGCCGTGTCGTGCAGCGCATAATCATCCCGGTACGGCTTTGGATTTCTCGCATTCGGCCGGTTCACCAGCACATCGTACGGCTTTCCGTCGCTTAAGAGGATCAGCAGCTTCCGGTCCTCCTGGCGTTTTAAAAGATCTATCCCCGCAGCCTTGACAGCAAGCCCGTCGCGATTGTTTGATGATGTAATATACTCAAAAATATTGCTGTTCTTCTCCCGCGGATCGTCGTAATCGCGCATCCGGTGCAGGATCGTGTAATCCCAGAACGTACAGAAGCTCATCACGCGGAACGGGATGTGCAGGCGGCTTAAGGTCTCCGCCAGAATGTACGTCTGCAGTGTCACATTCTCCTGGCGCGGCCGCTGAGAACCGCTCGCATCCACGAGAATATCCACAACAAAATCAAGGGAATTCCGCCGCTGCTCCAGCTGGAACAGATCCGCATTCTGACTCCGTCCCACCTTCCACATCCGCGCGGGCTGTAAAATTCCGTGGTCTGCATCTGCAAACGACTGGTCCTCCTGCAGCAGCATCGCTTTTTTCAGTTCCTGGTACAGCAGCGAAATGTTCTGCCGCACCGCGCGGTGCTGGTCGTAATAGGCATGAAGATTTTTATCCTTCTGTTTCTGCGCATAGGAGAGCTGATAATACTTTCCGACCGGATTTTTCAGCACACCCTCCGTGTAATAGAGGCTGCAGTCGCTGTGGATGCCGCGGCAGAGCTGGTAATTCCGGCTTTTCTCCTCACTCTCCGAGAGCCACGTTTTTCCGTAATTGCGCTGAATGTACTGATACATCCGTGCCAGCGCTTTCTCATCGACGACAACGACCTTTTTGGTATCGCTTCCCGCTGTTTTTTCTTTCTTCTCTTCCGCCTCTTTTGATGTGAAATTTGTCATACCAAGCGAAACTCGCTCCAGATATGTCTCGAGCCCGTCCTCGTACAGTTCCTCCGAAAGGAAATCCTTCCAGGAATACTCGGTGAGCTCCTCGATCGTTACCGCAAGAACCGAGGCAAGATCACCGTGCTTTTTCACAAATGCGGGATCGACGACTTTATTGTACAGCTCGTCCGTCACCCGAATTAGTTCCATTGTATCCGCTGTTTCGGATGCGTGCTTCAGCAGCTCCATCCACTCCCGCGTTTTCCCCGAGTATGAAGGGCTTTTTCCCTCGTCCTCCTCTCTTCTTCCGCGCAGATACTCCAGTTTCAGGCGCCCTGTCTCATTTTTGGATAAAGATTCAAACGAGTGGTCCAGTATTTCCTCCGCTGCTCTCCTTCGAAAGCCCTTGACACCGGGGCGCTCGCTTTCGAGCCGCTTCGATACGGCCTCCTCCGTCACCAGCTGGGCGAGCATCATCAGTTCTCCCTCCGCTGCGCCGCTGTAAACCTTCTTCACCAGATACAGGCTGTAGGCTTCCCGCTCAAAGTAACACGAAAAGGCGCCCTGGCGGATTGTGTCGTACAGCACCGTATCCGGCTCTTTCGCATACCGCTCCACGTCCGGGTTCAGCTTCAGCGTGTAGTCGCCGCTGACGGTCCAGACGAGATTGCGGATCCGGCTTTCCAGCTCCATCTCATGCGTTTTTAATGTTTCCTCTGTCACCATACGTATTTCCTCTAAAAAACATCCTGCGGCGTCCACTCTTCCGGAATCCGCGTACGCACGACATCCCGCACGATCTCTTTTTCAAACAGGTCAAAGCATTTATTGACAATGCCGATCTGCACCGCAAGATACGGGGACAGCCCCTGACGCATCGTGCCGATCGCTCCGAACAGGCCGCGGAGGTCGAGCGCGCGCGTGGTGATTTCCGCCTGTTTTGCCTTTTTCTGCAGATCGAGGTAAAGACCGGCCAGCGCATCGCGTGCCGCCGGTTTCAGATCCGGGAATCTTGACTTCATCAGATAAAACAGTGTCTCTTCTGTAAGCGGCGGCATGTCAATCACCAGAAAGCGGGACACCAGCGCTTCATTCAGCTCCCTCGTTCCCGCATAGCCGTAATTCATCGTTCCGATCATCCGCGCCGCCGGGTGAAGCGGAATTTTATCGTAGCCTGGCACATCGATGATACGGCGGTAGTCGAGCGCCGCGTGAAGAACACTGACCGCATCGTTTTTCGCCATGTTGATCTCATCGAGAATGCCAAAACCGCCTTCCTCTGCACAGCGGTAAATGCTGCCTTTCCGGAGTGTGACCTCCTGGTTCTGGAATGTATCGGTTCCGATCAGCTCGGCACTTCCTGTGTTTACATGGAAAGAAACGTTGTACGTCGGTCTTCCGAAAACATACGCCAGTGTCTCTGCCAGCACGTTTTTTCCCGTTGCCTTCTCGCCGGTCAGCAGCAGATTTTCGCCCTGCAGCAGCGCGGCAATTGCCATCTCCAGAATCTCTTTTCCGAAAAACGGGATTTCCGGCGTGCTCATGCGGTTCTCTAAGCCCTCCGCCACCGGATAGCTCTCGCGGAATTTCCGCACACTCTCAATTAACGCCCCGCTTACGCCCTGTTCCTGTAAAAATGAATCGTTCATCTTCTATTTTTTAATCCTCTCTGTCGTTAAAATATCTTTTTGCTTCTACCAGTATACGGGATCTGCCTTTTTTCTGCAAGACCTGTCGGACTTATAGTAATCCCCGAAAATAATGCAAAAAATTCAGCACCGCAGAGCGTGAATTACTGCGTCACAGATTTTCGTCGTACCCCGGTACGCCTTCAAATCTGTTCCTTGCAATTCGCGCTCTGCAGCACTGCCTTTTTTGCATTATTTTCGGGTCTTGCTATAGATTGAATTGAATTGAAACATAAAGACACCGGAAAACAGGCTTTATCCCGTTTCCCGGCGTCTTATTTCTGTCATTGATTCAGTTCATGCATCGCATTATCCGCGGATTCCGGAAAGAATTTCCTCTGTGGAAGCCTTTGCCTCCTCGTCCAGGTTCTCTTTCTTATAGTTCTCATATCTCTGTTTGTGATGCGGATTCTCTGCCCACAGCTCGTCTGCGGCTTTTTTCCACTCAGTAGCATACAGATCACATTTTCCGCACAGATGCTCTGCGCTCTCCGGAGACTGCAGGTCGGTTGACTTCGCGCCGGTCTTCTCTACCATCTCACGCAGCAGTTCCGGATTTTCGAGCATCGGACATGGGCGCAGGTGGTTGCGGTTGAACGGCTGTCCATCGCGGTATGCCTGGAACAGCGGCTGCTGCAGTGCTTCGATCAGGGAAACTTCGTTGATGTTGGCGCCGGAGTAATGGATGAAAACACACGGCTCCACATCGCCGTTTGCATTGATATGGCAGTAGTTTCTTCCTCCTGCGATACAGCCTCCGACGAACTCACCGTCGTTCTGGAAGTCCACAACAAAGATCTGTTTGTCGCTCTTATCGGAACGGATCTCACGCAGTCTGTGATAGATATATTTTCTCTGCTCAACCGTCGGCATCAGCTCCGGTGCAGCGTCCATGCCGACCGGCATGAAGTGGAAATACCAGCTGTAACGGCATCCGTGCTCGATCAAAAGATCCAGGAACTCGTCACTTGTAACGGTCTCGAGGTTTGCTCTTGTGTAGCAGATGGAAGTACCAAAAAGCAGACCGTGTTTTTTCATCAGATCCATGGCTGCCAGAACTTTATCGAAAATACCCTCGCCGCGGCGTCCGTCGTTGACCTCCTCGAAGCCTTCCAGAGACAGGGAGAAGGAGATATTGCCGAGCTTCTGAACCGCCTCACAGAACTCCTCGTCGATCAGGGTTCCATTGGTGAAGCAGTGGAATTCACAGTCATGATGCTCTTCTGCCAGACGCAGGATGTCTTTTTTGCGCACAAGCGGTTCGCCGCCGGTGAACATGTAGAAGTAGGTTCCCAGCTCTTTTCCCTGGCTTATGATATCAGAAAGTTTCTCATAGGAAAGATTCAGCTTGTGGCCGTATTCTGCTGCCCAGCATCCGGTGCAGTGCAGGTTACAGGCACTTGTCGGGTCCATCAGCATCGTCCATGGGATGTTGCAGTTGTATTTTTCACGGTTCATACGGATCTGTTTCGTTCCGACGAAAGCTGCCTGGAATCCCAGGTTCAAAGCAGTCATTTTGATCACCTGCGGATCCAGCTCGTCCAGTCCGCGGTTGACATACTGTACCCATTTGTTGTCCGGATTCTGCAGCATGGTGCGGATGTTGTCGAAGGTTTTCTCCGCAAACATATTTCCGGTAAATTTCTGTACAAAATCCGTCAGATTCAACAGCGCTTTTGTTCTGTCGTCTCCGTGATTCACATATTTTAAAACACCATCGATCGCAGCGCCTGCAGCGGCTCTTTCTACTTTCATTTTTGCATCCATTGTTCACGATCTCCTTTGTAATAGTTTAATATTTTCGCCCGGAATTGATCTGGTTTTGAATACCACATCCTGGCTTTTTCCCATTATATTCTCCATATTTGGAAAATACAACCCAAAATTCCCTCGTTTTGGACACATCAAAAAAAGTGTCCCACGGGGGAACACTTTTTCCTGTTTTTCTCTTTCCGTTATATTTTACATTGCATTTTCAGATTCACACAAAGCATTTTCTAATTTTCGATCAGAACCGCGCGGATCGGTCCGCCGTACTGGTGTTTCTTTTTGACCGGAGCAGCCACAAGAAAATAATGACCCGAGGTCACTTTCTCCAGATTCAGATTTTCGACAATCACCGTACCTTTTTTCAGCAGCTGCTGATGAACATCATTCCCCGATGTCTCATTTCCGACAGTTTCCTGCTCCACACCGAGCAGCACCAATTTTTTCTCTGCCAGGTAATCTGCCCCATCGCGTGTAATCTGCGCATCGCCGCGGATCAGAAGACGTTCACAGTCCTCTTCCATGACCTCCTCGAGCACTTCTCTTGTCACTTTTCCCTCAAGCTCCGCCACCTGACAGATGCCAAGTGACCGATCGAGCGTCGTCTGCGCCGTTCCTTCCTCCGTCATCAGATGACGCGGCGCGTCCATTGCGGAAAACTGCTCTCCGGAAATGTCATATAATTTCATATTTTCCTATCCTCAAACCGGGAAACTCCCGTCTTTCTTTTTTCCAATATTTGCCGATACTGCCAGATTCTGCCGGCAGCCAAACCTTGTTTAGTATAGCCTATTTTCGGACGCTTTACAAGGCTCATTTCTGCAAAAATTCTGACTTTTATACAGCAATCCTGTCTGCAATAAACAATTTGTCATTTTCACTCCCCTGGTGTATAATAGAAATATCCAAACGGTTACGCTATCTTTCAAAAGGGAGGGAAATCTTATGAAACTCCGGCTAAGCCCGTGGATCTGCGCCACGGCTTCGCCGGAGTTTTTTACACTCTTCTGGTTTACGGAATAAGACGGTGAATGTCTCTTGGAAACAGGGATGCGTTCCGCACATTTTCAAATCCGAGAAGCCGTGCCGTAAACCGCTCCAGCCCAAGACCGAGACCGCCGTGCGGAGGCATGCCGCAGCGGTGCATCATTAGATAGCTCTCAAACGCTTCCACATGCATGCCGCGGCTTTCGATCTTTTCCACCTGCTCCCGGTAATTGTGGATGCGCTGGCCGCCGGTCGTCACTTCAAGGCCGCGGAAGAGAAGGTCAAAACTTTCCGTCACTGCCGGGTTTTCTCTGCTGTCCATCGCGTAGAACGGGCGCTTGGCGCTTGGATAATGTGTCACAAATACGAAGTCACTGCCTGTCGTTTTCTTCACGTATTCGCACAGCAGTTTTTCCTCCTCCGGTTCAAAGTCCAGTTTCTCCGAAAAGGCTCTTTTGTATACACGGCTCACCAGCTCTTTCGCCTCCGAAAAACGGATTCTCGGAATCTCCGTGATCACCGGCACCTCTGCTTTTAAAAGCGAAAGCTCCGCTCCGCATGTCTCCTGCAGCCGTGCAAACGTGTACCGCAGCATCTCCTGTTCCATCGCCATGATGTCCTCAAAATTCTCGATATAGCCCATCTCAAAGTCCACGCTTGTATATTCGTTCAGATGACGCGCCGTGTCGTGCTTCTCCGCCCGGAAGACCGGTGCGATCTCGTAGACACGCTCGAAGACGCCGACCATCATCTGCTTGTAAAACTGCGGGCTCTGCGCCAGATATGCCTGTTCGCCGAAATACGACAAAGAGAA
>OGRA01004106.1_pt1 | contig 10396 bp, 13 predicted proteins | sample 1553351 | NCBI WGS metagenome assembly OGRA01 (sample SAMEA2580056, study PRJEB22360) | human gut metagenome | biome: human gut; feature: human-associated habitat; material: faeces | place: Denmark | collected 2008/2010
AAGATTATCGAGAGCCTCGACCATCCCTTTATCGATGGCCTGACGATTCTGGGCGGCGAGCCTATGGAGCCCGAGAATCAGGCGGGGCTTGTTGACTTTATCGAACGCGTGCGTGCGGCCTATCCCGCGGGGTCGGGCAAGACCATTTGGTGCTTTACCGGCGACGTGCTCGAGGAGCTTATGCCGGGCGGTCGTCATCATACCGAGGTGACGGACCGTATCCTGGCCTGCCTCGACATGTTGGTGGACGGCCCGTTTGTTCAGGATCTGTACGATATCTCATTGCGCTTTAGGGGCTCGAGTAACCAGCGTGTGATCGATATGAACGCTACGCGCGACCGTGCTGAGCGCGAGGGCGTTGCGCTTTGTGATGCGGTTGAACTTTGGCGTGATGATCCGGTCTATTCGACCCATACTATGTAGCTTGTGGTCGATGCCAAAGGGCGTGGTACCATAGCGCGAACGTGAAATCGGAAAAGTGAGGCCCAGATGGTCGATCAGGAAAAAGTCGAGGCCGCCATTAAGCTGTTGCTTGAGGGCATAGGCGAGGACCCAACTCGTGAGGGCCTGCTGGAGACCCCGGCGCGCGTTGCCCGTATGTATGGCGAGATCGCCGGCGGTATGGACCAGAGTGCCAAGGAGCACCTGTCCAAAACCTTTGCCGTCGCTTCGAACGACTTGGTTATCGAGCGCGACATCACGTTTTACTCGCTGTGCGAGCATCATCTGCTGCCGTTTTATGGCAAGGCTGCGATCGGCTATATCCCTAACGGTCGCGTGGCGGGTCTGTCTAAGCTCGCTCGCACGGTTGAAGTCTATGCCCGTCGTCTGCAGCTGCAGGAGCAGCTGTGTGCGCAGGTTGCCGACGCCCTCATGGATTATCTCGCTCCCCAGGGAGCGATTGTGCTCATGGAGGCTGAGCATATGTGCATGACCATGCGCGGCGTGCAAAAGCCCGGCACCAAGACCGTGACGCTCGCTCGCCGCGGCGTCTTTGAGACCGATCCCGCGCTCGAGGAGCGGTTCTTTAGGATGCTGGGCCGTTAGCATGAGGGTCGTCAACGACTTTACATCGAAGACCGATGAGGGGACGTCGCGTCGCGGCTTCATGGCTTCGGGCCTGGCCCCCTTTGGTGCCATGCCTCGCATTGATTACATTTGTGCCAACGGGCTGTTTCGGCGGCACCTGGGCAACATTGCGCAGTTGGAATCGGGACGCATCTTCTGCCGCCACGGTATTGACCATCTGCTCGATGTCGCTCGCATTATGTGGATCAAGAATCTCGAGGAGCAGCTCGAATTTGACCGCGAGGTCATCTACGCCACGGCACTTCTTCACGATATCGGCAAAGATGAACAGTATGAATCGGGTATATCCCATGATGTTGCAAGCGAACGCGTCGCTGATGCGATTCTCGGCGGCATGCCCGATGATGTGGCGTTTGAGCCGGCCGATGCCGCAGCCATTAAGACGGCCATTCTGGGCCATCGAAAGCTGCGCGTGAACAGCCAACCGCTTGAGCGTCTGCTCTATGCAGCCGACAAAGCGTCGCGCGCCTGCTTTGCATGCCCCGCGCGCAATGCTTGCAACTGGAGCGATGATAAAAAGAACCTGTCGATTCGCGTATAGTTAGTTTGCGCGGTCGGGGCTCTAAACGAAGGAGACGATCGCGATGAGCAACAAGAAACTGCCCGAGAATGCAACCAAGACTGAAGGCGCCGAGCTCGCCCGCCGTGGAAGGGGCGAAATATCCACCGCAACGGCGGTACCCCACGTGAGCTATGACGATCTGCGTCATGCCGACCGTATCACCGTTGAAGGTCTTGAGGTTTTTGCTAACCACGGCGTGTATCCCGAAGAGAACGCGCTGGGCCAGAAGTTCATCGTGTCCTTGGTGCTCTACGCCGATCTGCGTGCAGCGGGGGAGCACGATAGCCTGGACGCCTCGATTGACTACGGCTCGGTGTGCCACGATGTCGATGGCTATCTGCGCGAGCATACGTTTAAGCTCATCGAGGCTGCAGCCGAGGGCGTGGCCCAGATGCTGCTACGTCGTTACCCCTTGCTGCTTGGCGTGCGTGTTAAGCTCGATAAGCCTTGGGCGCCCGTCGGTCTTCCCCTGGCAAGCTGCGGTGTCGAGATCGAGCGCGTGCGCTAACCGGTTCTAATACGTCTCTATGGGTGGCTGCTTGAGCCGCTGGGACAGTGCTCTATTGTTGGGGCAGTACGTGTCGAGCAGGGCGTGAAACCGCCGATTGTGGCTTGGCTCGAGCAAGTGGACGAGCTCGTGGGCGACAACCATGTCGAGGCATTCGACAGGGTAGGCGGCAAGTTCTCGTGCGATGCGAACGGTGCCGGATTTGGGCGTGCAGGAGCCCCAACGCGTTTTCATGCTGCGTACGGAAACGCGGGTAACGGCGACACCCATTGAGGTTTCGTATACGTGCACCATATCACGCAGCGCCGATGTGACTTCGGACGTATAGAGCTGGTCGATGTGGGTCTGGAGCTCTTTGGGCGTTAGGCCGTCGAGGGTTGTGTGCTGTTTTGTCTGCGTGCACCCACTTGGCTCCTCGGTACCCATAAAACTTGCGAAGGTGGCCTGTTTGGGTCGCAGTGCGGGTGATGCAAAGTTGTGATCGAGCGCATCCTGTACCGTGATGGGCTTGCCCCAAAGCGCAATGATAGACGAGGGACTGAGCGGCTCTCGCGTCGTCGCCTGACGTTGCTCGCGCTGGGCAAGTCGGCTGATAATCCAGGCGCTGTTGCGCTTCACAAACGCTTCGATACGCTCGCGGCTGGCGCCGATCGGTGCGCTGGCGTGGACCTCGCCGCTCGATGTGACGCGTAGGTTGAAGTTCTTGACGCGCTTTTTGGTAACGACGACGGGGATGGTCGTCCCATCCGGTCGGGATGCGGAAATCGTAAACTGCTGCGTCAAAAGCGGTCCTTCAGATCGGGGACGAGCCGGCAAGTCGACCGTTCGGCATGCCGGCCCGCTCAAGGGATGTGAAATTAATAACGCTCGAAGAAGGCAAGCGCGTTGTCGCTGCAGAGCTTTTGCATCACGGTCTTGCCAAAATGCTTGGAAAGCATGTTCTGGAACTCGGGCATCTTGCTGGCATCGGAGAGGAAAGCGGGCACAGTGGCGCCGTCCCAGTCGCCGCCGAGCGCGATGACGTCCTCGCCGCCCAGGTCGAGCCAGTGCTCGATATGTGCCGCCAGCTGGTCGAAGGTGACGTCTGCGGCGGTCTTGTCGGTTGCGTCGTTGGAAAGGAACTCGCTGCAGTAGTTGAGGCCGACGATGCCACCCATGTCGCGAATGGTACGGAACTGGTCGTCGGTAAGGTTGCGTTTGGCGCCGCAAACCGCACGGGAGTTGGAGTGGCTGGCGACGAAGGGACGCGTGGCGCGGGCGGCGACCTCGTCAAAGCACTCATCGTTGAGGTGGGAGACGTCGAGTACCATGCCGGCGTGCTCCATCTGCGTAAGTGCCTCGATGCCGGCGGCGGTGAGGCCGGCGTGGGTGTCGTGGCCGCTCGCGAGCGGTCCCTGCGCGTTCCAGCTGAGTGACGACATAAGCACGCCCAGGCTCTTAAGCACCTCGATCAGCGCGGGGTCCTTGGCAAAGAACGTGGCGTTTTCGATGGTGTGGATGCAGGCGACCTTGCCGTCTTTGAGCGCGGGGCGAATGTCTGCCGCGCTGCGTACGTTGACCATGCGGTCGTGGTTGAGCATTGCCTGGCCGCTCATGTGCGCCATGATCTGCGCCTGGAAGCGCGCGGCGTGGGCGGTGGGAATCTCGTCGGGGACAAACGTGGCGAAGCACTGTGCCCACGGCGTGTTGCCGATCTTTGCGAGCGAGATGGCACAGGCGTTACCCTCGATGAGGTCGAAATCTTGCGGATGCGTTTCATCGCCGGGGAAATAACCGTCGGTGCCGGCGGTAAAGCGCAGGTCGAGATCGAGCGTGGCCCAGCCGATGCGGGCGGCGGTGTCGCAGTGTAGGTCAAATACGGGATATGCCATGGTTCCTCCGGTTGCAGCGTTTCTTTGCAAACTGTCTTTGAATTGTATGACTAGGGTATAGTTAGCGCCATATGTTCACGGCGGCCCGCGTTGTGCGCCGCCCTTATCACGGAGGTTACCATGTCCAACCAGGGCAAGAAGGTCAAGACTCATTATCGCGGCACGCTCGACGACGGCACGCAGTTCGATAGCTCCTACGATCGCGGCGAGCCGCTGGAGTTCACCTGCGGCGCCGGTCAGATGATCAAGGGCTTCGACGCCGCTGTTGTCGACATGCAGGTGGGCGAGAAGAAGACCGTGCACATTCCTGCTGCCGATGCCTACGGCGAGCACAACCCCGAGATGGTTATTACCTTCCCGGCCGAACAGGTTCCCAACATCGAGCAGATCGAGAAGGGCATGAAGCTTTTCCTGTCCACGCCGAGCGGCATGCCCGTCCCTGCCGTTGTCATCGACGTAACGCCTGAGGCCGTGACGCTCGACGCCAACCACGAGCTGGCCGGCAAGGACCTCAACTTTGATATCGAGCTCGTTGAGGTCGAGGACTAGGCTATGCCTGTGAATCTGGTTTCGACAGCGTGTCTCGGAAATCTCAACGACCCGTCCTATGAGCTTTTGCTTCGCCGGGAGCTGGGCGGTGTCTTTGGGGTCGATGAGCTACTACTCGATTGGGACCAGGCCGATGCCCGCACATTTGTGGGCGTGACGGAGCTGGGGCGTACGGTCGATATTCGGCTGGGCGCTGCCGATGGCGATCGCCTTGCCGATGGCGATGTGCTTGTCATCGACCGTTCGGGCATAGTGCCCGTGGCGGGTGTCGTGCGCCTGCGCAGCGCCGAGGTTTATTTGGTCGAAGTTGACCGCATGGACCCGATTGCGCTCGCGCATGCGTGCTGGGAGATCGGCAATATGCACACGCCGCTTTTCCGAGGCGATTCGGACGAGCATACCGTGCGCATGTATACGCCGGTGCAGCCTGTTTTGGGCCGCATGCTCCGGGGCGTCGAGGGCGTTCGGCTCTCGGTGGTTACCCGTGAACTCGATGCGGACCGGCGCTTTGCGTCGAGTGCGGCGGATGCCGTTGTGAGTATGGCTCCAGACTTTACGATCGTAAAGAAGGCGCGCTGTTAACGTGCGTATAAGTAAGACGGACTTTGAGAGGCAACTATTCAAAGTCCGTCTTTCTGTTGATGAGATGCTGTGGGGGAAAGCATATGGGTCTTGAAGGAATCAAGCTGATTGCATGCGATTTGGACGGCACGTTGCTGCATCCGGGGGAGCGCGAGCCGCGTTCCGAGGCCTTTGAGCTCATCGATGAACTGCATCGTCGCGGCATCGTGTTTATGCCGGCGAGCGGTCGTCAATATGCGAGCTTGCGCTACCTGTTTGCCCCGGTGGCCGATGAGCTCGCCTATGTATGCGAAAACGGAGCCCTAGTGATGAGCGAGGGGCGTGCCGTTGTCAAGCGTTCCATGGAGCGTAGCCTTGCTATGGATATCGCGAATGCCGTGGTTGCGTATCCCCATGCCGACGTGACCCTTTCGTGTGAGGGACGCCTCTACACCATGAGCGGCAACGATGCGTTCGTCGACCATTTGCGCTATGAGGTCCACTGCGATGTGGCGGTGGTCGACCGTCCCGAGGACATCGACGAGGACGTCATTAAGATTGCCTTCCAGACGCCCGAGGTGAATCAGCCGGCGGCGCTGGAGTATTTCGAGCGCCTCTTTAGCGACCGTGTCGACGTGATGACGTCGGGAACCGAATGGACGGACTTTATCGGCTTTGATTCGGGTAAGGGTTCCGCGCTTGCCGATTACGGTCGTGCCTTGGGTATTTCGCCCGATGAGATGATGGCGTTTGGCGATAACGAAAACGACCGCGACATGCTCAACGTAGTGGGCCATCCTTATCTAATGGAGAGTTGCAATCCCTCTATGTGTGGCATCAACGACCGCGTCCGTTACGTGTGCACGGTCGAAGAGGAATTGCATCGCCTGCTTGCTGAGTAGGCATGTCCCGAACATCTACCGGCAGTCGGGGCAGAGACCCTCGAAGATGGTGTAGTGCGACGTGACGTGCCAGCCGATTTGCTCGGATGCCTTGGCGTCGAGCTGGGCATCGAAGGGGAGCGGTACGTCGATGACGCGGCTGCACGAGGTGCAGATGATATGCGCATGCGGCTCGATCGTGCGATCGAAGCGGCTGCCGCCCGGCGTCTTGATGGAGAGAATCTCGCCGGCGTCGGCCAAGAGATTGAGGTTGCGGTAGACCGTGCCGCGGCTGATTTTGTCATCCTGCGCGCGCACGACGTTGTAGATTTCGTCGGCGGTGGGATGGTTATAGCTTTGGCGCACGGCGTCAAGAACCAGCTTTCGCTGCCTGGTATTCCTTCTTTGCACCGCCATGCGCCTCGCCTCTTTTCTATCAACGGTCGTAGGTAAATGATACCGTATTTAGCACACAATACTAATAACGAGGCGTGAAACCGTCTTCATTGGCAAGTGGGGCTCGGGCCTGGGCGTCTACGAGGCGAAAACGCGTTCCCATACGCTCGTAGGAGGCATGAAGCGCCTCGAGATGAGATAGGATATTTGCCGGAGCCCCCTGTATCTCCATCTCGACTGAGCCGTCTTCCATGTTACGCACCCAGCCGGTGAGCGCGCGTGCCTGCGCGAGGTTGGTGTTGGTAAAGCGAAAGCCAACGCCCTGGACTTGCCCCGCCCAGCGCAGGAAATAGCGCAGGGGAGTGTCTTGAGTGGCCTCGTCGCTTGCGAGCACAGTAAGCCTGCGGCGCAGCTCGAGCTCGACGTTTGATGGTTTTTGAGGCTCTCGACTGCCGCCGGTGACGCTGGAGAAGAACGTATCGAAGAGGCCCATAGCTATGCCTGTTTGCCTGCGTCGGCCGGGAAGGTTATGCCGGCCTGCTGGCGCACGGCATCCATGATGCGCAGTGAGACGAGTGTGACATCGCGGTAGTGGCCAAGCTCGTGGCGTCCCGCCGGGGTCTCCCAAATCTCTTCCTTAACGTTATCGATGCCGCCGATGGCGGTGATAAAGTCTGTGAGTTCGTATTCCATAGTGTTGCTCGATTTGGGCAGGTCGAGCACGCGGCCGTTGTCTCCCTGTTCGCGCGGTGCCTCGGTCGCCGAGCCGCGTACGACGTCGCCGCGATAGTCGATGCGGACGTTGCGGGGCGTGGACAGATGGTCGATCTGGATAGTGCCACGCTCGCCTTCGATCTGCGAGGGCAGCAGGTCATTCGTAATTTTGGAGTGCGCGAGCTCGACGGAGATACGCCCTCCGCCATAGCTGGCGAGAATGGAGCCGCAACCGTCGATGGGGCCATGGGTGAGCTCTTGCGTTGAGGGGTCGAGCAGCGTGGCCATGCTGGTGAGACCGGAGGGCATGCCGAAGATCTCGACCATGGGCTCGACGGTGTAGACGCCGATGTCCATGAGGGAGCCCGAGGCCATGTGGCAGTCGAAGATATTGGTGGCGCGCCCTGCGAGAACCTCGTTGTAGCGCGAAGAATACTTGCCAAAGCGCAACGATGCACGACGAATGGGCGCAATCTCGCCCAGGGCGTCCTCGACGGCGTGGAAAGCGGGGTCATGGAGCGGGCGCATGGCCTCGAGGGCTACGACGCCCGCCGCCTCGGCTGCGCGAAAGACCTCGAGCGCTTGCGCCTCGGTGGCGCAGAAGGGCTTTTCGACGATAACGTGCTTACCGCCGGCGATGCAGGCGAGCGCCTGCTCGTGATGGAGCGCGTTGGGGCTGCCGATGTAGACGGCATCGACGTCGTCGGCGGACGCGAGCTCGTCGAGTGCGGTGAAGTTACGCTCGCCGCCGTGCTTAGCGGTGAAGGCGGCGCCGCGATCTGCATCGCGCGAGAGCGTGCCTACGAATGTAGCCTGGTCGTTGGCATTGACGACTTGGATAAAGTCGTCGGTGATCATGGATGTGCCGATGGTTGCGATGCGCAGCATGTGTCCCCCTTGCATTGTTTGGCCTACAGGACGAGTGTAGCGCGGGAGGACACAAAAGCGTGCGAAAACGCCGTTACAGGTCGCTCTCGTTAAAGCCGGTGTCGATATCTAGGTTGCTGCCGTCGGCCGCGTTGGTGGCGAGCTCGTCGCAGCGCTCATTGAGCTCGTGGCCGGCATGCCCCTTAACCCAGATGAACTCCACCTTATGCTTGCTCTTTGCGGCAAGCAGGCGCTCCCACAGGTCGCGGTTCTTAACGGGCTGCTTGTTGGCAGTTTTCCACCCGCGCTTTTTCCAGCCGTCGATCCAGTGTTTGTTGAAGGCGTTGACGACGTACTGCGAATCGGAATGGACTTCGACGTCGCAGGGGCGGTTGAGCGCCTCGAGCGCCACGATGACCGCCATGAGCTCCATGCGGTTGTTGGTAGTCTTGGCGTAGCCGCGCGAAAGCTCGGAGGTGAAGGTCTTGCCGGCGGGGTTGGTGTACTTGAGCACGGCGCCGTAGCCGCCGCGTCCCGGATTTGATCGGGCCGAGCCGTCGGTATAGATGATGACCTTCACATGGTTCCTTTCGTTGGGTACGTTTCGTGTGAGTGACCATTGTAGCGCCATGCCCGCCGGGGGCTAGCAATCTACGATTTCTACCCCGTCTTCCGACGGTTAGTTGGCATGGATGATGCGGTTGAGCTCGTCGAGGTATTGCTGCAAGAGGGGAGAGGGCTTGCGCTCGTCGTGCATGATATAGCCTACGTGCATCGCTGGGGCGTCTGCTAACGGGATCGATGCCATACCCCATTGCATTTCATTGGAGAGGACACCGGTCGACAGGGTGTAACCGTTCGACGTGATAAGTAAGTTAGTAAGTGTTCCGCGGTCCGAGATTCGTATGTTGCGGTCGCAGGGGATATAGCTAAAAGGTTCCTCAGCGTAATAGAAGGAGTTTGAGGTTCCCTGCTCAAAGCTGTAGCGCGTATAGGGCGTGAGGTCGGCAAGGGACAGCTGCGGGCGGCGGGCAAGCGGGTGGCGCTCGCTAACGAAGACGTGGACCGTTGCGTCGAATAGGGGATGGAAGCTCACGCGCGCATCGGCAAAAGCCTTCTGCAGAACGCGGGCGTTAAAGTCGTCCAGATAGAGGATGCCGATGTCGCTGCGAAACGCGCGGACGTCATCGATGATCTGCGAGGTGGTGGTCTCACGCATGATGAACTCGAACTTGCTGTCGCGGCAGCGCTCGACCACGTTGACAAAGGCCTCGACCGAAAAGGCGTAGTGCTGGGCGGAAATGGCGAGGCGGGCTTGCGGGGTGCCGCCGTCCTCGTAGCGCGCCTCGAGCATGTCGGCCTGCTCTACGACCTGGCGCGCATAGCCCAAAAGCTCGGTGCCGTCGTTGGTGAGCGTGACGCCGCGGCTGGAGCGCGTAAAGATTTCCAGATTGAGTTCCTGTTCCAGGCTTTTGACGGCGTTTGAGATGTTGGACTGAGCGGTATAGAGGCGCTGAGCTGCGGCGTTAATTGAGCCGGATTCTGCCACGGCGATAAGAAAGCGAAGCTGCTGGAGGGTCATCGGCGCCCGTCCTTTCGATAGCTATCTAAAAAACCGATAACAGGTTAGCGCTTTTAAGTGATTGACCGAGGGAAACAATGCTCGTACTATTCAAAACACACAAAGGCGGTGGGTAACTAAGCCAACCACGGAACCGGGATGCGAAAGGAGGCCCGCATATGAATTGCTTACCAAGACGAATGTCGGGCTCCTGTTTGCGCCCGTCGGCGTGATCAGGAGACAGCGACTTACTTCTCTCTTTTTATTTACTTTTGTTCGATCAAGGAGATCATCATGAGCCAGTTCATCAACAACCCCGAGCACACCTTTGGTTTCGATACCCTGCAGCTTCACGTTGGCCAGGAGAGCGCCGATCCCGCATCCGACTCCCGCGCCGTGCCTATCTACCAGACCACGAGCTATGTGTTCCGCAATTCCCAGCACGCCGCCGACCGCTTTGGTCTTGCCGACGCCGGCAACATCTACGGCCGTCTGACCAACTCCACCCAGGGCGTCTTCGAGGACCGTATCGCCGCACTCGAGGGTGGTGTGGCAGGTCTTGCCGTCGCCTCCGGTGCTGCTGCCATCACCTATACCCTGCAGGCTCTTGCCCAGGCCGGTGACCACGTGGTGGCTCAGAAGACCATCTACGGTGGCTCCTACAACCTGCTGGAGCATACGCTCTCCCAGTTTGGCGTCGAGACCACCTTCGTCGATGCCCACAACCTGGACGAGGTCGAGGGCGCCATCAAGGACAACACCACGGTCGTCTATCTCGAGACGCTCGGCAACCCCAACTCCGACATCCCCAACATCGACGCCATCTCCGAGATCGCC
>OGRA01004115.1_pt1 | contig 10370 bp, 9 predicted proteins | sample 1553351 | NCBI WGS metagenome assembly OGRA01 (sample SAMEA2580056, study PRJEB22360) | human gut metagenome | biome: human gut; feature: human-associated habitat; material: faeces | place: Denmark | collected 2008/2010
GAAGGGGTTGTATTTGTAGGTCATGGTTAAATCTCCGTATGGTTCATACGGAATAGCCACGTCGTAAAAAATGCGCAGAGTCCCTGAAGTGACCTCCGGCAGGACACTGTCTCAGGCACTCTGTGATAACCCGAACGGTCGTCTCCGGACTGACGGTTGAATTTTCAGCGTTGTTTTTTTAATGTAAAAAACCGGTTACGGGTAAGGCTGTGAGGAGGGAGTGATGGTGATACGCAAAAAGAAGTGCAGGGACTGTGGAAACGCGATTACTCATAATACAGTGTGTTGCCCGTATTGTGGTTCTGTCGACCCCTTCGGCTATTACCGGAATACAGACCGTATCGTTACCATACTGCTGGCACTGATTATTGTGGTCCTGCTGACTACTGTCAGCGTCAGTGTGTATATACTGTGTAGCTGGTGAGATAACGGTTCATGTATCCCCTGAGCTGACAGTGTACCGGGTATATTAAGCGTAACCGACAGGTTCTCCTTCATACCATATTAAATTTTTCCAGGTATTGCCGCTGCCTTATTTCGTCCCATACAGGAAAACTCGTCTGGGTTTCTGACAAATACGCGAAACTCACAGCCCCTCAATATCAACCACACGCTGTAAGCCGGTAATACCTGAAAATCAGCCTATTACCGCCCGCGCCTCCGTTACCGAACGCTCAGGTGACCAGACTGAAGCCCAGCACGCACTCGTAAAATTTGCGGTCAGTTCCGTCAGTCAGTGGGCAACCGCAGAGTTACGGGCTTCCAGGTCCACAGGAGTGAGTCTATAACGCGTGTGGGAAATCATTTTTTCTGGCGTTGACAGAACGCCTTACGGGCTGCTACTTACCCGGTGTCCCGCAATACAGCCTTAGTGTTCCGTTATCGGGGATCCGGACGCACCGCAACAACCGGGGAAGTATTTCTGGTTAGAGCTGTGTCAAGAGGGATTTCTCAGCCCCTCACTCACCGGCTCAGTCTCAGGGCAGAAGCATTAATACACTCAGTTCATGTCTTATACAGGAATGGGCATAGGGGGAGCTGGCGTGTCACTGCTGATTTTACGCATCAGTGTTCATGTATCTGCACTCTGATACAGAATGCTTCACAGCGCTCTGTTACCGGAGAGATTTACTCTCTTAGGTTATTCTGGCAAATCCTTTACGTTACTCTCTGATGACTTCTTATATTTATAATACCAATCAGACAACCTTATCCCATCGGTGATATCAGTCTCCTGCTCGCCAGGAACGGGCTGACTCACTGTAACCACCTCCGAAAACAACTCTGCAATTATCAGAACGCCTGCTTCTCTCCCTGTCCTCACGAAAACTATCCCCTCTTTATCGCGCGTGCGTGCGGAAGCATCTTTTCGCAACACCCCCCTCCGGGATTCCGCTACGGCTCTGCCATCGCAATCCCCCCGTTTATCTCCGGACAGCCACATTCCCGATTATTTTTTACGTTTCTCCCCGGTTGTTATGCCGGTGAAGGTGGCGCGCTGTTTTCATGACCACACCGGCTGGTTTAACAACATCCGGAGGAACATTCTCATGGCTACCCCAGTTTCGCTGATGGATGACCAGATGGTCGACATGGCGTTTATCACTCAACTGACCGGCCTAACCGATAAGTGGTTTGACAAACTCATCAAAGATGGGGGCTTTCCTGCGCCCATCAAAATGGGGCGCAGCTCCCGCTGGCTGAAAAGTGAAGTGGAAGCCTGGCTGCAGGCGCGTATTGCACAGTCCCGTCCGTAATTTTTAACCACTAACCCTTCGCCCACAGCAGACGCAATCTCCGGCCTGCCGGCGGCGCTCTGCTGCCTGTTATCCCCCGTGAGGAATATGAAAATGAAACAACAGTATCAGACCCGTTACGAGCTGCTCCATGAAAACTACCAGAAATGGCTGACCGGCTTCACCCGGCACGCCGTATCATGGGGCGTGTGTCATCCGAATATCTACTATTTCCATAATCTGACGCCCGGGTGGGTGTCATTCAATGGCGAAAAACCGGAGATTGCCATCGTTCCCCAGAGTCTGCACCGGCTGATTTATGGTCCGGACAAACGGAGCTCCCCGTCCCTGGATGATGATCTGGTGGTGAATTTATGCACCAGCGAACACCTGCTGGTTCATCATCCGATGCTGGAAGGGATCCTGCTGTCTGAATGTGAGCGCCTGAAGCAACATTCTCTGGCAAACAAACTGATCAGCCTCTTCCGTCAGTTTGGCGGCACGGAGTTACGTCTCAAACTGGTCTGGCTCTGCTGGCTTGACTTAATGACCGGAAACAGCCTTGACGACTGGACGAAAAACCTGAAACACAAATCAGAAAAAGATCTGGAGCAATGGATCATTGCACGTCAGGGTCAGAGTGAACCACTGACAAATCTGATGGATCAGTACGTGCTTATGGCATACCGTACATCGGTTGATGCCGCTCACAGTTGATGTCTGAGAACCACAGGGCTGGCAGCAGAAAACCAGCCCTGTGGTAAAATACAGTAATAGCGGCGTACATCAGGCACGCCGCTCACTCGTCCACAGATCATATACGTCATTATACTGCGCGATAACGGAGGGCTTCAGCACCCGGTCATTTCTGAGCGGGTATGAATACCATTGATGATGCGAAGCAGCCACGGGCAGAAACGTTCTTCACAACCAGGTGCCTCCATCTTCACTGCAGTCTGAATGTGCCGGCTTGTTATCCACCAGAAATGGTATGCTCCGGTACATGCATACCCCGGAGACTATAAACGCACTGAATCATAGCCTCCCACCTCAGCAGGAGGCAGTCAGCTTTCAGGCGGAAAAACGTTGCAGTTAAAGATCGTGAGAATCGCTGTTTCGTTGCATAGCAACCCGAACAGTTGTAGTGAAACATTTTACCTGCATCAGCACATGGTCAGGCGCCGTCTGTATGGCGTGGAATACTGATGTTTCGGCTGATGGCAAGCCTCATTCTCTGTGGAAACAGGGGCGCGCATTAGCTTCTCAACCAGAGAGTGTCACAAAGACAAATATTGCTGAAAATCGCATTCATCGTTCAGGCGTGAATGCCCGGAGACAAAAGCCGCTGTCCACACAGTCCCCCTCTGACCTGAACAAAAAGCATACACACAACAGGCTCACCTGACCCCGAAAAACCATAACTTCAGCAATACCAGTGACACCAGCACGTTACCTCAGTGCCACATCTTCAGACCGCGATCAATCTGAAATGTGACTATCGGGGCAATATCCCTGCTTTGTGGTACACGATAACCAGAAAACATCCCCTGAACCGCCAGCCAGAAAGACTGGCCACAAAAGGGGTAAGCTGAAATCGTTTATGGATTACATCGACATATGCCTGGCAGAGAATGGTAAGCGTGCAGTGAGAACCGTATTGACGAAGTGAAGCTGGTCAGGCAGGCAGAGTAACCCGCCACGGGAGCAGAGCACCCACCCGGTTCACAGGCCAGTCGGCGATGACATCAAGTACATGATGCAGATAGCGTTCCGGATCCACGCCGTTTAATTTGCACGTCCCGATAAGACTGTACAGTGACGCACCGCGCTCACCACCATGATCCGAGCCGAAGAGTCGAGTCAGCCGGAGAGAATTTCACTCCCCGGCTGCTCACGGAACCGTACGTGACACTCTCGCGTCATACGGCTCTTGATCACTCATTCGATGCACGTAGTAAATACCAGTGGACAAATAGCTTCGGATACTCCTTCCTTACCAGCGTCAGCTTTCGCTGAGCCCTCCGGTTCGAAAGTCTGTATTTAGACTGCATCCACTTGAGCAGACGTGACTGCATTGCACTCCACAGTCGATAGTTGAAATTTCTGGACCAGAACTTTCCGTAGTACTCGATCCAGCCTCTCACTATCGCATTGTAGCGCCTCGCAAAATCCAGCAAACTCTCAGCTGTTGAGCGATGTATACGCCACTTCTTGATTGTTTCTGTTATTTTGCGCATTGCTGCATTTGACGCACCCGGCATGCATTTTCGGTACAGTTCGCCTTTGAAATTCTTCAGCGTACGCACTTTGAAGTCATATCCGAGAAAGGTGAAACTCGTTGCGACGTTTCTCCTTTTAAACGTGTCAATGTAGGCGATATTCGTTTTCCCTGCATTCAGGACCAGCCCGACTTCCGAGAAGCGCTCCGATAACCTGTTCTTCAGCCTTGTTGCATCACTCATTCGTGAACAATGTACTACAATATCATCAGCGTACCTCTCAAACGGTACCCCCCGATATTCTCTTTCCATCCACAAATCAAATGCATAGTGAAGGAACAAGTTAGCAAGTAGCGGACTAATGACCCCGCCCTGCGGAGTGCCTCGTGTTCGGGTTATTAATTCTCCATTTTCACAACTCTGCATTGGTGCTTCCATCCAGCGTCGACAGTACAGGATGACCCATTTAGGCATCCCGTGGTGTTCCAGTGCTTTGAGCACCAGATCATGTCTCACATGGTCGAAAAACGCACTGATGTCCACTTCCAGTATCCAGCTATAACGCCAGCACCGGATGGCACATTGTTTCAGAGCGTCATGAGCTGATTTGCCTGGTCGGTAACCATAAGAATCAGCATGGAAAATCGGGTCAAGCTTTTCTTCCATAAAAAGTTTTATCGCTCCCTGAGCAATTCGATCGGATACTGTTGGGATCCCCAGAATGCGCTCCTTGCCATTCGGCTTCGGGATCCGTTTTTCCAGCACAGGTGGCGGAAACCATGTTCCCGAACATAGCCGGTTCCAGATCTTGTATAGATTGCCATCACGTTGCTGGTCGAACATTTTCAAAGTCTGTCCGTCGCATCCGGGGGCTCCCTTGTTGCGACGCACATCCAGATATGATGCCCAGACCAGTGCTTTTGGTATTTCGAATGATTTTCGTTGCATCAGTTACGTCATCCCCTTATGGGTTGTGTCTTTTGCAATGAATGTGATCCCCATCCCTTCGCTCCAGACCCATTACAGATCTTTCATCACTACTACGAATGGGTCCGCCCCTGTTTCCCGATACGTGCCGGAAACAGGTTCTCACGTTCCCTGAGATGGTCTGGCCCGGGATCCTGCTGCCTTAACACCGGATGCCGCGCAGTCAGTAAGCAGGTGTCTTCTGCGCTTATCAGAGGACGGCTGTACGGCCCCATTTTGACATCATCTAAGATTTCGATGCTTCATCGGACAGTTTACTTTCGTTCAGCTTCCCGAACCCCACGTGACAGTAGATCTCTGCCTTTTCCCGAGTCGCTCACCACTACATTCCTTAGAATGAAGCAGCACCGGGTCGTTTGGTCAGTGTTCCTGCAAACCCTGACCGGAGGGCCCACCTCCACCCACCTCAGAGCATGGATAACTTATGCTGCAATTTTCATATTGCCGCTATCAGTTCTCCTTCGTGACACACACAGCCAGTTTTTTCTCCCCAGACTGACCAGTCGTAGGGCGTTTTCGGCAATGTTATTATCCACCTCCACCCAGCCATCTTCTGCATAGCGGGTCAGCGCCGGCCACTGGTTCAGCGCATACCCGAACGCCTTCGCCAGTTCTGAGTGCCTTGAGAGGGTTTTCTGTTTCTCCCGCAGCCACCCCTCCAGTGACGCCAGCAGCGGCAGCACTTTTTGGTGCCGGACTGCCTGCCGTTCCTCTGCTCTTTTACCTCTGAGCTCCGACTCGATGGCATACAGCTCGCCGATCCGTTTCAGCGCCTCCTCCGTCAGGGCTGACGGGGTACGGACGTGAACATCGTGGATTTTTCGGCGGGCATGGGCCCAGCACGCGGCTTCCTTTATATGGCCGTCGCGGTAGAGCTCGTTGAACCCGGCGTAGGCATCAGCCTGCAGTACGCCACTGAAGCCTGCAAGATGGGTCTGAGGGTGGATACCTTTTCTGTCCGGGCTGTAAGCGAACCACACTGCGGGGGCCAGCGCTGATCCGGCGTTGCGGTCGTCTCGAACGTACGTCCATAAGCGCCCGGTCTTCGTCTTCTTATTGCCCGGCAACAGCACCGGGACAGGCATATCGTCAGCATGGAGTTTGCCGTCGGTCAGGACATAGTGCTGAAGGGCTTCATCCAGCGGTGCCAGCAGACGACAACACGCATCCACCCAGCCCGACAGTACAGAACGACTCAACACTACACCCTGGCGGGCATAGATCTCCGACTGGCGATACAGCGGTATGTGCTCTGCATACTTTGAGGTCAGCACTCGGGCCAGCAGCCCCGGTCCGGCGATCCCCCGTTCGATGGGGCGCGAAGGAGCCGGGGCCTGAACGATGCGATCGCACCGACGGCAGGCATGCTTTTCACGGACTGTCCGGATAACCCGGAAGGCGCTGCGCATCAGCTCCAGCTGTTCGGCGGCATCCTCACCCAGGTAACTCAGCGAACCACCGCACTCCGGGCAACACGGCTCAGTCGGCAGCAGCCGCTTCTCATCCCGTGGGAGTGACTCAGGGAACGGTTTGCGGGTGCGGGTCTGACGCAGCGGGCGCTGCACTGCCGGGTCATCCACCCGGCCGGTCAGCGTATCGCTTTCCTGCTGCAGCAGGTTCAGGTCAGCTTCCATTTGCGCGATACGGCGGGATACCTTTTCGGAACGACTGCCGAAGTTCATCCGGCGCAGCTTATCCAGTTGCGCCTGCAGATGGTCTATTTCGCGTTCCCGGTTGCTCAGCTTTTCCTGCAGGGCGTGGATCAACGCTTCCTGTTCGGCCAGGCGCTGTTTCAGCAGAAGGATGTCGTCAGAAGAGGTGTCGTTCATAAGCCTGTATTTTACCAGGCTTATTCTGCGACAACCAGGATAAAGAGCGCTACAACATGGTCAGGGATGTCAGTAACCGCTTTGGCTGTCGCCAGTCGATACCTTCCATCAGCATCGCCAGTTGCGCCGGCGTCAGGAACACTTTGCCATCGCGGGCTGAGGGCCAGGCGAAGCGACCACGTTCTAGTCGCTTTGTCAGCAGGCACAGACCATCGCCGGTGGACCAGAGCAGTTTTACCTGACTGCCGCTGCGTCCCCGGAAGATGAAGACGTGGCCGGACATCGGGTCATCTTTCAGCGCGGTCTGCACCTTTGCGGCGAGGCCATTGAAGCCGTTGCGCATATCGGTGATACCGGCAACCAGCCAGATTTTTGTGCCTGCGGGAAGATTTATCATACAGGCCCCCGCATCAGTTCGCGCAGGACAGTGCTCATGAGTTCAGCAGAGGGATGAGTCAGTGTTATTTCTCCTCCCCGACATTTTATGTGGCAGGTAGCGGGAGGAGAGCAGGATGGTAGTTCGAAGGTTGGGAGAGAAGAGCCCGCCTGAAGCTGCACGGGTATCAGGGCAGGAAGCGACGATGAGTTTTTTCGGGGCCGACAGACCCGCCCTTCACGCTGCCAGAGCCTTATCCATTTAAAGAGCAGGTTATCATTGACGTCATGTTTCCGGGCCAGTGCGGCAATACTGCCTTCTTCTTCAAGAGCCAGCCTGACCAGTTCCATTTTGAATTCAGGGGAATAGTGTTTCCGGGGAAGTCTTTCTTTAGCGCGCATGAGGTGTCCACCTGCAAAATAAGTGGGTGCTTAAGTTACAGGATCCTGGATTCGGGACCAGACGGTACTCAGACGACGCTTACAGAGAATGTCCGGAATGACGAGGTTATCTTTGCGGAGATTAAGGCAATGGTATACGGGCCGACGTTCCATGCCGCGTTACTACATTCAGCCCGGACGTAAAATGCGCCCGTCAAAAAGAACGGTTCGCTTCGAAACTCAGCCAGGATACCACCTCTCCGCCACACCCGGGAAGAAGTTGATATGGTGGTTGCCGGACAACAGCGCTCCTGGATTGACTGCTGCATCACTCAACCACGCTGAATATCAAAGGAGAGCGTTACCGGTTAAAAGAGAAACGTAAAGCTGTGGTGATGACCCAAAACGCAACGCCTGTCAGTGAGGATGAAATGGTGAAAAGCGGACAGCATCAGTAACGGAAGTATCTTAGCGGGTACGAAAATGGCAGGATCGTGACATTGACAGAATATCTCCTGATCATCCTGAATGACTGCAGTTGCTGTAGAAAAGTAAGCTGTCTCCACCCACGGCACCACTTAACAGGCATTCCGTAACTTCCCCCAGACTTACTATGACGCATTATCGGTGCACTGAAAACGGGAGAGTGCGCTTAAAACCGCAGACCGCATGCGGGTGTTACTGCATGACAGTCTGGCCGTATTGTGAGATGTCGGCAGGAACCGATGTCCGCGCAGGGGGGAACTTCCTGCAGTACCTGACGCTTCAAATGGTATTAACCGTAGGGTGTTGTTGGTTCCGGATCGCGGAAATGGGAGCACAGGTCTGCTACGGGGTGTACCTCTGACAGTATATCCGGCTCGCTCATCTGACAGCCTCTCTCCCGGAAAAGACCAAAAATGAGATCGTCTCCTCAACAGCAGAGAAGAGGTCTTGACAGACAGGCTATATTGCATACGATTTATGAAGAAAAAGACAGCAAATATGGAGGTTATAGCGGAGAATACCCTACGAAATTCCTATGAAAAACGATTGAAAAAAATATCAAATTCGATTCGTTTTTATATGCTTTTTGGGAGCGTGGCGATGACGAACTGTTGCATGTGCAGAGGAGAATGCACCCGGAAGCACCAGAATCATCCAGAAAGGCAGAACGATTACGCATCAAACCAGGAGACAGCAATATCAAGGTAATATACTGATTTAAAATGAATTTACAGCAATACGTGAAAACATTTTTTACTTAAAGGAGACAGATGCGCTGAAGAGAGTGCAGGTATTTTTATATAAAAATGAGAAGTTTACGGGATGTATATCCGGCACACTATGACCGGAGAATATCGGTCAAGCTTAAAAAGACAATAAATACAGTGAGTTAAATACACAGAGAAAACGTAGTATCAGAGGGTACATCTTACAACAGAGACTGAATTTCCGGTTTTTCATAACCGGCGCATTCCGGAAAGTGCAGGCGGCCCGGAGGTTTTCTGACGCCACTACCTGGTAGATTGTTCTGTACATCATGTACGGAGGTTTTTGTTTGCTTTTTTAAAATCTGCAAATGTGAGAAAAGCAGGTGAGGTGTATTGTGGGAAAGGAACTGGATGATATCTGCACCAGCTGTCCGTATATCGATGCTGTAAAACGGCACAAACAACAGCTCGGTGCCATAGAGGAATATACACAGTGGTTAAAAAAAGAACCACGGGCATCTTATTTTTTTCTGTTCCAGCTGTATACCCGCATTCACAATACATTTTTCTCCCAAAAGCAACAACTCCCGTTCACTCCCGGTGGCACTCACTGCCCGGAACCTGATGTCACCCTTCGGGACTTAACGCTTTCCCCTGGCTACCACAGTGATTATGCCCCTCAACCCATTCCGGAGATGGACAGTTCTGCTGTTGTTCCCCCAACTAATGAAAACACCTCGCCTCCGGAAGATACTCCCGACAACACTCCGGCCGGAGGCAATACCGGACAAGCGGAAAAGACCAGAAACGCAGGACTCACACCCATTCCTGAAAAACGTTCAGGAATGCCCCCGGAACATCTGCGGTTTGCCACGGGGTTTCCATCGCAACCGAAGATTGCCGGTCCCAGAGAAAAGCCGATGCGCACCGTGCATCCGGATAAAATCTACCGTGAAATTATATGGTTCTGCTCCAGTTACCTGCTGAAATCCGGACCAGAGGCTACGAGGACGATTATCAACTCAGTATTCTCTGAATGGGCCAGCATAAACAATGATTACCCCTCCCCCTTTTCGTGGGTGGACAGCAGGGACAGTGAACAGTGTGACTGGTTATGGAACACCATGCAGGTCCGGTGTGTGGGAACCCCGCTGAATCCCCTTACCCCGGAGCAGAAATACTGGTTTGCCTGCGCCACGTTTGATAACTGGGAGGGCTGGAATGAGCAACAGGTACAGTTTTTACTGGAAAGTAATCCCAGACGGAACAGAGCGAAGTTTACGCAGGTCTCCTTCCAGGCCCCCAGGATTCAGCATAAAGCGATTCTTCTTGATGAGCTGAAAAGTGCCCGGGAGCAACAAAAAAGGCGTGATGAACGTGCTGATGGTTCCGTCCCTCTGAAACTGTCCGGAAAAATCCACAAACAGCTTGAAAGTATTGCCCGAAGTCGTGGTGTCCTCCCAAAAAAACTGCTGAATGAAATGATTGAGCAGGCGTACCATGATTTGGTGGCAACCAGGCAGAACAGCCAAATCGATTCCAGATAATTTCAGACAGATATTATTTCCGTGAATCCCCCGCCACCTTTCCGGTGCGCGGGGTTTTGTCTTTTTTCACCGGGAATACATGTATGAATCCGTCTGATGCCAT
>OGRA01004126.1_pt1 | contig 10352 bp, 9 predicted proteins | sample 1553351 | NCBI WGS metagenome assembly OGRA01 (sample SAMEA2580056, study PRJEB22360) | human gut metagenome | biome: human gut; feature: human-associated habitat; material: faeces | place: Denmark | collected 2008/2010
CTGCGCGGCCCAGGTGGCCATGAGGGGGATGTCCTCTTTGCGGATACAGTCGAAGTGGTCGGGAATGCCCATGCGGGTATTCATCGCGCGGATTTCGGCGATGAACGCCTTGGCGCGCACCTCCTCCGTGTCGCCCTTGAGGCCGACAAGTGCGGCAAGACGGGCAAGGCGCGGATAGGCCGCTTTGCCGTAATCTTCGAGCACGAGGGGAAGTAGCACGGCGTTTGCAAGGCCGTGGGGTACACCGTAGAGCCCGCCGAGCGTGTGGGCGATGGCATGCACATTGCCGACGCTTGCGCGCGTGAACGCCGCGCCTGCGTCGAACGAGGCCTGCAGCATCGCCGCGCGATCGGGGAGCGATGCGCCGTCGTGGTACGCGCGCTCCAAATGCGTGAAGATGGCGACGACGGCGTTTTCCGCGAGCAGGCGCGTTTGCTTCGTGTTGTAAAAGCGGCTCAGGTACGCCTCGACCGCGTGCGTCAGTGCGTCCATGCCGGTTTCCGCCGTGATGTGTGGAGGCAGGCCGACGGTCAGCACGGGGTCTAAGATCGCGTAGCGCGGAATGAGGCAGAGGTCAGAGATCGCATACTTGTGGTGGTCACTGCCGGTGACAACGGCGGCGATGGTCGTCTCCGACCCCGTGCCCGCCGTCGTGGGCACGGCGATGAGCGGCGGAATGCGGCGGCGGACCTTTAAGAGCCCCGCAAGCTGCGAAAGCGGCTTGTCCGGCCGCGCGAGGCGCGCCGCCGCCGATGACGAGAAAGCAGTCGCAGCTATCAATCTTGTACTGCGCGGCGATCTTTTCGACCGTCTCGACCGACGGATTCGGCTCGACCGAGGAGAAGATGGAGAGCAGGATGTCCTGCTCGTCAAGTTTTTCCTGCAAGGCGCGGAAGTGCTCGTCCGCACACTGGCGGCGGCTCGCGATGACGAACGGGCGGCGCAGGGCGTTTTCGCGCAGAATGTCTGCGGCGCGCAGCAAACTCCCCTCGCCTGAAAAGACCTGCGGCGTGCGCCAGGAGAGAAAGCGCGCGCCGACGGCAAAACAGCACTGGAACGCGCGGCAGAAAAACGTGTTCATGGGACTTCTCCTCTTCCGAAAAATACAGACTCAGTATACCACGGAAAAACGCACAAAAAAAGGGCTGAGCATTCGCTCAGCCCTTCTATATGCTTTCTGAACGGCTTACTCCTCGTCGTCCTCGGTCTCGATGATGCCGTAGCCGCCGTTGTTGCGGCGATAAACGACGCAGATCGCATCGCCGAAATCGGTGTTGCGGAAGACGAAGAAGCTGTGGCCCAGCAGGTTCATCTGCAAAATGGCTTCCTCCACGCTCATGGGCTTGACGGTGAAGCGCTTGGTGCGCACGATGTCGAACGTGCCCTCCTCGTGGGCCTCGAACTCCTCGGGCAGCTCCGGCAGCACAGCCTCGGCGCGCAGGTTCTTGGCAAGGCGGGTCTTGTTCTTGCGGATCTTGCGCTCGATCTGGGCCGTGGCCTCGTCGATCGCGCCGCGCATGTCGCCGTCCGGGTCCTCACATACCGCGCGGAACAGCGTGCCGTTGGCGCCGCGGAGCATGATCTCGGCGACACAGCGGTTCTTCTTCTCGACGGAGAAGGTGACAGAAGCCTCGGGCTCCTCCTTGAAAAACTTCTCGAGCTTGCCGACCTTTTTCTCGGCATAGGCCTTGACGGAATCGTTCAGGGAGACTTTTTTGCAGGTGTAGGTGAATTTCATAGTGTTGGCTCCTTTCGTTGGTGAGGAAGGAAAGAGAAGTGTTTTGCCCTTCTGTTTCCTTTTCTATATCATAGCACGAATGAACGAAAATTTCAAATGAACGATATATGAATTGAGCATTCTTGTACATATTGACAAAATATAAGGCACACGACGCGAATTGACAAAAGGCGGCAGAATGCGGCAAAAGCACCCATTGACGTTTTGGCGGACGGGCGGTATCATAAGCATCGGAAGCTTTCCAATATCCCACCCATTTGAGCCGCGGGCCATCTTGGCCGGCGGCTTCTTTTTATTTCACGCAAGAAAAAAGCGCCCTCAACGGGCGCTTCAATAATGTTCTCTTTTTAGTTGCTCACGTCGTAGAACGTCTTCTCTCCCGGCGTTACGTAGCCGAGCTGATCGCGCGCAAGCTCCTGCAAAAACTCAGGGTCGTCGGCCTTTTCGAGTGCCGAGGCGAGCGCGTCGTTCTCCTGCTTGGCAGTGTCAAGATCGCTCTGCAGCGCGGTGAGTTGGCTGCGCGCGTCGTCGATCTGGCTCCGCAGATGAATGAGCTGCACCCCTACCAGTGCAATCAGAATTGCGATGACGAGCATCGTGAGAAAGCTGGTGCGCTTTTTGCCTTTTTTGGCCTGCTCTGCCATGCCGATGAGCCTCCTTTTTCCTTGCGCGGCGCAGCGAATAACGGGCGCGGCGCTCATACGACTTTATTATAAGCCGGTTTCTGGAAAAAAGAAAGTATCTTTTGCAAAGTTTGGCAAGTTTACCATAAACTTTTTGGAGCCACCGCAGCGGCGCGGCCGCTAATCGCGCAAAGGAGAACAGCACCTCCGCCCAGAAGGCCCATAGCGGACGGAAAAGCCGTGCGCAGAGCGTGAAGTAGCTCACCGCGCCGAGCAGCACCGAGAAGAGCATATAGAGCCGCAGCTCGCCCCCGCCGATGCGCAGCGCGAAGAGAAACGTCAGCAGCGCGAACGCCGCGCAGTAGAGGAGATCGAGCGCGCTCGTAAAGCGCCGCTTCGTCGCCCGCTGCAGCCGCACGGCGCGCAGCAGGTCATAGAGGAGAGAAAGGATGAAGCCGAGCAGGAGCGAGGCGAGAAAGCACCGCGCCTGCTCGGAGAGCGACACGCCCACGGTGCCTCAACCCCCGAACAGGCGCGAGAGCAGGCCGCCGCGGCTTGACGGCGCATCCTCAAAGGCGATGGCGTCGATGCGCCCGTCGACATGCAGCTCGCCGCCGTCGAGGCTCAGCTTGCCGATGTGCAGGCTGTCGCCCGTGACAACGAGCACGCCGAGCGACGTGTTCATCACGATCTCGGTCTCATCGAAGCGGTCGACATCCTCCACGCCGGAGACCGTCAGGCTCTCGCGGCCGGATAATTCGATGCGCTGGGGAGAAGCGGGGGAAGTGTCGTAAGTCATAGTCAGAACCCGTCCTTTCGCTTTGGGCGCAAAGAAAGCGCCCTCCATACGATAACGTATGAAGGGCGCACCCAAAATAGTACGGTTTACTGTGCGCTCACTTCGCGGTAGAGGAGCGAGGCCTCGCTCTTGCCGGCGGTCTCGGATACATCGAGCACCTCGACCGCGAGCACGCGCTCGCCGAAGTGCAGCGCGATCACGTCGCCGACCTTCACATCGTACGACGCGCGGGCGACCTTGCCGTTGACGGTCACGCGGCCGCCGTCGCAGGCTTCGTTGGCCACGGTGCGGCGCTTGATAAGGCGCGAGACCTTGAGATATTTGTCAAGACGCATGGAATTCGTCTCCTTTTCGGAAAAGTGCGGGATCAAAGGGGCTCCACCAACTCAAACGGCGGCGCATCGCGCCGCCGTTTTGATGATGAAAGAGCTTGACTGGGGAATTACTCCGCGACAGCGTCCTTGAACGCCTTACCAGCCTTGAAGGTCGGGACCTTGGAAGCGGCGATGGTGATGCTCTCCTTGGTCTTGGGGTTGCGGCCGGTGCGCTCAGCGCGGTGCTTGGTCTCGAAAGAGCCGAAGCCGACGAGCTGGACCTTCTCGTCGTTCTTCAGGGAGTCGATAATGGTGTCGAGGGCAGCGTTGATCACAACCTCGGACTCCTTCTTGGAAATGCTGGCTTTTTCCGCCACGGCAGCAATGAGTTCAGTCTTGTTCATCGTTTGATCCTCCTGAATAGTGTCCGGAGACGGGGCCTCCGGGGTGTATATGAGCAAAAAGCGTTGCCGCTTTTGGTCATCTGAGTTGTTCTTTGGCGTCGTTCCACAGTGCCATCAGCTCATCGAGCGGGAGAGCGGACATATCCTCGCCGCGCGCATTCACCGTCTCTTCCACCTTGCGGAAGCGCGCGATGAATTTTTCGCAGGTCTTTGAAAGCGCCGCCTCGGGGTCGACGCCGCAGAAGCGGCCGACCTTGACGGCAGCAAACAGCACGTCGCCGAGCTCTTCTTCAAAGTTTGTGCCGTTTTCAACGGCGGAGCGCAGCTCCTGTGTCTCCTCGTCGAGCTTGTCGAGCGCGCCGGAGACATCGGGGAATTCAAAGCCCGCCTTCGCGGCCTTGCTCTGCAGCTTGTCCGCCCGCCAGAGGGCGGGGAGTGAACGGGCGACGGAATCCATCGCGTCGGCCGTGGTGCGCTGGCCCTTTTCCTGCCGCTTGAGTTTGTCCCAGTTGACGAGCACCTGCTCACTGTCGTCCGCCCGCGTGTTCGAAAATACGTGCGGGTGGCGGAAGATGAGCTTTCGCACCACGTGGTCGGTCACATCGTCGGTCGTGAAGCGGCCGGCTTCCTCTTCCATGTGGATGTTGAAGAGCACCTGCATCAGCACATCGCCGAGCTCTTCTTTCATCAGCTCGGGATCGTCGAGGTCGAAGGCCTCGGCGGCCTCATACGCTTCTTCAAGGAAGTTGCGGCGGTTCGACTCGTGCGTCTGCTCGCGGTCCCACGGGCATCCGCCCGGCGCGCGCAGAATGCGCAGGATGTCAACAAGGTCGTCATATGTGTAGACAGCTTTCTCAGGATAATTTATCATATATTCCCTCTCATTGCAAGGTGTTTTGCGCAATTTCCCTGATTTTTCAGGGGTTTTCAGCGCACGTGCAGGATGCGGGCGAGCTTTTCGCCCTTGGGCAGCAGCGCGAGGTCGTCGTGCGTGACGATCCGCAGGGCGAGGACAAGCGCGACATACACGATGACCGCCAGCACGACCGCAAGGCCGACGTTCACGATCTGCGTCGTGGTCGCGCCGCCAAGCGCGATATGGGCGGCGAAGAAGCGATAGGAGAATCTGGCGCACACGGCCATCACGAGCGATGCGATCAGCGGCTTGGCAAAGACCTTGAAGTAGTTCGGCTTATCCTCCATCGTGCGGTAGACGAAAAAGAGGTTGAGCGACGATACGATCACAAAGCACACGAGCGTGCCGAAGGGAGCGGCGTGGATGTTGATGGACGGCACGGCGGTGAGGTTGTAGTTGAAGATGATCTTGACCACGCCACCGATGAGCATCGTGAAAACGGGCACGTGCACGCGGCCGTAGGACTGCAGGATGGAGTTTGAAATGAGCATCAGGCAGACGAACATGCTCGCGATGCCGAGCACGGCTAAAAGCGAACCGCCGAGCTCACTGTCATAGCGCGGGTAGCAGAGCTTCATAATGGGCTCAGCCAGCGCCCAGAGGCCAAGACCCATCGGGAAGGCCATGAGCCCCGTGACGCGCAGCGACGAGTTGATGACGCGGGACGTGTGGACGCGGTCATTGCGCGCAAGGGAAGCTGATACCGTCGGGATGACGGAGATGGTCAGCGCCGTCATCATCGACGACGGCAGGTTGTAGAGGTTCATGCCCGAGGAATACGTGCCGTAGAGGTGGCGCGTCTCCTTGAGGGTGTAGCCCAGCGCGTTTTGGAGCTGACCCTGCACAAGCGACGTGTCGATCAGCGTGATGATCGACACCATCGAGGCCGACAGCGTGATGGGGATGGCAATCGAGAGGAGGCGCTTCAAGATCGCTCCGGAGGCATCCGGCGTGTCTGTGCCCGGGATGCGCGGGCGGTGGCGCAAGTAGTCGATGAGCATGTAGACGAGCGCGAGCACCGAGCCGACCGTCACGCCGACGATGGCCGCGGCCGCGGCGATGTAATCCTCGTACCCAAGGCTCACGACGTACATCGAAAGGCCAAGGCCGATGAAGAGCTTGCTGACCGCCTCGATGATCTGCGAGACGGCGGTCGGCGTCATGCGAAAGCTCCCCTGCGCAAAGCCGCGGAACGCGGCAAGGCAGCCGACGCACACAACGCCCGGGGCGAGCGCCTTGATGCCGTAGGCGGCGTTCGGGTTATTGAGAAGCGCCGCGCACTTCTCGTTGCCGAACCACATGATGACAAACGAGAGGACACCGAGCGTTAAAAACGCGGCGAACGACACCTTGAGCACACGCCGCGCCTGACGCTCGCGCCCGAGCGTCTTCGCCTCCGAGATCATCTTCGAGAGCGCCACGGGAAGACCCGCGGTCGAGATGGTCAGAAGCACGGCATAGATGTTGTAGGCGTTGTTGAAGTCGGCGTTGCCCGTCTCGCTCAGGATGTTCGCGAGCGGAATTTTGAAGAGCGCGCCGATGATCTTCACGATGACGACGCCGGCGGCCAACACCGCCGCGCCGCCGAAAAAGGACTGTTTCTTTTCCGTAGCCATTAAAATTTCGACCTTTTCCTTCTTAGCTGAAATAAACTGTTTTACAGCCGCTCAAGGCAGCCGAGGATGAGCGAGGAGAAATGCGGAGCCGACTGCTCCGCCATCTCGTTGACCTCCTCGCCGGAGAGAGGCTGGGGCAGCACGCCCGCGGCCATGTTGGCGCACAGCGTCACGCCGAGGATCTCATACCCGCAGTGCGCGGCAGCGATGGCCTCCGGCACGGTGGACATGCCCACGGCGTCCGCACCGAGCACGCGCGCGGCGCGCACCTCAGCGGGGGTTTCAAACTGCGGGCCGGGGAAGTACATGTAGACGCCCTCGCGCAGCGTGAGGTCCTGCTCCTTGGCGACTTCCTTGGCGAGCTCGCGCAGGCGGGGAGAGTAGACATTGGACATATCGGGGAAGCGTGTGCCGAACTCGTCGATATTCGGCCCCCAGAGCGGGCCAAAGTCGAAGAGCTTGATATGGTCGGAGATGAGCATCAGATCGCCCGCGGAATACTCGGTGTTCACCGCGCCCGCGGCATTCGTCACGATCATCGTCTTTGCGCCGAGTAAGCGGATGACGCGGCAGGCGTAGGCGGCGTCCTCCATCGTGTAGCCCTCGTAGCAGTGCATGCGGCCCTGCATGACCGCCACGCGCTTGCCGCGCAGCTCGCCGAAAACGAAGCGGCCCTCGTGTCCCGGCGCGGTGGACGCGCGGAAGTGCGGGATGTCCGCATAGCTCACGCAGGTGCGCGCCTCGACGCGGTCGCCGAGAAAGCCCAGGCCGCTGCCGAGCACCAGCAGTACCTCGGGACGGAAATCGCCGAGGTGAGACGCGATCATATCCGCGCTCTCGCAGTAATCATCATAGGTGAAGTGCGGCTTGACCGCGTCGGCGGTAAAGAAATCACTCTTATTCATCGCTATTCTCCTTGTTCGGCGTAAAAGCGGGCGAAGTCCATCAGGTTCGCGCGGCGCTTTTCGGGCCGGTCGATGTATTCGCGTGGGTATTTGGCGTTGAACGCGCGGCGGATCTGCCCGCCGCCGACCATCTTGGTCGAGCCGCCCGCGCCGAGCGAAAGGATGGAGTGCAGCTCTTCCATGATGTAGATATTGTAGAGCCCCGTGCCGCCGGGCTTCGTCCAGCCGACATTTTCAAAGCTGCCGGACATGTACTTCTGGCGGTAGAGATAATAGGGGGCAAAACCATGTTTACGCAGCGTGGGGTCGGCATAGTCCAGCATTTGCGCGACCTCGTCCGCGCCGGGGATGCGGCTGCCTTCGAGCATGATGCGGCTGCCCTTTTTGAGAGACAGCGTGTGCACCGTGATGTTGTCCGCGCCCATCGAGATGACCTCGTCGAGACTCCTGGCAAAGCCCTCGGGCGTGTCCTCGGGCAGACCTGCGATCAAATCCATGTTGACGTGCGGGAAGTTGGCGGCGCGCACCTGTTCCATCGCGCGGCGGATGTCGTCCGCCGTGTGGCGGCGGCCGATGGCCGCGAGGACGTTGTCCTCCATCGTCTGGGGGTTGATGGAAACGCGCGTGGTGTTGTGCGCGCGCAGCACGCGCAGCTTTTCTTCGTCGATCGTATCGGGACGGCCCGCCTCGATCGTCAGCTCGGCGAGATTACCGAAGTCAAAATTCTGCTCCAATTTCGTGAGCAGACGGTCCATCTGGTCGGCGGTCAGCGTGGTCGGCGTGCCGCCGCCCATGTAGAACGACTTGACGTTCAGCCCCAACTCGCGCACAAGCTGCCCCGCCGCGGTGATCTCGTCGAAAAGCGCCTCCAGATACGGCTCGACGAGCGAGAACGACTTTTCGACGCTCTGCGCCACAAAGCTGCAATACGCACACCGCGTCGGGCAGAACGGGATGCCGACGTAGAGAGAGATGTCATTCGGTTCCAGCTCTGCCGCAGCGCGGATGCCGGCGTCCGCCGCCTCGATGGCAAGGCGGGCGCGCGCGGGCGTGACGCAGTAGAGCTCCTGCAATTCCTTTTCCGCACGTTTTTTGCCGCCCTCGCGGATGAGCGAGAGCGCGACCTTGCTGGGCCGCACGCCGGTCAGGCTCCCCCACGCGGGGGAGATGCCGAGCAGGTCCTTCGCCGCGCCGAAAAAGCTGATGCCGACGGCGTGACGGCGCTGTCCTTCTTTTTCATACTCCGTGCCGGAGAGGGGATAGTCGTAGCTGTGGGCGGCGGACTTGCCGTCCACGCCCAGCTCCGTCGTCACCTGCACGCGCTCATCCTCTTCGGTGAGCGTCACGCGCGCCCAGCGCGTGTCGGCGGTTTTGTCGACCGTGCCGTAAACGGGCTTTTCGCCGGGGAAGAGCGTGAGTAAGCTCTGCTCCAGCGCGTATTTTTCATCATGCCCAATGAGCTCGAGTTTCATGTGGTTTCGTGTCCTTTATCGCAGCGCATGGCGCAGATACGGGTTCATCGCCTTTTCACGCGCGAGCGTTGTGGAATTCATGTGGCCGGGGTAAACAGTGTAGTCGCCTTCGATCTGGGCGAGACGGCGCAGCGAGGCGAGCATCTGCGCGTCGTTGCCGCCGGGGAGGTCGGTGCGGCCCATCGAGCCTGCAAACAGCGTGTCGCCGGGGAACATCGCGTCGCCGACGAGCAGCGTCACGCCGCCGAGCGTGTGGCCCGGCGTGGCGAGCACCTTGATCGTCAGCGAGCCGAGCGGCAGCGAATCGCCCTCGCCATAGTATTTGAGATCGGGGACGAGGTCGGCCATCGGGTAGTGGTAGATGCCGGTGGAGTGGGCGTCGGCCTCGCCGATGTAGACGGGCACGTCCGGCAGCGTCTTTTTGAGTGCAGGCACGGCAAGCGTGTGGTCGCGGTGTCCGTGGGTCAGCAGAATATATTTGAGCGTGACGCCCTCGCTTTTGACGAGCGCGAGCAGTTTTTCCGCCTCGTCGCCCGGGTCGATGAGCGCGGCGGACTTCGTTTCCTCGTCGATGAGCAGGTAGCAATTCGTCTGCAGGGAGCCGACGACAGTGGTGATGACTTTCATGAAGAAATAACCCCTTTCTTTACTGCTTTTTCGGTGCGTCTAAGTCGGCGGAGTCCACGATCAGCGTGAACGGCCCGTCGTTGAGCGATTCGACCTCCATGTAGGCGCCGAATTCGCCGGTTTCAACATGGTAGCCCTTTTCGCGGCAGATCTCTACGAACTTTTCATACATCGGGATGGCGATCTCAGGCCGCGCGGCGCTTAAAAATTCGGGACGGCGGCCCTTGCGGCAGTTGCCGTAGAGCGTGAACTGCGAAACGACCAGAAGCTCGCCGCCGACATCGTCGAGGGAGAGGTTGATCTTGTCGTTCTCGTCGTCAAAAATGCGCAGCGAACAGAGCTTGTCCGCCATCTTGCGGCATTTTTCTTCCGTGTCGTCAGGCGCAACGCCCAGCAGGATCAAAAAGCCCCTGCCGATCTTGCCCTTGAGCTCTCCGTCGATCGTAACGGAGGCGTGTTTAACCTTAGTCAATACTGCTCGCATGATAGATTCCTTTCTATGCCCCAAAGGGGCGGCGTTTTGGTCCCCACTGCCGTGGGGAGCGCGGGTCAAAGGGGGTATTCTCTTCTCGAAGAGAATACCCCCTTTGTATCCCCCAGAGAAGGACGAGGGGAGTCCCCCTCGACCCCCAACATTGTGAGTTTGTAGCTTGAAGAAGTGCTCAGCCTGCGGAATCGGGTGCCTGCCAAGTGATGAATCTAAACGACTTGGTGTACTTCTATCTTCGCTGCCGCTTTGCCTGCGATTCGTTACCCTTTAGCAATCCCCGTCTACTTCGGATTGGTGCAATCTTGTGTTTGCCTGCCAAGGCGGCATTGCTGACGCTCACCGCGATATCGTATTATCGGTAGACGGCGGTTAGGCTGCACTTGCGCAAGATCAGCAGAGCGGCACCCGCAAGGGGTGTGCCGCATCCGTAAGGCAGCAGAGCCGCCAA
>OGRA01004134.1_pt1 | contig 10323 bp, 5 predicted proteins | sample 1553351 | NCBI WGS metagenome assembly OGRA01 (sample SAMEA2580056, study PRJEB22360) | human gut metagenome | biome: human gut; feature: human-associated habitat; material: faeces | place: Denmark | collected 2008/2010
TAAATATAACAATTCTTTTTTGTTTTTATATTTCCACAACGGCTCTTCGAAGAGACCAATGCGTATAGCCTGATGTATGATGCTGACCAGAACGGCATGAATTACTACTGTATAAGGGATTGTCTATGATAAATCTCTTGAAAATCTTTCAAAAAAGGAATAAAAGTTGCCGTATCTCCGGCTTGCCTATAAGTTTCCGGATTTGTAACGAACTGCTTCTCTGTAGTAATCTGTATTTATAGGTGGGTTTCAATTGGCCGTTTTTCATATGATCCTTTTTCATATGTATGAAGGTGACTCTTCTGATAAACGAGCCGGAAAAGGTACATTTTGATTGGAAGTTAACTCTTTAAATACTATCTTGGCCATTGCTATTCAGTTTTTTGCAATGGTAAGATAAGGCTTTTTACCGAAATAGACGATAGTACAAGGGGTTATCCCAAAAGTCGGATAGCCCCTTGTATCGTTTTTCTTTCTTTAAAAGTGATGTCTATAGGAAAAGCGTTTATCCCTACAGCAGGAAGTTAGTATACGCTTGCCCCTTTAATTACGATTTTCTCCAGCAGTTCTTGCATCTTTCCGATTACCGGTTCGGCTTCCAGCCCGTATTCGGCCGCCATCGTCCTCATCTGTGGGAAAGTGGCCCATACGCTTCCGTTCTTGTCCTCCCAAACGGAGATCTTCAGCGGCAGTTCGATCGAGATACTCGGGTTGTCCTGCATCAGTTTTGTGCCAACTTTCGGTGAACCGAAAACGATGACCTGGTTGGGGAGGAGTTGTAATCCCACTTCTTCGGCGTTTTTCCCGTGATCGAACTTGGCAAAGACGGGAACGCCCATCGTGTGGAGGGTCTGCTCGATGCGCGTCATGGTTTCGGGCACGCTGAACTGGCTTTCATAAGTATAGAGCAGGTTGTCGTTGGCTCCCGTACCCATCTTATCACTGTCGAAAGCGGCTGCGATACGGCGTCCCAGATTTGTCAGGTCTACCCCCTCTTTATTGGCCAGTAGGGTAACGCACACTAGTTCCGAGGCGTCCGTAAATCGACTCAGGAAAGCCGAATGGCCCGATACGTTGCCTTTGATGTCCATCAGGCCGTTGTGATTATAGAACTGCCATCCTGCCATGGCAGGTACTACCTTGCCGTTGGCCAGCCGGGTTGGCTTGTACACCATGTCACGGTTTTCGGGCTTTTCGATCAATGCACTTCCCGCCAGTCCGATGTCCCAGTGGCTCACATTCTCGGCTGATGCCCAGATGTCGGAGAATCCTTTCATTGCCGTCGGGCTGACAGCCGGTGCGGCGACAAGGCGACCCTCTTTTTCCACATATCCGGTAGTCGTTTCCGAGGGATTGATGTAGTCTTTATCTTTTTTGAATGTCTGATGCACGTTGCCGGTGAGGGTCACGTCCTCCTGTTTTACTTTCGCCAGGTCTTCGCCGAAGAATGTCTGTTTCAGTCCCAGGTAGTCGATCTGATACTTTTTCACAAAGTCGTGATACGACATCTTGCCGGCCTTTTCGATGATAGAAGTCAGTAGCAGAAAGTTTGTGGCGCTCTGTTTCACGTCTGTCCCCGGTTCGAAGGCGAGCGGAATGGTGGCTACCGTTTCGATCAGTTGTTCCGGTCGATAATCGGCCGATACATCGAATCCCTTTTCATTACGATAGTCCGCAATGCCCGAACTGTGTTGCATCAACTGAAGGATACTGATCGGTTTCCAGTTTTCGGGTATATCTTTCAGGTACTTGCCGATCGGGTCGTTCAGGTCTAGTTTTCCTTTTTCGTAGAGCTGCATCACTGCCACGGCTGCATATCCTTGTGAGATGGGACCGATAGGCCAAAGAGTCTTGGCAGCGGCAAGGTTTCCTTTTTCAAGGTCCGTCACTCCGTAGCCTGCTACACGCGGAATATAAGGTGCCTGTACGATGGCAAGTGTCATGCCCGGTATTCCCTGTTCTTCCATAAAATCGTAAATCATTTGGTCGATGGCTTTGCCTTGGTAGGCAACATGCACGTTTCCTCTGCCGGCTTGCGGTAGTTGGTTCTCATACTTCTTCATAATGGTTCCTCCGTTCTGTGCCGATATCGTTGCCGATGTCAGCAGTGCGACTAAAATTAATAAATTCTTTTTCATAACGTTTTGGGTCTTCTTTTAGTTGTCTCAATCTGATGTTGCAAAGATAGGCGGCTTTTAATTCACGGGAAATAGCGATATCACATATTGAATAGGCAATTATTCCCGAATACAAAAAAGAACTCTCGGGAGTTACTGTCTAATGGTTTATAACATAAGTGTTTTATATATAAATAGGTATTCCTGCTCCGGCTTCCTTCCTATACCGGTCCCTTTCCGGGATGAAAATAGATGCTTTTGTGTAATCGGGAAGAATTGCCAAATTATCCGGTTGAATGGCCATTTCCCGTACCGTACCGAATACCGACCTTTGCAAAGTCGAAAAAAACGGAGGCTGCCGATACGGCAGGCCCCCGGGTTGAAAAAGAATATAAACATCTAAAAACAGAAAAAGATTATGGAAGGTATCAATACCCCGTTCGTTATTGACGAACATACAGCGATTGTAGTGACAGACCCACAAAACGATTTCCTGAGTGAGAACGGTTTAGGTTGGGGAGCTTTTGGAGAGAATATACAGAAGAACGGTACGGTAGAGAACCTCCGCCGCATCTTTGAGGTAGCGGCAGCGAAAGGTATGCTGGTATTCATCTCTCCACATTATTATTACAAACACGATCACCAATGGCTTTTTGAGGGGCCTATCGAGAAACTGATGCATGACACGGGTATGTTTGAGCGCCGGGGACAACTGACCGGTGAGGGATTTGAAGGTTCGGGTGCCGACTGGCTGGATCTCTATAAGCCTTATATCAACGAAGGCACGAATATCATCGTTACAGCTCCGCACAAACTTTACGGTCCGGAAAACAATGATCTGATTCTGCAACTCCGTAAGCGCGGGGTCAATAAAGTAGTGGTGTGCGGCATGTCCGGCAATCTCTGTGCAGAATCCCATTTGCGCGAGTTGCAGGAACGGGGATTTGAGGCAGCGGTGGTGTTTGATGCTACGGCTTCTGCCAAGCTTCCGGGGATGGATGCCGATACGGCAGCGTTTATCAACTTCACGTTGTTGGCGGAAAAGGTGTATACAACGGATGAATTTGTAAACGAGATGCGGCAGCGATAAGTGAAAGCGTTTTTTTAAAGTAGTCAGGTTAAAAAGAGAGAGAGGAGGTGTTGAAACTGGTATTCACCCTCCTCTCTCTTATGATTACTCCATCCGCCAACTGTTTAAAGCGGCATGTTTCCGTGCTTCTTGGGCGGATTGGTCTGCATCTTGTTCTCTGTCATCTCCAATGCCTGTATCAGGCGTTTGCGGGTCTGCTTCGGCAGGATGATTTCGTCAATGAATCCCAGTTCGGCAGCCTGATAGGGGGTGGCAAACTTCTCTTTGTAGGCATTCAGCTCTTGGGCTTTCGTCTCTGCGTCTGCCTTGCGGAACAGAATGTTCACCGCACCTTCGGCACCCATTACAGCGATCTCTGCACTCGGATAGGCAAAGTTCACGTCTGCTCCCGTCTGTTTGGAGTTCATTACGATGTAAGCACCGCCGTAAGCCTTCCGGGTGATTACGGTCAACTTGGGTACTGTTGCTTCAGCAAAAGCATACACAATTTTGGCTCCGTGGCGGATGATGCCGTTGTTCTCTTGGGTGTACCCCGGCAGGAAACCCGGTACGTCTTCGAATGTAATCAGCGGAATGTTGAAGCAGTCGCAGAAGCGGATGAAGCGGCTTGCTTTATCGCTGGCGTCGATGTCGAGCACTCCGGCCAGATAAGCCGGTTGGTTAGCTACGATGCCTACCGAGCGTCCGCCCATGCGTGCAAAACCGATAATAATGTTCTTGGCAAAGTTCTGCATCACCTCAAAGAAATAGCCTCCATCGACTACTCTTTCGATGATCTCCTTCATGTCATACGGTACGTTGGGGTCGGCAGGGACAATGCTGTTCAGTGAGGCGTCTTCACGGTTGACGTCGTCGGTGCAATTCTGCTTGCGTGCCTCGTCCATGTTGTTTTGCGGAAGGAATGAGAGGAGCTCGCGGATCGACATCAACAGCTCTTCTTCGGTGTTGGCCATGAAGTGTGTCACACCGCTCTTGCTGCTGTGTGTCATGGCGCCGCCCAGCTCTTCTTTGCTGACTTCTTCGTGGATCACCGTTTTCACGACGTCCGGCCCGGTAACGAACATGTGGCTTTTCTCTTTCACCATAAAGATGAAATCCGTCAGTGCGGGAGAGTAGCAGGCTCCTCCGGCACAAGGACCCAGAATGGCCGAGATCTGGGGAATCACCCCGCTTGCCATCGTATTCTGGTAGAAGATGTCAGCGTAACCCGACAAGCTTTCGATTCCCTCCTGGATACGTGCACCGCCCGAATCGTTCAGTGCAATGATCGGAGCACCGTTCTTTAAAGCCAGTTGCTGCACCTTGACTATCTTCTTGGCATTCGATGCCGATAGCGAACCGCCGTAAACGGTGAAGTCATAGGCATAGACAAATACTTGCCGTCCGTCGATCTTTCCGTAACCCGACACGACGCCGTCTCCCGGAATCTTGTTCCGGTCCATGCCGTAGTTGGTGCAACGGTGCACCATCAGCTTGTCCAGCTCTACAAATGTACCCTTATCCAGCAACATGTCGATGCGTTCGCGGGCGGTCATTTTTCCGCTTTCGTGCTGTATATCAATCTTGGCTGCGCCTCCACCCAGAGAAGCGATGCGATCACGTTCGGCGAACGTGGCATAAGCTTTATTTATATCTTCCATTGTTATTCTTGCTTTAATTTTATTCTAACGTTATCAGCGTCTGCTCTCCGGCAATGTTATCGCCCTCCTGCACCAAAATCTCTTTAATCCGGCAGTCCGAAGTCACCTTGTAGTTGCTCTGCATCTTCATGGCTTCGATGACGATGACCGTTTCTCCGGCCTTCATCTCTTGTCCCACACTGACGGGGATTTTCACCACCTTGCCCGGCATGGGCGAAGTGATACGGTCGTTCTGCTCCTCTTCACCTTTCTTGCGCATGCGCAGGTATTTCGCCTGGCTGTCTATAATCTCGACATTGAAGCTGCTGTAGTGTGTATTCACTTTGTAGCTCTTTCCGTTCTCTTTGCGAATCAGTTGGGCGTTGGAGCTGCGTCCGTCCATCAGGATGTTGCAATTCCCGTTCTCTGCCATGACAACGTCCGCTTCGAACGTTTTTCCGTCGATGGTGAGAACCACTTTGTTGTCTTCCTTGCTGACCAATTCTATTTCGGCCACGCGATTTCCTATATGTATTTCCATACTTTTATATTCTTAATACCCCTTTGTGCAATCCAAATTCTTTCCACTTGCTGATCGGGCGGTTATCCGCTGCCAGTCCGCTGTTGTTTTCTTCCAGGTTCATCAGGTAGTCCATGTAGGCGGCAATCAGCGCAATGTTTTCCGCACGCTCACTGGTGCGCGTGATGCATTGCTGAAGCACTTCACCGTTTTTGGCGATGAAGCCTGTGTCATAGTGTCCTTCCACAAAGTCGGGTGTATCCATGATGGCGCGCAGGTAACTGATGTTGTTCTTTACGCCCGTCAACTTATATTCGTGAAGCACGCGGCGCATCCGTTCGATGGCATATTCCCGTGTGGTGGCCCACACGATCAGTTTGCCGATCATCGGATCGTAATAAATCGGAATCTCGTATCCTTCGTATACATAGCTGTCGATGCGTACTCCGATACCGTTGGGTTCTGTGATTTGCTTGATGACACCCGGGCTGGGCATGAAGTTCATTTCCGTATCTTCCGCACAGATGCGGCATTCGATGGCGTGTCCCCGTTGCTGGATGTCCTCTTGTCTCAGTTGCAGCACCTGTCCGTCGGCTACCTTAATTTGTTCTTTTACCAGATCTACGCCGACTACTTCTTCTGTGATGGGATGTTCCACTTGCAGGCGGGTGTTCATTTCCAGAAAGTAATAATTGCGGTGCTTGTCCACCAGGAATTCAATGGTTCCCGCGCCGATGTAGTTCACGGCCTTGGCAGCGGCTACTGCCTTTTCGCCCATATCCCGGCGCAGTTCCGGTGTGATAAAAACTGAAGGGCTCTCTTCTACGATCTTTTGGTTGCGGCGCTGCACCGAGCATTCACGTTCGCACAAGTGAATTACGTTGCCATGCTTGTCGCCCAGTATCTGGAACTCGATGTGATGGGGTTCTTCCACAAACTTCTCCAGATAGACCGTGTCGTCTCCGAACGAGGAAAGCGATTCGCTCTTGGCTGTTGTATAGGCTTCGTCTGCATGATGAATCAGTCGCATTCCTTTTCCGCCACCGCCCATCGAGGCTTTCAGCATTACCGGATAGCCGATTTGGTTGCAGAGTTCTACTGCTTCCTCAACACTTTTCAGGTTGTCTTGAGTGCCCGGAACTACCGGTACCCCGGCTTCGATCATCTTGATGCGTGCCGAGATTTTATCTCCCATGGCTTCCATTGTTTCCGGGTCAGGACCGATAAAGGTGATGCCTTCTTCCCGACAACGGCGGGCAAAGGTTGCATTTTCCGATAAGAACCCGTATCCCGGGTGAATGGCGTCTGCGTGGCATGACTTTGCCACTTCAATGATTTTTTCTATATTCAGATAACTCTCTTTCGATGCTGCCGGTCCGATGCAATAAGCTTCATCGGCGTAAAGCACATGTTTCGCTGTTCGGTCCGCTTCCGAGAAAACGGCAATGCTCGTTATTTCCATCTCCCGACAGGAGCGCATCACCCTCACGGCAATTTCACCGCGGTTGGCGACTAAGATTCTTTTAATCATATTCATTTCTCAATTAAATGCATATACATATTCGCGCTTTTCCACCCTGCGGACATACGTCCACCCGATGAAAACACAGTATTTCTACGATTTGGGGCTTAACAACGATGCTTTCTTTCCTAACCCACGAGGAGAGAATGCTCTTATTCACGAATGGCAGGTCTTCTGACTGACTCTACATCTTACCGGGACCTTCCCGACAGAGTTTGCTTTTTCTGTCAGTGGTGCGAAATTGGCTGATTGATAAGATGCTATACAGAGTTTCACAGCAGCGGGACTGTCCGGGATTTACACCCGATTCCCTTTTAATCTTCGTCCGTTGACCACGGATTCCGAACCAATTCGGCGACAAATATAGAGAAATATTGAATAGGATGGATACTTTTTGCACGAAAAGTTCAGTTTTGTGCAATGCCCCCGCAGCTTTTTTTCAAAATAAATGTCATATATACGGAACACAAACGGACTACCGATTGTTCTTTGGGTACAATAAACGAGCATAAAACGGAATGAAGTACTAACGAAATATACATACCATACTATGTCACATTTACCTACCCTGATTGCTGACCTTGCCTTAATACTGATGTCCGCAAGTATCATTACTCTTTTATTTAAATGGCTGAAGCAACCCCTGGTCCTGGGATATATCGTTGCCGGATTGCTGGCCGGGCCTTATGTCCGCATCTTCCCGACTGTCGGCGATATGGAGAACATCAATACCTGGGCTGAGATAGGAGTTGTCTTTTTACTTTTTGCTCTCGGACTCGAGTTTAGCTTTAAAAAATTGATGAATGTCGGATCGGCAGCGTTTATTACGGCAACAACCGAAGTGATCAGTATGTTACTGATCGGTTTTATGGTGGGGCATCTGTTGGGGTGGAGTACGATGAATTCTGTGTTTCTGGGTGGAATGTTGTCCATGTCGTCTACCACGATTATTATTAAAGCCTTTGATGATCTTGGTTTGCGCAGCCAACGGTTTACAGGCATTGTGTTCGGAACCTTGGTGGTCGAAGACCTGATCGCTATCCTGATGATGGTCATCCTTTCTACTATGGCGGTGAGCAAAGAGTTTGTGGGTGAGGAACTCTTGATGAGTGTCCTGAAAGTTGCCTTTTTCCTGATTTTGTGGTTTTTGGTCGGTATATTCATCCTTCCGTTCTTCCTGAAAAAAGCAAAGCGGTTGATGAATAATGAAACTCTGTTGATTGTCTCTCTCGGGCTTTGCCTGGCAATGGTCGTGCTGGCTACCCGTACCGGTTTTTCGGCTGCGCTGGGTGCTTTCATTATGGGATCTATTCTTGCTGAGACGGTTGAGGCCGAACATATAGAACACATCATACAGCCGGTGAAAGATCTTTTCGGAGCTATTTTCTTTGTATCCGTCGGTATGCTGGTCAATCCGTCTGTCCTGCTTCAGTATGCCTGGCCGGTGGTTATCATTACATTGGTGACTCTTGTGGGTAAATCGATTTTCTCTTCATTGGGGGTCTTGCTATCCGGCGAACCACTGAAGGTTTCCGTCAAGTCCGGGTTCAGTCTGGCCCAGATAGGAGAGTTTGCTTTTATTATCGCGGGATTGGGAGCCTCGCTCAAGGTGCTGGACCCGTTTGTTCCCCCGATTATCGTTGCGGTATCCGTTATCACTACCTTTACCACTCCCTATTTTATCCGGTTGGCAAATCCGTTTTCCGAATGGCTTTATAAAGTACTTTCCCCTCGGACCCGTGAATTCCTGGACCGTTACGCTTCTGGCAAGAAGACCGTCAATCATGATAGTGACTGGAAACGGTTACTGAAAACGATTGTCGGAAGAGTGATTATTTACAGTGTCCTCCTTACTGCTATTTGGCTGTTGTCCGTTCAGACCGTATACCCGACGATAAACGGAATGTTTGATTCCCCGGGACGATGGCTGAGTGTAGTGATGTGCCTGCTCACCCTTTTGCTGATGACTCCTTTCTTGTGGGCCCTTGTTTCAGATAAGTACAATTCTCCGGACGTGTTTCTGAAGTTGTGGAATGACGACAATTACAATCACGGGAGGCTGGTAGCGTTGATTCTGTTCCGTGTTTCGGTGGCTGTTTTTTTCATAGCGGGAGTTGTCATCAGTTATTTTAGTCTTAATTACGGGATAGGTATTGTCATAGCTGTTGCCGTGTTGGGACTGATACTTCTTCTCAGGGAGAACCTCACCCAATATTCGCATTTGGAGAACCACTTCCTGACCAATCTGAACGGAAGGGAGGAAGCGGCCCGGAATCGCTATCCGCTGAAGAGCCGTTTCAACAGTGAGTTTAGTGATAAAGATATCGAGTTGACCTCCGTTTGGGTATCTCCTTATTCATCTTATATAGGGAAGTCGCTGGAGGAACTTCCTTTCAGGCGTGAGTTTGGTGTCAATGTAGTGGGGATTGTCAGGGGAGAACGGAGGATATACATTCCGCAAAGTGACGAGTGCATTTATCCGCAGGATAAGTTGATCGTGGTCGGTACAGACGGCCAGTTACAGAAGTTTCGTTCGGAACTCGACATCCGGCAGGATTTTCCGGACGAAAAGAATGTGCGACAAGAGGTGACGCTTCACTCTTTCACGGTAGATGAAGAATCTCCGCTCCTGAATAAAAGTATTGCCCAGTCACGGTTGGGAAAACAGTATGACAGCCTTATCGTTGCCATTGAGCGGGAAGACGAGTTGATTTCCATGAATCAAAGTACGGTTTTCCGTTTGGGAGATCTGGTATGGATAGTGGGTGACAGGGAGAAGATCAGACAACTCCTGATGCGGAAAAAGCATGTGTAAGTAAAGAGAGGAGGAAAGACAAACGATTCAGATGAAAATTTTCATTTTGACAGAAGCACGTCGAACTGTCATTCTGTATTTTTAATACGGGCTGTATTCGTTTCTTTCCGGGCTTCTTTGCGATTGCTCCCGAAAAAGCTGTTGTTTTGCCATTAGTCAAAATTAAAATGATGTGATTGGGGCTCTTTATCTGATATTATGGATTGATAATCTTCCGGTATAGAAGCATTCTGTTGATGTAACTCAATTCCGTTCTCTAAAATGATAGTTGGTAAATGCTCCCTCTGAGGTCTCTGATAACTTCAGAAAGCATGCATTTTACCTCTTCTTTTGCTTTATTAATTTCTTCCGGACAAAAGACTAACTTCTTCTGAAGAAAAGACTAACTTCTTACCGGGAAAACATTAACTTCTTTTTCGGAAAGAGTTAAGTCTTTGGGTACGTAAAATGGTATATTTACCCAATATAATGCAGAATTCTGTATGTAAATGTCATATCTATGCGTTGTATCTTTCTATTACATAAGTTTTGAATAGACGGTGTGTTATTAAAAAGAGAGAAATCGTTTCTTTCTGATCTTAAAATAGGAATATCTTCGTCTATTTGTGTTCGGGCCATTAAAGTGTCTCTTTTCTATGAA
>OGRA01004137.1_pt1 | contig 10317 bp, 10 predicted proteins | sample 1553351 | NCBI WGS metagenome assembly OGRA01 (sample SAMEA2580056, study PRJEB22360) | human gut metagenome | biome: human gut; feature: human-associated habitat; material: faeces | place: Denmark | collected 2008/2010
GGCGGGTTCGATTCCCGTCACCCGCTCCAGATTTATTGCGGCCAAGAATACTGTTCTTGGCCGTTTTTTTGTATGGGGAAAGGGCATGTTTGCTTTTCATCGAACATGCACCCTGGAGTTCAGTTCCAAGATCCCTTCGCAAATATCGCATTCATAGTGTTGATGGCGAAAATGGCGTAAACCTGCTCTTTTTAGTATCGCTAATACTATTCCGCGATATGCACGAAGAGATTGATTCCCGAATATTTGATCCGCCCCCCCTCATTTCTGCGACAAGAGAAATGAGGGGGGGCGATTTGTGCTTGTTCGGGATTTGCCCTCTAATGGGTCAATGAGGCTTAATTCCTATTTGGATTTTGGCAGGTGGACAGTGAATTCGGTGCCTTGGCCAACTGTGCTATCTACTTCGATAGAGCCATTACCGCGTTCTATAGCGTGGCGTACCAGCGATAAACCTAATCCGGTTCCGCCGACTTCGCGGTTTCTCGCTTTGTTTACGCGGTAAAAACGCTCAAAAATGCGTGATTGATCCGCTTGGGGGATGCCGATTCCGGTGTCTTTTACCGAAATAACCGTTTCATGTGATCTTGGTTCGAGAGATACGAGAATGCTTCCTTCGTCGGTATACATAATTGCGTTTTCTATGAGGTTGTCAAAAATCAAAGACGCATCGGAAGGCTCCATATTGGTGTAGCAATTGTCGTTTGGAGTTGATCGATCGTCTAGCACGAGGTCAATGCCCTTGTCTTCCGCTTCTCCTTTGTGCGCAAGGTAGCTTGTAGTTAGAGTGCTATGCAAGTCGGCGCGAGGTGTACGATCCGAGTTCTGCTGCTCTTCGAGGCGAGATAAATCAAGCAGATCGATCACTAGGCGCTGAAGGCGCTCCGCTTCGTTGTCTAAGCGGTCAATGAATAGATGCAGGCTCTTTTCATCGCCTACGTCAGATGCGTCGCGGATTGCTTCCGACAGCAATCGAATGCCTGCAACGGGAGTTTTCAGTTCATGGCTTGCGTTTGCCACAAAATCAGATCTAACTTGGTCGAATTTCTTTAAGGGTGCCTTTGATTCGCGATAGGTGAATAGGGCGATGGCGACAAAGGCGATGATTCCTAACCCACATATGATGAGGGCAGTATTTCGTGTTGCATCGGCTGCTGTCGTGATAACGGTAGATGGCTCGCTGATGCGCAATGCCGTCCGTTCGCTTGATACGTTGCTGGAACGGCTACGTAAAGCCTGCTGGTGTCGTCAGTGGAGCTCATTCGTTGGGCTTCTCCGTTTTCGCCCTGAAGTGCACTGTCGACTTCTTCTCTGCCTAGGTGATTTTCGAGTGTTGCGGGATCAACCTCAGAATCCGCTATTACTGTTCCATCTTGCGCGATGAGCGTAATGCGCAAGTCTGACCCCTCAGCAGCTTCTTCTGTGAACTCTTGAGCGTCATCAACATATTCAAGAGCATTTGCCTCTGCTTGGGCGGTCGAGGTGAGGTTCGAGCTTTGTCGCTCTACGACCTTGTTGTTTATAGGGTTAAGGGCGAATGCGGCAAAGCATGCGGCGAAAACGATTGCCACTATGAGATACACAAGAGCAAATCGCTTTTGCCAGCGTTTCGTTGGAGATTCGCTGGCACATTTCTCCCGAAATCGAGCGCCGCTCATTATTCTTGCGTTTTCTTTATCGGCTCAAAGCGGTATCCCATGCCATGTACGGTATGGATGAAGCGATAGTCGCTGTACTCATCAAGAACCGAACGGAGCCGACGTATATGAACATCGATGGTGCGTGAAGTGCTGAGGTAGTCTTCTTTCCATACTTTTTGAGTCAACCAGGTGCGACGACAGAGCATCCCTTCGCGTTCCGCCAATGCAAATAGGAGTTGAAGCTCTTTGCTTCGGAGCTTTAGCGTTGTGCCGTTGATGGCGGCTGAGCTGTTTTCCATGTCAAGAGTAAGGTCGCCAAACGTTTGGGGCGTTGAAGTGTTTACTCCGTCAAGCTCAGTTCGGCGGAGATTCGCTCGAATGCGTGCAAGGAGAACCTCTGTAGAAAAGGGCTTTGTTACATAGTCGTCTGCACCGGCATCGAGGCCCTTGATCTTATCTTCGTCTGAGTCGAGTGCGGTAAGCATGAGGATAGGGGATTTGAATCCTTCGTTGCGCAAGTTGCGCGCAACCTCGAATCCGTTCATTCCTGGAAGCATAACATCTAGAAGTACTAAGTCAGGCTCGATGGAGAGTGCTGTTTCGTAGCCCGATTGACCATCATCGCATGAACTCACCGCGTATCCGTGTTTGGTTAGGGAAAACTCTGTGGTAAGGCGAATGGTGGGATCGTCCTCGATAAGCAAGATGGTAGTCAACGCATGTTCCTTTCCTCGTATTGTTAAATTATCGTGGCAAATTCAGCATGCGCTCCCTCGTTTAACAACTATTTTTCAATAGCTATTCAGTTAACTAAATGCTTACTTGCTTTCAAGTCTGTGTAACCAACGGCAATAGGGGTTTGTTCACTATTGGTCATGCAATCTGATGCTTTCGTTTACGAGGGCATCGTTACCTAGGAGAAAGAAGGAACTCGAAAGTGAGTACAGTAAGGAACAAGGTTCTGATTGGTGCTATGGCTCAAGCTGATTACGATCAGCTGGATTCCGCAATTCAGGCCTATGTTGACCTCGACTTAGATAAGACGCAGTCGTGCATCGAGGGGGACAAGGAAGTTAATGCTTTGTTTGAAGAGGCAAAACGAAGCATTACTCGTCATATCATCGAGCATGAACCCGATGAAACCTATGCGCTCGATGTATTGATGATTGCTAAATACCTTGAACGTATCGGCGATCATGCGGTCAATATTGCAGAGTGGGCCGAATATGCCATTACAGGCAATCACAAAGGAGTGAATATCGCCGAAGGGGAGTAGTAGTGCGATAATAGGGTGTCCGCATACTTTGGTGCGCGGGCATCGGTCGCGCCAGCTCGTCTGGCTATAACTTCAGGAGGAACGTATGACTCAATCGCTTTCAGGGCGCCATTTTCTGAAACTGCTCGATTTTTCTTCCGAGGAAATCGTATCGCTTGTTGATCTTGCGCAGGATTTGAAGGAAAAGAAACATGCTGGCGTGTTGCATAAGGAGCTCGAGGGCAAGAATATCGTCCTTCTGTTCGAGAAAACCTCCACGCGAACCCGTTGCTCATTTGAGATTGCAGGTCATGATTTGGGCATGGGCGTGACATATCTTGACCCTGCGGGTTCGCAAATGGGTAATAAGGAATCCATTGAGGATACAGCCCGCGTTCTCGGTCGCATGTTTGATGGCATCGAATATCGCGGCTATGGTCAGGAAATCGTTGAAACGTTAGCTGAATATGCGGGCGTTCCTGTTTGGAATGGTTTGACTACCGAGGCTCATCCTACTCAGTTCATTGCTGACGCGCTGACCATCCGGGAGAATTTTGGCGATGTTCGCGGGCTTACCGTAGTGTTTATGGGCGATGCAAAAAACAACGTTGCTAATTCTTTGATGGTTGGCTGCGCTAAGTTGGGCATGAATTACGTTGCCTGTTGTCCTGAAGCTGATGCGCCTGATAGCGAATTGGTCGAGAAGTGCCGTGCTATTGCGGCAGAGAACGATTGCACCGTTACGGTAACAAGCGATGTCGATGAAGGCACTAAGGGTGCTCATGTTATCTATACCGATATTTGGGTTTCCATGGGTGAGCCCGCCAGCTTGTGGGAACAGCGCATTAAAGAGCTTTCGCCTTACCAGGTGAATACCAAGGTTATGGCAAACGCTGCAGACAATGCCATCTTCATGCATTGTCTGCCTGCATTCCACGACACCAAAACCACGGTAGCTCAGGAGATCGAAGAAAAGTTCGGACTTACCGAAATGGAAGTTACCGACGAGGTCTTTGAGGGTGCTCAGTCTCGTGTTTTCGACGAAGCCGAGAATCGCATGCACTCTATTAAGGCCGTTGTTCTGGCCACCCTTCGTTAATGGTGCACCATGAAGAATATTGGTTACTACAATGGGGAAACCGGCCTGCTTGAAGACCTGAAGGTTCCTTTTCTTGATCGAGTGAGCTTTTATGGCGACGGGGTCTACGATGCCACTATGGCCCTTGATGGGGTTGTGGTATTTGCCGAAGATCATATAGATCGATTCTTCAATAGCTGCGCCAACATGGAGATCGATCCTGGTATTGGGCGGGAAGATCTTCAGCATCTTCTAACTGACCTAGTTGCGAAAGTTGATGGCTCGTATCATTTCGTCTATTGGCAGGTAACACGCGGCACGGCCCATCGCAGCCATCCATTTCCAGAGGGAAATGCTAATTTATGGGTGATGGTAGAACCAGAGGAAAAGAACCTCCAACCTGCACCGATTCAGCTTTTAACGGTTGAAGATACGCGTTTTTTCCACTGCAATACCAAAACGCTTAACCTTCTACCTAATGTAGTTGCGGCGCAGCATGCCAAGGAAGCTGGATGTGAGGAAGCGGTGTTCATTCGCGATGGGTTTGTGACGGAATGCGCCCATAGCAATGTCCATATCCTGAAGGATGGGGTTTTCGTAACGCACCAGGCGGACAATCTCATTCTTCCAGGCATAGCACGCAAGCATATTATCTCGGCTTGCGAAAGGCTTGGCGTGTTGGTTGAAGAGCGTCCCTTTACTAAAGTAGAGCTTATGGACGCTGATGAGGTTATTGTCTCTGCATCGTCTGAGCCCGGTGGGGTATTAGCAAATAGGATTGATGCTATTCCCGTTGGTGGACGCGCTGCAGAGTTGTTCAATCAGATACAAAACGAAGCGGTGCGTGAGTTCGAAGCGTACGTTGAAGCGCGTCGAGCATAACGATGGTACAATAAAGCACGCTGCCTATTTGTTGGTGGCGTGCTTTTGTTTTTCCTAGGAGCACAGCGCTCCTTTGGCATAGTGCATAAGGAAGGTAAGGTTCCATGACCATTCGCGAATCGCTTGAGTCTGTGTTGTATCAGGCCCTTAAGGCAGCCGTTGAGGCAGGGGAGTTGCCCTTGAACGAAATTCCACAGCCCTCTCTTGAGCGTCCTCGCGAAGAGGGTCATGGAGATTGCCATGCGATTGGCGAAGGCTGCCCATATGAATCCTCGCGCCATCGCTCAAGCAATTGTTGATCATCTGCCCGAAAATAACCTTGTCGAATCGTTCGAGATAGCAGGTCCTGGATTCATTAACCTGACCTTAACGAATGCATCATTTCAAGCGGTTGTTTCCGAGGCTCGTCAACAAGGTTCTGATTTCGGTAAATCTGAGCTCTCTGAGCCCTGCAAGGTGAATCTCGAGTACGTTTCTGCCAATCCTACCGGTCCTATGCATGTTGGCCATGGTCGCTGGGCTGCTCTTGGCGACGCTATTGCTCGTGTTATGCGCCATGCTGGCTATTCTGTCGACGAGGAATTCTACATCAATGACCAGGGCAACCAGATGAATGTATTTGGTAACTCTGTTGTCGTTCGCTATCAGCAGCTGCTGGGGCAGGATGTTGAAATGCCGGAGGCTTGCTATGGCGGTGCCTACATTAAAGATATTGCCCAGGCAATTATCGATGCGGATGGCGACAAATGGCTTGATGCGAATGAGGACGAACGTCTTGTCGCTTTCCGTGAGCGTGGCTATGCCATGATGCTTGATTCTGTTAAGGATACGCTTTCTACTTTTGGGAATAACTTTGACACGTGGTTCAGTGAACGTTCTTTGTTTGTTGCCGATGAAAACGGTGAAACCAAGCAACAGCGTGCCTTTGATGTGATGAATGAAAAGGGTTTGCTATTTGAGGCTGAGGGCGCAACGTTCTTCCGTTCTACCGATTATGGAGATGATAAGGATCGCGTTCTGGTGAAAGCCAACGGTGATCTTACCTATTTCATGAGCGATGTTGCCTACCATTACGACAAAATGCAGCGCGGCTACGATCACCTGATTGATATCTGGGGCGCTGATCATCATGGTTACATTCAACGCTGCAAGGCCATGATGGCTGCTTGGGGGTACCCTGATGCCCTAGAGGTGGTTCTTGGTCAGTTGGTTAATCTTTTGCGTGATGGCGAACCTGTCCGTATGTCTAAACGAACTGGAGAAATGGTCACTTTCCAGGAGCTTATCGATGAGGTTGGCGTAGATGCCACCCGTTATTTGATGCTTTCGAAGTCCGCCGATCAGGCAATTGACTTCGATATAGAGGTGGCTAAGAAGCAGGATTCGTCTAATCCTGTTTACTATGTACAGTATGCGCATGCTCGTATTTGCTCAATCTTGCGTAAGGCCGGCGAGGCTCGTGGCATGAATGTTGAGAGCGCTGGCATCGAAGAAATCGTTGCTGAGTTGGGATTGGATGATATTGATCTTTCGCCGCTTGCGCATGAATCTGAACTTGCACTCATGCGCAAGATGGCTGATTTCTCGGACTTGGTTGCTGGTGCTGCCCGAGATCGAGCTCCATTCCGCCTTACTCACTACGCTCAAGAGCTGGCGGGTCTTTTCCATTCGTTCTACGGTAATTGCCATGTATTGGGCGAAGAGGAGTCCGTAGAGAAGGCTCGCCTTGCCTTGGTTGATTCGACTCGTATCGTTTTGGCTTTGTCTTTGGATCTTCTTGGAGTATCTGCTCCCGAACGAATGTAGAGGCTAACGATTTACATCTTTTCACGAGACGCCCTTCGGGGCGTTTCTTTTTTGTAGTGGTTTTCGGAGCCGCTTGCCGTAGTTTTTGTCAGCTTCCCCATTCAGTATGTTTCTACCGTGTTACAGAAGTATTGCGATAGGTTTGTATCGTTGTTTCGGAACTATTATTGATCACGTTGAGTTTCTATAAAGGAGGTCCCATGAGCTACGTTGACTCCGTCATCGAGCAGGTAAAGGCCAAGAACGCAAACGAGCCTGAGTTTATTCAGGCTGTTACCGAGGTTCTTACGTCTTTGAAGCCCGTCATCGACGCGAATCCCGAGTATGAGAAGGCAGGTCTGCTTGAGCGAATTGTAGAGCCCGAGCGCGTTATTATGTTCCGTGTTCCTTGGGTTGATGATTCGGGCAAGGTGCAGGTTAACCGCGGCTTCCGCGTGCAGTTCAATAGCTGTCTTGGACCTTACAAGGGCGGTCTTCGCCTCCATCCCTCTGTAAACCTGGGCATTATCAAGTTCCTTGGCTTTGAGCAGATTTTCAAGAACAGCCTCACCACGCTTCCTATGGGCGGCGGCAAGGGTGGATCCGACTTCGATCCCAAGGGCAAGTCCGACGCAGAGGTTATGCGTTTCTGCCAGTCTTTCATGACTGAACTATGCAAGCACGTTGGCGCCGACACCGACGTTCCTGCTGGCGATATTGGAACTGGTGCTCGCGAGATTGGCTATATGTTCGGCCAGTACAAGCGTATTCGCAATGTTTGGGAAGGCGTTCTCACTGGCAAGGGCCTGTCCTATGGCGGTTCCTTGGCTCGTACCGAGGCTACTGGCTATGGCCTGATTTATTTTGTGCAGGAATACCTCAAGGGCAAGGGTGACTCTTTCGAAGGCAAGACTGTTGCGGTTTCTGGTTCCGGCAATGTTGCTATCTACGCAACCGAAAAAGCCCAGCAGCTTGGTGCTAAGGTTGTTACGCTTTCTGACTCCACGGGTTGGATCTACGACGCCAATGGTATCGATCTTGATCTGGTAAAGCAGATCAAAGAGGTTGAGCGCGGCCGCATCTCTGAATACGCCAAGCGTCGCGAAGGCGTTGAATATCATGAGGGTCGTGGCGTTTGGACCATTAAGGTTGATATCGCCCTTCCTTGTGCAACTCAGAATGAGCTGTTTATTGAGGATGCAAAGATGCTTGCCGCCAATGGCTGCCAGATCGTTGCCGAGGGTGCAAACATGCCTACCACTATGGATGCAACCCAATATCTCCAGGAAAATGGTGTGGTATTTATGCCTGGTAAGGCGGCAAATGCTGGTGGCGTTGCAACTTCCGGTCTTGAGATGTCTCAGAATTCCGAGCGCCTTTCCTGGTCCTTCGAAGAGGTAGACGCCAAGCTTCAGGGAATCATGGTTAACATCTTCCATGCTGCCGATGATGCTGCCCGCGAATACGGCGTAGAAGGCGATTATGTAGCTGGCGCAAATATCGCTGGCTTCAAGAAGCTTGCTGACGCAATGCTCGCTCAGGGTATCGTTTAAGCTCTGCCCGTTTCCTCGATTCAGGGTCTTATATATTGAAAAAAGGAAGCTCAATCGAGCTTCCTTTTTTATTTGCAGCAATTTGGAGCGAGGATTGTTAATTGTTTTGGGTGGAGAGCAATATCGTATTCCGTAGATAGAAACTCTTCGCCGTCAATCTGGGTTGGAATTTCTGAAGGAAGCGTCAAATGAGCTCTGCGCGCCTTTGAAAAGGTTAGGTTGGGGTGCTTAGTGTGGTTTCCATTCTTAGCCTTCAGAAGCAGCCTTATGGCTTCTGAAGCTGAGAGCGTTGGAGTAGCGAAGCAGATATCAAGAAACCCGTCGGTAAGGCTTGCTTTGGGACAGATTTTGAACCCTCCACCGTAACTAATGCCGTTTTGTACGGCCAAGAGATAGAAACCGAGCTGTTGGGGCTTATCGTCGTCAAGGGTCAGTGTGGCCTGTCTGATTTCGCGGTGATTGACGAGTTGATCGATTCCGCACTGAAGATAAAGGCTCGTGCCTGTGCGCTTGGTTTTCTTTCGTAGATCTGCAGTTCCTAAGGCGATGGCGGCATCAAGGCCGAATGAAAGGGTCTCCAGGAACCAGATATCGTTAGCGCGCCCTACATCGATCGTTATTGGAGTCAGTGCTAATGATTCTATTTGCTTGAGCGATTCGTTTGGTTTTCGGCTCATTCCTATGGTTCGAGCAAAGTCGTCACCATTGCCACAGGGGATAAGAGCGAGCGTTGGGCGTTGATTGATCGGAAGACTCATGAGTCCATTTGCCACTTCGTTTATTAGCCCGTCTCCTCCGAGCGCAACTACGGTGTCGTAATATGGGCCTTCGTGTTGTGCGATTTGCGTTGCGTCTTTGGGTCCCACGGTGTAGCGGAACGTCAGTCTCATAGGTTGAGACTGACGTTTTTGAATCCGATCGAAGACGAGTGCTGCATGTGCTGCGACTTCGGCAGCTTTACCGCTGCGTGCTGCTGGATTTACTATGACAAGCGTTCTTCCGAACATCATGCCTCCTTTCGCTTCAATAGCATTATGAACCACTGCTCTTATCTGCGCTAAAAGCTAGACCCGATAGATCCGGATTGACTCTACTCCAATTTTTTTTCAAAAAGGGGTTGCACGTTTTCCGGAATCCTGTATAGTACTTACCTGCGCCTACGGTGGGTATAGTTCAGTTGGCTAGAATGCCAGATTGTGGCTCTGGAGGTCGTCGGTTCGAGTCCGATTACCCACCCCAGCGCAACCTTGATAATTCGCATCAATGATGCATAATAGATAGCCGTTGAAACATACGGCATTTCTCATGGACCGTTAGCTTAGTTGGTAGAGCAGGGGACTCTTAATCCCAAGGTCCGGGGTTCGAGTCCCCGACGGTCCACCATTTAATTGTTAAGCTCCTTAGGGGCTTTTTTTATGCACAAATACGTAACGCCTCGTATCTTTTTCAAGTAAGTATCTATTTGGCTATGCTCCACTATATTTTCTTGGGCATCTCTTCACTATGAGATGACGTGGGTTCGCTTTCTCCTATTCAGGGAAATAGCGCGGAATATGCCATGTTGGATTTTTCTGTCGATTGCCCACTCGCGTTTTTGACGATAACGCCGTACGTTACTTTTAATAGGTACCTTTTTTGTGACAGTTAGGGGATACCTGTGGAAGTTTTTGAGCTGATCTTGATGCTGTTATTGGCCGTGCTGCTCTCTTCCATTCTCGATCAGGTAGTTCCTCGCATTTCGTCACCGCTTATTCAGATTGCTCTGGGTATTGGCATTGCTATGCTTGCTATTTCTCCGATTGAGGTGAATATCGACCCAGAGCTGTTCTTGGTTCTGTTTATTGCTCCTTTGCTTTTCAGCGATGCGCTCGAAGCGGATAAACGCAACCTATGGGAAAACAAGACTACTATTGTTTCATTTGCTATAGGTCTGGTTATTGTTATCACCTTGTGCGTTGGATTCGTTCTTCACTGGCTTGTTCCCTCTATTCCTCTTGCGGCTGCATTTGCGTTGGGTGCGGCACTTGGTCCCACCGATGCGGTTGCGGTTCAGGCTTTGAAGAAGGAAGCCAAGCTGGGCAAACGTGAAGGAGCTATTCTCCAGGGCGAGGCTCTTATTAATGA
>OGRA01004140.1_pt1 | contig 10313 bp, 9 predicted proteins | sample 1553351 | NCBI WGS metagenome assembly OGRA01 (sample SAMEA2580056, study PRJEB22360) | human gut metagenome | biome: human gut; feature: human-associated habitat; material: faeces | place: Denmark | collected 2008/2010
GCCTATTTAGTTCAACTAAACGACTAGTTTAGTCAGCCTAGTATTTATGGCATTTTATACAAAAAAATTAGTGGAATTTTGTGCAAATTGACGGTTGACTGATTTTAGTTTGCATGCTATAATGTATATAGAATAAAAGAATAAGTTAGTGTGAGGGGCAACTAAACAACTAATTTAGTCTTTTAGTCAATTGTAACTTAGAAACTTGTTTAGTCAACTAAACGGAAAGGAGAGATTAGTATGACTGAAATCGTAAACATGATTAGTAGTGTTGGGTTTCCTATTGTGATGTGTCTGATTATCATGTACTTTTGGAACAATCAGTATGCAAAAACAATGCAGGAGTTACGTGAGGCTATTAGTCGACTAACAGAGGTTGTTGCCGATAATACTAAAGCATTAGCACTGTTGGAACAAAGATTAGGAGAGGACGATAACGATGGCGAGCGGTAAGTTGATGCCTTTTGACTTTGCTTATTGTTCCGACAAGAAAAAGGTGTTTGAAAACTACTGTAAATACACTTTCACAAGAACACAATCTATGTTCACATATGAGGGGTTGCCTGAATCAATTCCAGTACAGTGGTTGGAAAGTTATTTGCAGAGGAATGGTTCTTGTTGTATTGCAGAACATGAGGGAAAATTATATGCGTTACTTGGTAATGCCGGTGGCGAGTTAGACGAGTATTATCAGCCTACCATTTACACAGTAGCAAATCCGGCTTTGGGCTTGAGTAAAAGCTTCGAGATTGGAAAAGATTGTGTATATTGTAAGAACGATTATGACGCAATCGGACTTGTTCCATTGGTTTCAAGATATTGCGGATTGATGACTGAAAACCTTTTGACGGTCAGAATATCCGATATCAATATGCGTATGATGAACCTACTTTCCGCACCCGATGACAATACTCTTCAGTCGACTAAACAGTATTTGAAAGACTTGGAAGAGGGTAAACTTGGAGTCGTTGGTGAAACACCTTTCTTCGAGGGATTGAAGTTACAGTCAAAAGGAGTTGGTAACGGAGATTATATGATACAGTTCATTGAGTTGCAACAGTATTTGAAAGGTTCAATGTACAATGAACTTGGTATCAATGCAAACTTTAACATGAAACGTGAAGCGTTGAGTGGACAGGAAGTTGCTTTGAACGATGATGCGTTAATGCCACTTATTGATGATATGCTTAAACAGCGTCGTGCAATGTGTGATGAGTTGAACCAAATGTTTGGTCTTAATGTTTCCGTTGATTACGGTAGCACATGGCATAGTAATGTCGTTGAGAAGCAGTTGGTAAGTGAGGAAGAACTTGGTGCTGACAGTGCTGAGAGTGAGGAAGCTGCTGGTGATGAGTCGGCATTACCTGATGACAAAGACCCGAACGCAGTTGATGAGGGCGATGTTAGTCGACTAAACGATGAAGAGGAGAGTGGTAGCGATGATAATAGCGACACTTCTTCTGATAGTGATGTTGATGAGCCAGATGAAAACTGCGAAGATGCTGACAGTGGTAGTGAGTCAGATGATGAATGTGGTTCAGATGCTGACACATCGGACGAAGATACATCAGAAGATGATGAAAGTCAATCAGAAGAAAGTGAAACACAGGAAAGCGAAACAGAGGAAAGTGAAACCGAAGAAGTAGACGCTGAGGACGAGCCAAAGGACGAGGAACAAGAACCTGAGGACAAGGAACAAGAACCTAGCCCTGAGGAGTCTGACGACAGCGAAGATGACGAGAAGAAGAAAAAGAAAGGGGAGTGCAAGTAATGAAGTTAAAAGATTATTTGGCTAATGCCCAGTTGTTTCCCCTTATGGGTGTTAGTCAACTAAACGCTATTGGCGAAGTGCTTGATAAACTGTTAAGAACGCAACATGGTATGAAAACCTGTGGTGCTATTATTACAGAATTTGTTGAGCCGGACGGAACTGTTAGTTTGGAAAATCAGCGGTTCATCGCCAATGCGTTGTATCAGAGTAACAAAGCTAAGTGGGATAGCCTGATAAACTTTGCAAGTGAAGAGGTCAATCCTTTAGTAGAAAGAACTACAACAGTTAGAACCAAGTATGGTAAGATTGTTGACGAGAAGTTGGGCGGTAAGGATACTGTTAGTCAGACAGACAAAATTGCTGGCTTCGATTCTGTCGACTTCGTTGACAAGGATAGCCAAGAGCACTCAACCACGCACGGACGTACATCAAATACCAAGAACACAGGAACTGATGAAAAGACTGTCGAGAGTAGACTTACGCAAGCAGAGGTTTTAGTCGACTATACACTTAACTTTTGGGATAAATACGGCATCACAAGAACAGTGATTGCCGATGCCCTTAACTTTTTAACATTACCTTTATATGATTTAGATTAAGAAAGAGAGGAAATTAAACATGAAAGTAGAACAGATTGCAACATTATGTAACACAATTAGCGGAGAGGTACTTGGAAAAACTGAAGTTGTTCAGAATGACCTTTCCAATGTAGTAGACTTCGGTAATGAGATTATCGGTACTAATAATCTCGACAATTATGTGAAGTCTTTGATTGACCACATCGGCAAGATGGCTTTTGTCGACAGACCTTATTCCGGCTCAGCACCTAGCGTTCTTATGGACGGTTGGGAGTTCGGTAGTATCCTTGAAAAGGTAACAATGTCTAAGTTACCGGAAGCTACGGAGAACAGTTCTTGGAAGCTGGTAAATGGACAGTCTTATGACACTGGTGTGTTCACTGCACCTGAGGTTTCTGCTAAGTTCTTCAACAGCTTGGCTACTTATGAAATCCCTATGTCATTTACAGAGAAGCAGGTTAAGAGTGCTTTCTCAAGTGCTCAGCAGATGAACGCTTTCTTCTCAATGATTCAGACTGCTATTGAGACATCTATGACAGTTAAGACTGACGGTCTTGTTATGGACACAATCAACAGTATGACTGCTGAAACTCTGCATGATTACAATGCCGATGGTACTTACACAGGCATTGGTAACAACAGAGCTGTGAACTTACTTGCATTATACAATGCTAGATTTGGAACTACTCTTGCACCTGAGAAGTGCTTGACTGATGCTCAGTTCATTCGTTGGGCTTCATTCATGATTGGACTGTACAGCGGCAGAATGACTAAGTTATCTACACTGTTCAACATTGGCGGACAGGAGAGATTTACTGCAAAGGATAAGTTACATCTTGTTATGCTTGACGAGTTCGCTAAGGCTTCTGACGTTTACTTACAGTCAGATACTTTCCATGAGCAGTACACAGCACTTCCTAACGCTGAGACTGTTCCTTATTGGCAGGGTTCTGGCACTGGCTATGACTTTGCAAGCACTTCCGCTATCAATGTTAAGCATGGTGCTACTACAGTTGAAGCTGATGGTATCCTTGCTGTTATGTTCGACCGTGAAGCACTTGGTGTGTCTAACCTCGATAAGAGAGTTACATCACAGTACAATGCTCGTGGTGAGTTCTATAACAACTGGTACAAGTTCGACGCTGGCTACTTCAATGATAAGAATGAGAACTTCGTTGTGTTCTATGTAGCTTAGTCGACTAAAAGGTTTGTGGTTAGAGGGGGTTAGTTGACTAAACTAACCCCCATTTGCATTAGTGAGGTGAGAATATGCAGTTAAAATTATATAAATCGTTAGACGAAAAGAACCGTATCCGTAAAACATTGACAGATGAACTCATACTCAACGGGGCATTACGTGATAATTCAAGTGTTATCAAGCCCACAATTCTTATTCAGACAAATCCTATGGACTATAATTACGCATATATTCCGGAGTTCGGCAGATATTATTTTATAAATAATGTCGTTGCTATGCGTAATAAAGCATTTATTGTCGACTTGAAGTGTGACGTGCTTATGTCGTATGCTGATGATATTTATAAACTTCGTGCTTTGATTGATAGAGAGGAAACTCCGTCACAGCAATATGTTAGCGGAGATTTTGTATTAGATGCTCGACATAATACAGAGAAGATTGCGTTTAACAATCCGTTCACAGAAAAGAATTATATTCTTGTTACACTGAAAGGGGGCGACAACTAATGGCTAATTGGACTATTGCTTTTACTGATAGAACAGATGGTGTCATTATGTTAGGTGATATTAGTGTTCCTAATATGAAACCAGTAACTGAAGCTGGTATAAATATAAATACAGCGTTCACAACAACTTATTGTTGCTATACTTCTGACACTAAATTTACAGTAAATAATAATGTATTTACAGTACAAAACGATGACAATGGGTTTGAAGAAGATGGTGGTGCTACGATTACAGCACCCCCATGGACGCCTAATTCTAAGCAGATGGAACTTATAAATAAAACTCCGGGTATAAAGAAATATAGATATTTTTTCAATGTTAACATTAGTAACAGAACTGCTAACCATGTTATAGTTACGTTCAATCCCGATATTACAGTAGACCAACCTACGCCACCAACTCCACCACAGCCAGTGGAAAAGAAGTATAATCTTCTTGATAGTGTGCCAGCTGGATATAATGTTAAAGGCTGGTATCATTATGACGGGAATAATAATCTTGTATTTGATGATATTGATGTTAGTCGACTAAAATATAATAAAGGTGATACGTTGCCTGATTTCTGTCTTACAATAAAAGATGGATATGAGTACGACAAGGACTTGTGGACAGACAAATGGGAAAATGGACCTAGCCCAGTCATTGCTAGTGCAGACAATTCTTCATATTTTAACGTTGGTGTCCCGCATCAAGAATCAGTAAAAAAGCCCGCTTTATGGATTTCTTTCAGAGGTGGCGATAAACAATTACCGGACGAGCTTGTCACGTTTAGAAATATACCTGAGCCGACAGTTGCTGTACCGCATTATACTGTACAACTTGATTTGCTTAATTGTACTGCTGACCAGCCAACTACGTCAAGGGTAAACGAGGGAGATAGTTATACTGTAAACTTCACTTCTGACGTCGGCTATGAGTTTACAGAACCACCTTATGTCGAGATTGACTTAGAAAGGATAAACGCTGATATTATAGACTCTTCACACGCAAGATTAACTCTTTCAAGTGTAAACGAAAATCTTACAATCACAGCACACGCAACACAAACAGAAGAGCCAGTAGAACCTACATCAGAGTTGGCTTTTGTAAATGTGTACAATCCAACACAGAAACAACTCGTAGACGCTGCAAATGCGTTATTTATGAATTTTAGCACAGGTCAGGTTGTTGATACTAGCAAATATATTGTAGCAATTCATAAAGTGTTTGTTCCGGTTTCAACTGATGAAGCGTTAAAACCTATAAAATTTGGAAGTTATAATTCGCAAGTAAATTCAAAAGTTGTAAATCAGAGATTAGCACGAGTATCTTGTGGTAAGGTAACTGTTCCTGAGTTGCACCATAACGCACTTGACTATTCTCCATACACGACAGTTCGTATTTGGTTGCCATTTCTTGGATTTTTCGATTTGTCAATAGATGAAATATCCAATAAAGAAGTGGAACTCACTTACACGATTGACCTCGTAAACGGAAAGGCACTTGCAGAAATATCAAATGACGATGGTGTAATATATCGTTTTGTTGGTACTGCATATTCACGAGAACCTTATCACACAGAGTCTCTGAATAATGTGTCAACAGTGTATATCAATGGTGCTTATAATATGGCTGACTATACACCGTATCTGCTTATTGAACGACCAATAAATCTCACTCCGGCTAACAATAATCTTGAGGGATTACCGACTTATAAAGAGGTTACCATTGGTGACATGCTACGTTCATTGCAAAAAGGTGTTTGCTAAAGATATGATAGCAACTGAAGCAGAGAAGAATGAGATTGAAGCTTTATTGTGTAGTGGGGTTTTAGTCGACTAAAGAAAGGAGATATAATATGGATAAAGAAACATTTATTCAAAAAGTTGCAGAAAAGGTTAGGAAATATGCACCGTTATATGGTATTAGTGTGCATAGTCCTATTATCGCTCAGGCGATTATTGAAAGTGGTTGGGGTAAAAGCGGTCTTGCAAGTAAGTACCACAACTATTTCGGTTTGAAATGTGGCAGTTCTTGGAAAGGTGGTAGTGTTAATATGACTACCAGAGAAGAATATAAGCCGGGAGTTGTTACAAATATACGAGATAATTTCCGAACATATGAGGACTTCGATGCTGGTATCAGAGGATACTTTGAGTTTATTAACACAAGCCGATATGCAAATCTTAAAGGTGTTAAAAGTCCTGAGGAATATGTAAGACGTATTAAGGCTGATGGTTATGCGACAAGTAGTAAATATGTTGATAACATTATGAGGGTTATCCGTGATAACAAACTTACGAGATTTGATGGAAATGGAGATGATGATATGAAGAAAGAAGAGTTGACAGGTAAGGTGCTTAGTGGTGAGGAGATTATTGACATTCTTGCTAAGAGAGTAATCAATGGAGATTATGGTGCTGGTACTGAGAGAAAAGCGAAACTTGGTGAGTTATATTCGATTGTTCAGAAGAGAGTAAATAAGTTATGTTAATAAGAAAGGGTGTTAGTCGACTAAAGACTAGCACCCTTTTTGTTATACTATTGCGTCATGTCCACACTGTACTAAGTAGTTTCTTACAATTTCACCCACTTCGTTGTCTTGATAGAACACTTTGTTATCTGCAAAGAATTGTCCTATCTTTTTGTTTATAGGAAGTGAACAATGCCGCATATTTCTTATGTGATTTGGTCTGTTGTCATACTCCAGTTCGTAGATTATGTCCTTGTTTTCATCTTGAATTGGAGTTGTTTTTCTGTGGATATATGTGAATACTGTATTGTCTACATGGACAATTTCACATTGTAGAAGTTCATCGTTAAAACGCATGAAGTATGTGAATATTACGTTCTTCGGTTTGTATTTCACTGGTAGGTGAGGATACATAGCCATTTCCCAAGTACCACCTGTAATCATGGTAAGTTTAGGGTTATCAAATGCGAAGTAAATGTCGGACGGCTTTCCTTTCTTGGATATAGAGTCTGCGTACTCCACAGCCACACGAAGTTTTGACTCTCCATACTTGTAAACTTCTATTGCACCTTTGTCCATTTCTTTGATGTGTGACAATCCCATTTCTGTAAAGTATGGGCAGTATTGGTTTACTGTATTTCCAGCCATGAAGATTTTAACATCATTTCTCTGACGAACTATTGTTGAAACAACGTTCATAAATGTTACGAACTCATCGGGTAGGTAATACTGTCTTGTTAAGAACTCGTCAAAGAATATTGTTTTTACTTTAGGATATGAGGTTGACTTGTCGTGCTCTACGTCGGATAATGCAAAACCGAAACAGAATGGCTCAGGTGCTGAAATCATCTTCCCAGTTCTTGAGTCAGGGTTTGCTAAGTACCATTTTCCTGAGTATGAGTAGATTGTGGAATACTTTCCATCTGTTAGTCGACTAACAAGTCCATCTGCTACTAATGCATCGAACATCTGCTGACCACGTTTTCCTCTAAAGTCCTCTTTCCAACGACGAACCAATGCACCTTGATGACCATGCTTGCAATAGTTCTCAAGGATATATTTGAGGATTGCGTATGTCTTACCGTTGGAACGCTCTCCGAATATTATGTTATACTGACAATCTTTTGAGAGTATTGGTGCCAAGCTGTAAAACTTGACACCCTCTCCTTTCTTATTTTTTTCTTCCATATCATTTCTCCTTTTGCTTAATACCACACATATAATCCCAAAAAGCATCTAACATTGAAATCTTGAATGGTGCTGGCTCTAAGTGAATTGACGACTTCTCATAGTATGGGAACTTCTGTCCAAGATAGTCCACAACTTCGCCTTGCCATTCTCTGTCTATATAGGTGTGAGTAAGTTTACCAGTTCTTCCAGCTGGAATATCTAGTGAACGAGTGAACGCATCAAACACTCCGTCAAGTCCATAGGTTTCTAACATATATTCTTTGATTGCTTTCTTGTTTACACCAGCAACTGTGAACTCTATGTCGTTACCTTTTTGAACCAAGTATCTTTTAGCACCAAGTGTTTTGAACTTATCGTATGTTCCCTCAAAATCCCACACACCAATCAACTTCTTTTCACCTTTTATAGTTTCAGGCTCAAAGTCTGACATTGGTATTCCGTGGAAGTCTGCGGCTTTTTCCAACTGTTCTCTAACATGAAGATTGTAGTTCTTAATGAAGTCTTGGTGTCTATCCATGTTTATTGCTTTGATTGAGTCTGTGTCTGAATACACATAGTCTGAACCGAAAGCCTTAATTCCTTTGAACAGATTATGTCTTGCGTGTGCTGTTACCCACACTCCCCAAGGATAGTAGAGGAAACGACTTGGGTTCTTGTTGTATCTGTTTAGTTGACTAACAGGTGTTTCTGAACCGACTTGCCATTCATCTGCGTACATCTCTTGGTGATACTCCAAGTCATCACGTACAATGTCTGTTACAGCCATTCCATATGCTGAGTTCAACATCGCTTTACCTTGCAGATACTCTTCCTCTTTTCCGGCTACACCTTTCAGCGTGGTCTTGTCCTTGTAGAATTTTACAAGACATTTCACAAGGTTGGTAGGAAGATAACCACGATAGAACACTAGGAACTTTCCTATCTTGATACCGTCCCATGTGTAGAAGTTACGGTATATATCGAAGTCAAGTTCGGTTATTGTAGTTTCGAGTATCTTGGCATCTATAACTCTACCATTGTTAATGTGATATCCCTCAAGATATGAGCAACGTGATGATGATATTGGGTTCTCTATTGTTGTCAACGGTCTTAGATTTATAAACTGAACTTCAAATAGACAACAGTAGCTTGATAGATAGAACTCCAAATCTTTCATGTCATGTACTTCAACTTCTCTTGGACTAGACATTGGAAAGTATTGAGCCATCATAGTAAATGGGTATGATGATGTGAAGTCTATCGAACCAACATCGGTAAGTGTTTCATTCACGTAATTTATGTTCGCATGAGTGAACCCACCTTGGAAACCAGCTTTACACATCTTGTACTGGTCGTAGGTTAAGGTTAGGGATTGCATTACATCTCTGTACTTCAAACCCTTTAGTCGACTAACATCATCATTCTGTTTGTGTATTGCAAGACATTCATCTTGACAGTAGCGACGTACGTAGCCAGTCTTTGTGTATGGTATATGTGCTATGTCACCATTCTTGTCTATTTCTTCTTGAATGTAACATACCACAACTTGAGTATCTTGAGTACAATACTTCAACTCTTTATCTGTTAATGGTGTATTGGAATGTCTGATAAGAGAGTAATCCAAATCTCCAACCATTTTCTGTGTCTTGTAGTATCTAAGTTCATCTGCCAACTTGGCTAATGAATAACCGGAAAGTCTGTACGAACAACGGAACTCAACTCCGCTTTTAGTTACTGCGTAGAGTGGCTGTCTTTTATCATCAGCAAATATGTCGTGCCAATCAAACCATTTACGCATAAACTGAAATTCATACTCAAGGTTATGTACGTAAATTAAACATCGTTTATTGTATCTGATTAACTCGAATACTTCTGACATTATGTCAATAAATTGTGTGAACTGTTTCCATGTTCTTCCTATAAATGTTGTCCCATTTACATTACAAGTCCAAATGTACATTATTGCTTTCTTTGCAACTCCCTCGTAAAATGAAGAAGTTTCAATGTCAAATGAAATCGGAATGTTTAAGTAGTGAACCTTGTGCGAATAAACCCACTCAAAGTTCTCTTGGCTCTTAATGTAGTTTAGTCGACTAACAATTAAATCCTTGTCAACATCACCTGTGTTAGAAGAAGAAACCTGAACCAAAGAATCCTGCATAAGGAACGATAATATCTTCATGTAGGTCACCCCCAAACGTCGAATTTTCTCTAGTGTTAAGGTCGAGTATTTCTGACATATAAGCCATAGCATCTTCGCCCTCAATCACCGCTTCATAAGTTGCATTGATAAGTCTTTGTGAACCATATAAGTCAATGGAAGCCTGAGCGAATGATGACCAATTTCTAAATGCCCTCATAACTTCCGACATTGTATCGTCCATATATTCGCCCTTTTTGTAGTGCGGCGGAATATGTTCATTCACACCTTTAACAAACTTACTGTCCCACAACTTTGCTTCTTCCAATGTGGAAGTTGGTTCTTTAAGATAAGTCTGTATCTGCGTAGCCACGCCTTTTATTTCTGCTTCAATTTTATCAAGTTTAGATAGCGACCTCTTACTATCCGGCTCTAATAATTCAGCTTCGTTTATAAGTGCGTCTAACTTCTCTTGATAATTTCCGTCATATAATTCTA
>OGRA01004142.1_pt1 | contig 10305 bp, 7 predicted proteins | sample 1553351 | NCBI WGS metagenome assembly OGRA01 (sample SAMEA2580056, study PRJEB22360) | human gut metagenome | biome: human gut; feature: human-associated habitat; material: faeces | place: Denmark | collected 2008/2010
GAGCGCCACCTTGCCAAGGTGGAGGTAGCGAGTTCGAGCCTCGTCGGCCGCTCCAAATGGAGTGGAAACATTCACTCCAATATGGTGACGTGGCCAAGTGGTAAGGCAAGGGTCTGCAAAACCCTCATCCACCAGTTCAAATCTGGTCGTCACCTCCAAAAGATTCCCGAACGTGAAAGCGTTCGGGATTTTTTTGTTTTGTTGCATCCTCCCCTTCCCCGTGTTACAATAGCGGTATCCTGTGCAGAAAGGAGCGTATGCCATGCCCGCTCAAACCACCGAGACCCACACCACCCTGACCCCCGATACGCCGGTGCGGTATCTGAAAGGCGTCGGCCCCAAGACCGCCGAGCGGTTCGAGAAGCTGGGCATCGTGACGCTGGCGGACCTGCTCTGCCACTATCCGCGCAGATATATGGATTTTTCAAAGCCCTACTCCATTGCCGAGGCACCTTGCGACACCGAGTGCGTCGTGAAGGCCGAGGTGTTCGCCAAGCCCGGCGGGCGCATCCTGCCCGGCGGGCGGCGGATGGAGCGGATCACGGCGGGGGACGATGTTTCCAGCCTGGAGATCACCTGGTTCAACAACCCCTACGCCGCCCAGAAGCTGGAACTGGGGCAGGCATATTATTTTCAGGGCATCGTGACCGGCGGGATGCTCCGCCGCCAGATGGTCAACCCGCAGGTGCGCACCGAGGCGCAGATCACCGCCGCCCCCTTCGAGGCCGTCTACCCCCAGACCGATGGGCTTTCGAGCAGCGTCATCGCCCGGTGTGTCCGCCAGCTGCTCCCCCATGCCGAGCTTCTGCCCGACCCGCTGCCGCCGGAGATGCGCCAGAAATACCGCCTGCTCTCCAAGGCAGAGGCCGTGCGGGCCATCCACTGCCCGGAGAGCGAGGAAGCCGCCTTTGCGGCCCGGCGGCGGCTCATCTACGAAGAACTGCTCATTTTGCAGCTGGGCATCGGCCGGATGAAGAACCGGGGCAGCGCCGCCACCGGGGCACCGATGCAGCTTCTCGACCCGCAGCCGTTCTGGGACGCGCTGCCCTTCGCCCCCACCGGGGCCCAGCGGCGGGCCGTGACGGAGATCCTGACCGACATGGCGGGCGGGCAGTCCATGAACCGCCTGCTGCAGGGCGATGTGGGCAGCGGTAAAACGCTGGTGGCGGCAGCCGCCATCTGGGCCTGCATCCGCAGCGGCTATCAGGCAGCACTGCTGGCCCCCACCGAGATTTTGGCCTCCCAGCATGCCGAGAACCTGAACCGGATGCTGGCCCCGTTCGGGATGCGGGTCGCCCTGCTGACCGGCGGCATGAAAGCCGCCCCCCCCCGCCCCCGGCAGTTCGCCGCCCGCCGCACCACGCTGGCCGCCATCCGGAACGACGAGGCCGACCTCGTGGTGGGCACCCACGCCATCCTCAGCGAGGGGGTCACCTTTGCCCGGCTGGGTCTGGCCGTGGTGGACGAACAGCACCGCTTCGGGGTGCGGCAGCGGGGCCTGCTGGCCGAAAAAGCCGAGAACCCCCACCTGCTGGTCATGAGCGCCACGCCCATCCCCCGCACCCTGGGGCTGCTCCTCTACGGCGACCTCGACATCTCGATCCTCGACGAACTGCCGCCGGGCCGCAAGCCGGTCAAGACCCGGTGCATCACCGGGAAGAAACGGCAGGACCTCTACGGCTTCCTTGACCGGGAGATCAACGCCGGACGGCAGGTGTATATCGTCTGCCCTGCCATCGAGGACACCCCCGACGGCGGGCTGAATGCCGTGAAGACCTACTACGAAGACATCGCCAAGGCGCTGCTGCCCGACCGCCGGGTCGGCCTGATGCACGGCAAGCTCAAGCCAAAGGAAAAAGCCGCCGTCATGGAGGACTTCAAGGCCGGGCAGCTGGACGCGCTGGTCTCCACCACCGTCATTGAAGTCGGTGTGGACGTGCCGAACGCAACGGTCATGGTCATCGAGAACGCCGAGCGCTACGGCCTGAGCGCTTTGCACCAACTGCGCGGCCGGGTAGGCCGCGGTGCGGCGGAGAGCTGGTGCTTCCTCGTCAGCGACAACACGAGCGAGCCAGTCCAGAAGCGGCTCAAATTCCTCTGCTCCACGGCAGACGGCTTTGCCGTAGCGCAGTACGATCTGGAAACGCGCGGCCCCGGCGACTTTTTCGGGAGCCGCCAGCACGGCCTGCCCACCCTCCAGATCGCCGACCTGATGAACGACACCCGCACCCTCCACGCCGCGCAGAGCGAAGCTGCCGCCCTGCTGGCCGAAGACCCGCTCCTCACCGCACCAGACCACGCACTTCTGGCCGCGCAGGTCGAGCAGATGTTCGAAAAAGCCGGTGCGATGAACTGAACCAACAGCGAAGGGCAGGCCAAAAGCGGCCTGCCCCTCGTTTTTTATAGTATTATATATTATTTCATGGGAATGATCTCGCAGAAAACGCACCGGCTCTTGGTGGAAAGCGCCACATCCTTGTGGTAGCAGCCAAAGAACCATTTTTCGTAGTGCAGCTTCAGCAGGATCTTATCGAGGAAGAGGTGCAGCCGGTTCGACTCGCCCAGCGCCAGCGCAGTAAAATCCAGGAACCTGCTTGGGGCGTCGTGGGTCAGCACATAATCTACCTGCCAGCCGTTTTCTTCCAGCGTCTTTTCGCAGCGGGCATATTCCTCATCCGAGGGCATCTCCTGCGGCCACCAGTTGACCCCAGGCTCCCGTTCCTCTTTGTCCTGACTTTCGGCCCCGCCGAAGCAGAGATATTTCTTGCCCTCCAGCGTCAGCACACTGCCCCGGCAGACATGGTAGACATTGCCGCCCAGCGCCTGGACCGTTCCGCCGAACCGCTCCTCGGTCGGGTACTGGGCCAGCAGGTCGTAGTTCTCATGGCAGCCATCCAGAAACAGCAGCGTGTAGGGGCGTTTGCGCAGCCAGTCCAGCTTTTTCTGTTCCTCTTTGCTGCCGTCCCACACGAACCCGAAATCGCCCAGCACCACCACGGTATCCCGCCTGCTCAGCCAGCGGAGCCTGCCGTGCCTGAATCGGTCGATGTCGCCGTGGGTGTCTCCCGTCAGATATACCATTCGTTTCCTCCCGCCCTGTGTGAAAGCTGTAAAAGCCCTTGTCTCCGCAGGGCAAACCTGTTATTATAAAAGAATGAAGCTCCGGCTTCTTCCTGTTGTCCTATCCGGCCGCATCCTGCGCCCCGGTCTTTCTATTTTATCGCTTTTTGAAGGAATTGTCCACATGAAACGTATTTTTGCCCTCTTTTTGTCTCTGGCGGTCCTGTTCAGCTGTTTGGCTGTGACGGCAGGCGCCATGTTCGACCCCAGCCCCGTCTACGAGGTGCAGGCCAAGAGCGCCTACATCGTGAACACCGACACCAACATCATCGTCTACGACAAGGACAGCCAGAAGCAGGTGCCGGCCGGCGGCCTGACGAAATACATGACCATCGCTCTGGTGATGTCCAACTACGCCGACCAGCTCGACAACACCTTTACCATGCCGTTCGCCATCTCGGATTACGTCCACAACTCCGACAACGCAGACATGCGCTCCGGCGAGACCTTCACCTACCGGGAAGCGCTCTACGCCATGTTGACACGGAACGCCAACGAGGCCGCGATGGGCCTGGCGTACGAGCTTTCCGGCGGAGACCTGACCGGGTGGGTAAACCAGATGAACACCCTGTCCCAGCGCATCGGCACAACGGGCAGCACCTGGACCGATGCCTGCGGCCTGGACAGCGGCAACACCACCACCGCCGTGGACATGTACCTCATTCTGCGCTACCTGATGAGCTTTGATGCCTTCCGGGAGATCTCCAGCGCCCCGACCTTCACGATGCCCGCCAAGGAAAAACACGCCAAGAGCTTCGTTCTGGTCAGCCAGAACGTGGCCCTGAACAAAACGAGCGGCGGCAAGTTCTACCGCAGCGCGATGCAGGGCGGCATCTGCGACGTGATGGCCTACAAAAACGACAACGGCGACCAAAGCTATGTCTCCTGGGCCAACAAGAACGGCGCGACCTATATCTTCTGCATCATGCAGAGCCCTGACACCTGCGACGATTACGGCTACGCGAACCGCCGCCCGGCCCTGTGTGAGACGACCAAGCTCATCGACTGGGTGTTCGACAGCTTTTCCATCCAAGCCGCACTGGACACCGACCAGGCTCTGGCCGAGATCCCGGTGAAGTATTCGTCTGACACCGACACGCTGCAGCTTTACCCCGACGACAACATGATGACCCTGCTGCCCTCTTCCGGCGACGGCACCGTCACCCAGAAATACTTCCATCTGCCCGATTATGCCGCCGCCCCCATCCATCAGGGCGACGTCATCGGCACGGTGGAGCTCAAGCTCGCCGGTGAGACCATCGGTGTGGTCAACCTCATCGCCGGGCAGGATGTCCGCCAGAACGCCCTGCTCTTCACCGTCTCGAAGGTGCAGGACTTTTTCCACAGCCTCTACCTGAAGGTCGTGATCGTCATGAGCCTGCTCGCCCTCGCCATCTATGGCCTGTGGTGGCTGCTCAATGTCTGGCATGGCCGCAGACCGACCAAGAAGATCCATCGCCGCTGACAGACGAGGGCAGGAACCAGACCGGTTCCTGCCCTCGTTTTCGTTCAGTCGATCGTCGTTCTGGTCCGGCCCACGCCGATGACGGCTGTGGTGATCTTTTTCCAGGTGTTGCAGCCACAGACGCCGTCCACTGCGAGGCTGGTGCGGCGCTGATAGCCCCGGAGCGCCTCTTCCGTCCGGGTGCCGAACAGGCCGTCGATGCGGTTCCCGGTCTGGTAGCCCAGCGTCGAGAGAGCGTCCTGCAGGATCATCACATAGCAGCCCCGGCTCCCCCGCCGCAGGGTGGGGTAGCCCGCCGTGGTGCCGCGGCATGCGGGGGTGCCGTAGCGGCGGTCGAAGTGGACCCAGGTGGGCGTCTGGCTCAGCGGCTCCACGTAGCCCCACGCCCCGGTCGCGCGGGCGGCCCTGTAGATGGCCGTGCGCTGGGTCTGGCTGAGGCTCTGGCCCACATCAAAGGCCACCCCCGCATAGTGCTGGCTGCGGGTGCCGTGGCCGCCCTCCCAGATGCGGCGGAACGCATACCCCACCGGGATGCCGCGGCCGTACGTGCGGCGGGTCAGGTTCCAGGCCTCCATCGCCGCGATGGTGGTCCAGAGCACCGGGCTGTTCGATCTGCCCCGGAACTCCCGCAGGGTCAGGGTCCGGCCGGTGCTGTAGGGCATGGGGTCGTTCTCGCTCAGGCTGTTATAGGTGTAGACCTTGTTTTCGTAGGCATCGTAAATAAGCAGCCGTGCCATTAGGTCATCCCTCCTCCAAATCACATGCGCAGCTCTGCGCCCGCAGTGCCGCCCAGGTCTCGCGGCCAACGGTGCCGGTCTGCTGCAGGCCCGCCCGCGCCTGCGCGGCCTTCACAGCCACCGTCTCCGCCGGGCCGAAGGACGAATTATCCCGCACGAAGCCCTCCCCGCAGCAGAGGTTCGCCCGGCCGTTGATCCACTGTTCGATCTGCATCACATCCGGGCCGACGCTCCCTTCCTTCATGGCACGGCCCGGATATGCCATCTCCCGTGCCGCATCCCTGTCGGGGTTGGGCATCCCGGTCGCCAATTGCAGGCTCAGCGCCTCCACCGCCGTCCAGGTCTCGGCGTCCGCGATGCCGGTCTCCGGCAATCCGAGCAATGCCTGGGCACTGCGGGTCGCAGCGGCCGTCTCCCCGGTGTAGCCGGTGGCCAGCGGCGGTGCCTCCACGCTCTCGAAGTAATAGGCGATCCGCCGCAGCAGGATGGTGTAATACAGCACGTCGCTGCCCTCGCTGCCCACCGTCAGCGGCTTACCGGGGTAGGGCAGCCGTTTCAGCGTGACCACCGGGCCGCTGCTGCGCAGGGCCGAGGCCTTGCCGTAGAGCGACTCCCAGGTCGCCCGCCCCACGATGCCGTCTACCGTCAGCCCTGCAAACCGCTGGTAGGCCCGCACAGCGTTCTCGGTGGCCGCGCCAAAGCTGCCGTCGATGCCCACCGCCGGGATGCTGGATTCATAGGCGCTCAGGAGGTAGAGGTAAAATTGCAGTTCCCGCACCGCCGTGCCGCTGCTGCCCCGCCGGAGGATGCCCGGATACTCGCCGGGCCGCAGGCTGGACGACAGCAGTTTGTTGGCGATGTCGTTGTAGACCTCGTACAGCTTGTTCCAGGTGGTGCGGCCCACCACGCCATCGCTGGTCAGGCCGAAGTAGGTCTGGAACCGCTTCACCGCCGCCGTGGTCGCCGCACCGAACCTGCCATCCACGGTGAGGTCGTTCAATCTGGAATAGACGGTGTGGGCGATCTTGAGCCAGAACTGCACGAGCCGCACGTTCTGGCCGCTGGCCCCCTCCCGCAGAGCCGTGCCGGGGTAGGCGTTGGGGGTGCCGTTGTCCGACTGGATGCTCCGGAACTCGTTGTAGATGGCGTTCCAGGTCTCGCGGCCCACCACGCCGTCCACGGTCAGGCCGTACCGCCGCTGGAAGGCCCGCACCGCGCTGGCCGTGGCCGCACCGTAGCGGCCGTCCACCGCAAGGGACGGGAGGGCGGATTCGTACTGCGCCAGCGTATTCAGCCAGAACTGCACCTGCTCCACCGCGCTGCCGGTGGAACCGGTGCGCAGGGCCGTGCCGCCCCAGCTGCCGTCCGACAGGGTGCCGCTGGAGGTCTCGCCCTCGCTGGTCAGTTCGGCAAGGTCCTTGACCGACACATAGATATAGCTGATCTTATACCAGGTCTGCCGCCCCACCACGCCGTCGGCGGTCAGGTTGAACTGCCGCTGGAATGTCTTGACTGTGGACGCCATGCGGGGGCCAAAGACGCCGTCCACGGTCAGCTTGCCGAAGAAGGGGTAATCCTTCGCGATGCGGTTCAGCTGCCGCTGCAGCGTGAACACCGCCGTGCCGGAATCGCCCTGCCGCAGCGGCGAGCCGGGGTAGCTCTGCGGGATGGCCTGGATGTTGTTGGTCCGGACGATCTCGATGTTGCTGCCGTAGTAGTATTTCAGGATCTGAAGCGGTGTTTTGCCCTGTTTTGCCAGCGTGACCGTGCCCCACTGCTTCAGACCCGGACAGGTGACAGACTTGCCGTCGCAGTATTCGGAGTAGTAGGGATTGACCGTTCCGGTCTTCCGGAGATAGGTATTGAAGATGTCGTCCGTCAGCCGGACCATGACATCAAACACGGTCCGCCCGTGGACGTAATACTGGTCGTAGCTGGTGGAGTTGGTGATGTTGAAGCTGTAGCCCCGGCTGGGGTACCACTCGGTGTAGATGCGGTTCAGCGCCAGCGAGATCTGGCAGTGGATGTTCGCCCGCAAGGCGCTTTCCGGCCAGGTCGGGTAGACTTCGCTGGACGCCACGTTGGCGATATACCTGCGGAACGAGACGGTCACGTTCCGGGCCGAAGCTGCCGGTTTGCCCAGATGGACCGTGATGTTCTTCGGGATGATGACCCGGTCCAGCACACGGGGCGCGCACGGATCGGCAGGCGCTCTGCCGCTGCCCCCGCCGCCCGCAAACAGCGGGTGGGGCGGGATGACGATGGGCGGATTCTCCACGTCCCGGTCCTCCTCCGTTTCGGGGATCATCTCCGGCTGGGCCAGCGTCACCTGCCCCGCAAAGACCTGGATGCCCTGGATGCGGACGGTGCGGTACCCCGCCTTCGAAGCCGTCAGGCTGCACACCGCATAGGGCAGACGGGTGGTATTGTCCTCCTCCAGTGAGAGGGCACAGTCCGGGGCGGTCAGGGTCACGTCCGCGGCATTGCCCTCGGCGTCGGTCATCCGGGCCGCGGTGAAGCCGTCGCCAACGATGTTCACCGTGACCCCCTCCACCGGTGCCGACTGCCGGGCCGCAAATGCCTGAATGCGCAGAATTCCAGTCGCCATAAACAAAAACTCCTTTGCCGAAATGTTCGCTTGGTTCACTCACAGCGTATTCGGCAAGGAGTCGGAAGGTGCATGAAACGAACGCCCCCTGTCCGTCCGGAGGCATAGGCTCCGGAACCGGGCAGGGGGCGTTCGTTGTTTGTTGTATCTTGGAAGGGAAAAGCGGAACGGCCTGATTTACCGCTTGTACTTTGCGGCAGTCTGCAGGCGCTGCATGGCACGGTCAAGAGCGATCTTGCTCTGGTAATACTCGTGCATGCTCTGCTTGTGCTGCAAGCGCTCTTCGGCGCGGATGCGGGCAGCCTCGGCGCGGTTGCGGTCAATGTCCTCCGGACGCTCGGCGCTGTCCACCAGCAGCAGAACGAAGGTGGGGGTCACTTCGGCAATGCCGTCGCCCACCAGCACATCGCGGGTCTCACCGTTCACGGTGAATTGCAGCATCCCCATGTGCAGGGCCACCAGCACCGGGCTGTGGCCGGCCTGCACACCATACACACCGTCGCCGGTGGGCAGGGTCAGGCTCTCACAATCGCCCTGATAAAACTCGCCGCTGGAAGCGGTGATGTTCAGCATGAACTTCTGCATCAGACGGCACCGCCCTTTTCCTCCGCGAGCTTCTCGGCGGCCTTCTGGCGGGCATCGTCCAGGGTGCCCACGTTGAAGAAGGCCCACTCCGGCAGATCATCGCACTGGCCGTCCACGATGGCGGCAAAGCCCTTGACGGTCTCGGCCAGAGGCACATACTTGCCCTGCAGGCCGGTGAAGTTCTCGGCCACCGAGAACGGCTGGGACAGGAACTTCTGCAATTTACGGGCGCGGGTGACGGTGAGCTTGTCTTCCTCGCTCAGTTCGTCCATGCCCAGGATGGCGATGATGTCCTGCAGCTCCTGATAGCGCTGCAGCGTTGCCTGCACCTTGCGGGCCACGCGGTAATGCTCCTCGCCCACGATGTCGGCTTCGAGGATGCGGCTGGTGGAAGCCAGCGGGTCCACGGCGGGGTAGATGCCCTGCTCGACGATCTTACGGCTCAGAACGGTGGTGGCGTCCAGATGGGCGAAGGTGGTGGCGGGGGCCGGGTCGGTCAGGTCGTCGGCGGGGACGTAGACGGCCTGCACCGAGGTGATGGAGCCGTCGCGGGTGGAGGTGATGCGCTCCTGCAGAGCGCCCAGCTCGTTGGCCAGCGTGGGCTGATAGCCGACGGCCGAAGGCATACGGCCCATCAGAGCGGAGACCTCCGAACCGGCCTGCACGAAACGGAAGATGTTATCAATGAACAGCAGGACGTCCTTATGGGTCTCCTCACGGAAATACTCGGCCATGGTCAGGCCGGTCTCGGCCACACGCATACGGGCTCCTGGGGGCTCGTTCATCTGACCGAAGACCAGTGCGGTCTTGTTCAGAACACCGGAGGCGTTCATCTCGCCCCAGAGGTCGCAGCCCTCGCGGGAGCGCTCGCCGACGCCGGTGAAGATGGAGTAGCCGCCGTGCTCGGTGGCAACATTGTGGATCAGCTCCTGGATCAGAACGGTCTTGCCGACACCGGCACCGCCGAACAGGCCGATCTTGCCGCCCTTGGCGTAGGGAGCCAGCAGGTCGATGACCTTGATGCCGGTCTCCAGGATCTCGGTTGCAGGTTTCTGCTCAGCAAAGCTGGGAGCCTTGCGGTGGATGGGCCAATGGGGCAGCTCGTCCACCGGGCCCTTGCCGTCGATGGGGCGGCCCAGCGGGTCGAACATGCGGCCCAGGGTGCCCTCGCCCACCGGGGCGTTCAGGCCGTGGCCGGTGGCGGTGACCACCATCCCCTTGCCAAGACCCTCGCTGGCAGAAAGCATGATGCAGCGCACAGTCGTCTCGTTGACATGCTGCGCCACTTCCATCGTGCGCTCGGTGCCCTCAGCGGTCACCGTCAGCGCTTCCTGCAGGGCAGGCAGCTTGCCCTCGGTGAACTTGACGTCCACCACGGGGCCAGCTACGCGAATAATAGTTCCCTGTATCATACGATTGCCTCTTACTTACTGATTGTATAAACCCTCTCAGTCTCGCTTCGCTCGCCAGCTCCCCCAAAGGGGGAGCTTTTTCAAGTGATACGATTCTGCTCAAAACCTCGCCCTTCGGGAGAGGTGGCCGTGCGCCAGCACGGACGGAGAGGGTTCCTGGTTATTCGTTACTTTGCACCGCCGCAGCGCCGCCGATGATCTCGGTGATCTCCTGGGTGATGGAGCCCTGACGGGTGCGGTTGTATTCGAGCTGAAGCTCGTGGATCATATCATTGGCGCTCTTGGTGGCCGAATCCATGGCGGTCATGCGGGCGCTCTGCTCCGCGCAGAAGCTCTCGGTCATGGCACCAAAGATCATGCCGTGCATGTAGATGGGGG
>OGRA01004155.1_pt1 | contig 10282 bp, 9 predicted proteins | sample 1553351 | NCBI WGS metagenome assembly OGRA01 (sample SAMEA2580056, study PRJEB22360) | human gut metagenome | biome: human gut; feature: human-associated habitat; material: faeces | place: Denmark | collected 2008/2010
ACGATCTGCTTGTGGGCGTCGTGCAGGGAGTTGAAGGTGTGGAAGAACTCTTCCTGGGTGGACTCCTTGCCCGCAATGAACTGGATATCGTCCACCAGCAGCAGGTCGGCCACGCGGTACTTCATCCGGAAGTCCTCGGTGCTGCCCGCGCGGATGGCGGCGATCAGCTCGTTGGTGAACTGCTCACAGGTCACGTACATGATGACGAAATCGGGGTGGGTGCGCTTGATCTCGGTCTGGATGGCCGTCAGCAGATGGGTCTTGCCCAGACCGGAGCCGCCGTAGATGAACAGCGGGTTGTAGGCGCCGGAAGGGTTGGCCGCGACCGCCTGCGCAGCAGCAAACGCAAACTGGTTGGACGGGCCCTTGATGAAGTTTTCGAAGGTGAACTCGTAGTTGCCCTGCGGGGAGGCGGGGTTCGCCTCGTACTGCTGCGCCAGCACGACCTCGTGCGGCGGGGTGCTGGGCACCACGAGGGTGATGTCCACATCAAAGCCCAGCACGGTCTTGAAGGCTTCCTTGAGCAGGCCGAGGTAGCGGTCCGTCACGATCTTGCAGATGAAGTCGTTCCGCACCGAGAGGGTGATGTGGCTTGAGTCCTCGAAGCTGATGGGCTCCAGGCCATCGATATAGAGATTATAGGTCGGCTCGGCCATCTGCGTTTTGCAGTACGCCTGCGCGGCCTCTAAAACGTCCTTGAAAGAATCCATAAAACATCCACTCCATTGAAGTTTTCAACAATGCTGCTGATACCAGGTTAGTATACCACAAAAATCTCCCTGCGTCTACATTCTATAATGTAATTTATAATACATAAGAAAAGACGCACCTGCGTCCGTCTGCAAGGCTTGTGTTCAACACTCAAATCAGCCACAAGATATGGTAGAAGAAAAGTTTTCCACGGGGAATGAGTGAAAAAGTTGAAAGATTTTTCACACCCGGTTTTGAAAAAAGTTTGCTGGAAAGCGAAAAAAATGCTTGACAGAAGGGGATAGTGTGCGATATACTGTTGAATTGCAAGCCTGTCCCCATTTTGGGACCAGAATAGACCCCATCACCGGGGACGAGTTTTTACGGAGGATACAACCATGAAGAGAACTTTTCAGCCCAAGAAGCGTCAGCGCAAGGAAGTTCATGGCTTTCTGACCCGCATGAGCACCAAGAACGGCCGCAAGGTCATCAATGCTCGCCGTGCAAAGGGCCGCAAGAGCCTGACCGTCTGATCCAGCTGCGTTGAGCAATGGGTCCGGCGCAGAATTGAACATGCGCACAAAAGGCCGCTGATATCGAATTGGCGGTCTTCTTTTTTATTTTCGCGCGGTTTGACTAAAAAATATTCCGAAGATTTGGCACAAAAAACGTCCGGACAGGCTTTTCATGTCGGCGTTTTTTTGCTATACTGATTTTGAACTTTGCCTTTTGGGCAGAGTATCCGATTTTACCAGAAAAGGAGGCGCCGAAGGAGTGCGCTATCGTCCCATCCGCCGCAACAGCGAATATGGCCGCGTGTATGCCCGCGGCAAGTCCTATGTGAACCCGGCGCTGGTGCTGTACGTCCTCAAGACCCGCGGCAAAAAGACCCGCGTGGGCCTGACGGCCACCAAAAAGATCGGCCATGCCGTGCAGCGCAACCGCGCCCGCCGCGTGATGAAGGCGGCCATCGACGAGCATCTGGACTACAACATCGGCGGCTACGACCTCGTGTTTGTGGCGCGGGGCATCACCCCGCACCTCAAGAGCTGGCAGCTCAGCGAAGTGGTGGCCAAACTCTTTGCACAGGCCGGTCTGCCGGACAAGGCCAAACAGCCGGGAGCCAAGCCCCCGGCCACCGTTCCGCCGGCTCAAAAGCCGGCCCCGCAGGAATGAGCCTTTCGCAGGGATGCCGGAACGCGCTCTGCGTGCCCATCCGATTTTACCAGCGCTTCATCAGCCCCGGCCTTGGGCGCAGCTGCCGCTTTTCGCCCTCGTGCAGCCAGTACACGCTGGAGGCCATCCAGGCCCATGGCTGCCTGAAAGGGCTGCTGCTGGGCGCGGCCCGCATCGCCCGGTGCAATCCGCTGGGCCGCTGGGGGTACGACCCTGTCCCCCCGAAGGGAAGGTGGGTCAGCCCGGAGCGGAAGCTCTCGGCCGCACGGCTCTTCCGGGCCAGACGGAGCCATCGCTCCTGAAAAATCAGCTTCTTGTGACGCACCGAACTGTGGGCGGTGTGTCCTTCTCATAAAAAATTTATCGTCCCGCGCCACAGGCGGGGCAGAATGGACGAAGATATGAATCCTTTATACATCCTCGGCTGGCCTCTCGGCTATGTAATGGAGTGGATCTACAAGCTGATCCCGAACTATGGCTGGGACATCATCCTGTTCACCCTGCTGATCACGCTCGTCAAGATCCCGCTGCAGATCAACCAGCAGAAGAGCATGGCTCGGATGTCCGCCTACCAGCCTCTGGTCGCCGACATCCAGAAGAAGTACCGCGACAAGCCCGACAAGCAGCAGGAAGAGCTGATGAAGCTGCAGGAGCAGGGCTACAAGCCCACCGCAGGCTGTATGCCCATGCTGGTCAACTTCCTGGTCATGTTCGGCGTCATCGAGGTCGTGTACCGCCCGCTGCAGCGCATCTTCCACATCGGTGCCGATGCCCTGACCGCTGCCGGTGAGGCCCTGACGACCCTTGGCATCAGCTTTACCACCGTGACCCGCGACACCAACATCATCGCGCAGGTCATCGCGGGCGAGAGCACCGTCACCAGCTGCTTCACCCCGGACCAGGTCAGCACCATCACCGAGTTCGGCCAGCACATGGATTTCTTCGGCATCGACCTGACCCGTGTGCCTCAGTACAGCCTGGCCGCAGAGAACCTGCCCCTGCTGATCTTCCCCGTCCTGGCCATCGTGACCATGTTCATCTCCACCCACATCAGCATGAAGGCCTCCGGCCAGCAGATGCAGGGCAGCATGAAGCTGACCATGTATATGATGCCGCTGATGTATCTGTTCTTCTGCTTCACGGTCCCCTGCGCATTCTCCCTGTACTATGTCGTCTCCAACATCCTCATGACCGTGCAGAGCATCATCATGAAGAAGATCTACGACCCCGAAAAGGTGAAGGCTGAAGTTCTGGCGGAGATGGCAGCCCGCAAAAAGGAGCAGAAGCGCGGTGTGAAGAGCACCACCATCAAGGTCACCGACGAGAAGACCGGCGAGACGGTCGAGAAGAACATCTCCGCCAGCGAGATGAACAAGCGCCGCCTGGAGTATGCCCGCCAGCTGGACGCAGAGCGCTACAAGGACGAGCGCACCGTTCCGCTGAGTGAGCTGAACAAGAAAGAGGAGGAATAACGGTTATGATCCGTACTCAGGAAGCAACCGGCAAGACGGTTGATGAAGCCCGCGCAAAGGCCTGCGCCCTGCTGGGTGTGCAGGCTGAGGATATGAATGTGAGCTACGAAGTGCTGGAAATGCCGCAGAAGACGGGATTCCTGGGCCTGAAACTGACCCCCGCCAGGGTGCGGGTCAGCGTGGAAGAGCCCGATGCACCCAAGGCTCCGGAGGCACCCGCCGCAGAAGCACCGGCACCGGCTCACGTGGAGGAGAAGGTGGAAGCACCCGCCGCACCCGCTGCGGAGGAAGCTGCTCCGGCCGAGGAACCCAAGGCTGAGGAGGCCGCACCGGCTGCAGAGGCTGCTCCCGCAGAGGAAGCCGAAGAGGTGGAAGTGCCCATCAACATCGAAGAGAACAGCAAGGTCAAGGCCGCTGTGGAATACCTGCAGGAAGTCATCACCCGGATGGGCGTCAATGACGTGACCTTCAGCGCCGTGCAGAAGGGCGAAGCCACCATCATCCGTCTGGATGGCGAGAAGCTGGGTGCCCTCATCGGCCGCCGCGGCGAGACCATGGAGAGCCTGTCCTATCTGGCAAGCCTGGTGGCCAACCGTCTGGAAGGCGATTACATCAAGCTGGGTCTGGATGTGGCCGGTTACCGCGACAAGCGCGAGAGCGACCTGACCGCTCTGGCGCAGCGCATCGGTGCCAAGGTCCGCAAGACCGGCCGCAGTTTTGCCATGGAGCCGATGAACCCCTACGAGCGCCGCATCATCCACTCTGCCATCGGCAAGATGGAGGGCGTCCGCAGCGAGAGCAAGGGCGAAGGCCGTGACCGCCGTGTGGTCATCTACTCCACGGCACCCGATGCCCAGACCGACAACACCTACGGCGAGCGCCGCCCGCGCGGCAACGGCCGCCGGAACGGTGGGAACCGGAATGGCGGCTATCGCGGGAACCGGAACGGCGACCGCAATGGCAGCAATCGCGGCGGCTACCGCAGCGGACCCCGCCCGGCAGGCAGCCGCGGCGGCCGTGGCTCCAGTGTGCCGGAGCGCACCTATGCGCCCCGCGACGCGGAGGATGCAGCACCCGTAGCACCCAAGCGCACCGAGCGCGTGGATGATTTCGCCGATTTCAGCTTCGGCAAGATCGAGATCTGATCGCTGAGTTTTGAACCATGCTGCCCCTTTCTGGTGGAAAACTGCCGGGGAGGGGCAGCTTTTGTTTTGTACACAGGCCGCCTGCGAAGAAAAACTTCCCTTTTTCGTCGGTTCGTGGTACAATAAATTTTGATTCAAACCAGCGGGAGGGGACACAGATGCAGGATTCGACCATTGCAGCCATTGCAACAGCACCGGGGGCTGGCGGCATTGCCGTAGTGCGCCTTTCGGGGCCGGAGAGCTACGCCGTGGCGGCGCGGGTGTTCCGCCCCGCGAACCCGGACCGGACTGTGGCCGGGGCCAAAGGCTACACCGCCCTGTTCGGAACATTTCTGGAAGGGGAGGACGCTTTCGATGAGGGGGTCGCCCTCTTTTTCCGGGCACCCCACAGCTACACCGGCGAGGACGTGGTGGAGCTGAGCTGCCACGGCGGCAGCGCTGTGGCCCGGCGGCTGGTGGAAAGCTGCATCGAGGCCGGGGCTGCGCCTGCTGCGCCGGGCGAGTACACCCGCCGCGCCTTCCTGAACGGTAAGCTCAGCCTGACCCAGGCCGAGGCCGTCATGGATCTGGTGTCTGCGGATGGCAGACAGGGGGCCGCGCTGGCCAATGCTTCGCTGGGCGGGGCGCTGGCCAGAAAGATCGCCGCCGAAAAAGAGGCCCTGACCAGTCTGCAGGCCCATCTGGCCGCGTGGGTGGATTTCCCGGAGGAAGATGTGCCGGAGCTGGATGAGACCCATCTGCAAGCCGTGCTGGGCAGCGTGAAGGACGAGCTGGATGTCCTCATCCGGAACTACGATGCCGGGGCCGTTCTGCGCGAAGGCGTGGACTGCGCCATCGTTGGTCGGCCCAATGCGGGAAAATCCACCCTGCTGAACCTGCTGGCTGGGTTCGACCGGGCCATCGTGACCCCGGTGGCGGGCACGACCCGCGACGTGGTAGAACAGGCCGTCCGGCTGGGCGACGTCCGGCTGAACCTCTTCGATACTGCCGGACTGCGGGATACCGAAGACGTCATCGAGGCTGAGGGCATCCGCCGCAGCTGGAAGAAGCTGGACGAGGCCGGGCTAGTGCTGGCCGTCTTTGACGGTTCGGAGCCGCTGACGCGGGAGGACCTTGCGCTGGCCCGGAAGTGTGCGGGCCGCCCAGCCATTGCCCTCATCAACAAGGAGGACAAGCCGACCCGGTTCGACGCGGAAGTCATCGCGCCCTATTTCGCGATGGTGCTGCCGGTCTGCTGCCAGGAGGAGGGGGCACGGAAGCTCATCGCCTCGGCGGTGGCGCGGCTGCTGGGCACGAACCAGATCGACCCCCACGCTGCCAGCCTTTCGGGGCAGCGGCAGCTTGCCGCCGCCACCCGTGCGCGGGAAGCAGTCGCCGGTGCGCTGGAGGCCGCAGCGGGCGGGTTCGGGCTGGATGCCATATCGGTCTGCGTGGACGATGCACTGGATGCCCTGTGTGACCTGACCGGCGAAAATGCGTCGGAAGCGGTCATCAACGAAGTATTTGAACGATTTTGTGTGGGAAAGTAAAAATGAACCATTTAGGAGATTATGACGTCATTGTGATCGGCGCAGGCCATGCGGGCATTGAAGCGGCCCATGCGGCTGCAACGCTGGGCGCAAAGACGGCGGTGTTCACCATGAGCCTGGATGCCATCGGCAATATGCCCTGCAATCCCAGCATTGGTGGGACTGCAAAAGGAACGCTAGTACGTGAATTGGACGCCCTTGGCGGCGTGATGGGCCTGGCGGCGGATGCCACCTATCTGCAGAGCCGGATGCTGAACAAGGGCAAAGGCCCGGCGGTCCATGCGCTGCGCGTCCAGACCGACCGCAAGCGCTACCACGAATATATGAAACATGCACTGGAATTGACGCCGGGTCTGGCCATCCATCAGGCAGAGGTCGTCTCCATTGAGGTGGAGGACGGCCATGTGAAGGGCGTTGTGACCCAGCTGAACGGCGAGTATGGGGCCAAATGTGTGGTCATCGCCACGGGCACCAACCTCGGCGGCAAGATCTTTGTGGGCGATGCGTGGTATGCCTCCGGCCCGGACGGGATGCACGCCGCCAATGCCCTGACCGAGAGCCTGAAGGCGGCGGGCCTGCCGCTGCGCCGGTTCAAGACCGGCACCCCGGCCCGTGTCCACCGGCGCAGTATCGATTTCTCCCAGCTGGAATGCCAGCCCGGCGACCCGGACCATGAGCTGCAGCCTTTCAGCTTCCTGACCGATGCGCCCATGCACAACAAGGTGGAATGCTGGATCGCCTACACCAACCCGGAGACGCACCGGATCATTCTGGACAACATCCAGCGCAGCCCGCTCTACGGCGGCATGATCGAGGGCGTCGGCCCGCGCTACTGCCCCTCCATCGAGGATAAGGTCGTCCGCTTTGCAGGGAAGGACCGCCACCCCATCTTTGTGGAGCCCTGCGGCGAGAACACCGAGGAGATGTATTTACAGGGTGCTTCCAGCAGCCTGCCGGAAGATGTGCAGAACGCCTTCTACCGGAGCATCAAGGGGTTTGAGAACATCGAGATCATGCGTCCGGCCTACGCCATCGAATACGACTGTGTGGACCCCACCAGTCTGGAAGCAACGCTGGAGAGCAAGAACGTTCGCGGTCTGTACGGTGCGGGGCAGTTCAATGGCACCTCCGGTTACGAGGAAGCGGCTGCGCAGGGGTTGCTGGCCGGCCTGAACGCCGCCCGCAACGCACTGGGCAAAGAACAGCTCATCCTGCCGCGCCATACGAGCTACCTCGGTACGCTGGTGGATGACCTTGTGACCAAGGGCGTCATGGACCCTTACCGCATGATGACCAGCCGCAGCGAATACCGGCTGACCCTGCGGCAGGACAACGCCGACCAGCGCCTGACCCCCATCGGCCGGGACTATGGGCTGGTGCAGGATGACCGCTGGGCCAGATACCAGCACACACAGGCCATTCTGAACGCGGAGCGCCGCCGCCTGCACGAAACGCATCTGCGCACCGCCGACCTGCGGGCCGCGATGGAAGCGGCGGGTCTGGCCCCGGCAGCGGAGGGCGGCATCGCCGAAGAGTTGCTGCGCCGCCCGGAGATCTCCTATCCGCTCCTCGCGGGCGTCATCGGCTGGGGGGAGGAGATCACCCCCATGCTGGCCGAGCGGCTGGAGACGGAGATCAAGTATGCGGGCTACATTGCCCGGCAGGATCGGATGATCCGCGACGTGGCCCGCCATGAAAAGACGCTCATCCCGGAGGGTTTCGCCTATGAGGCCCTGACCGGCCTGACGCTGGAAGCCCGCGAGAAGCTGGCGCGCATCCGCCCGAAGAATCTGGGGCAGGCGGGGCGCATCCCCGGCGTGTCGCCCTCGGATGTGGCGCAGCTCAGCATCGCGCTGGCCGCAGGCCCCCGGAAAGATTGAGAGAGAATGCCAGGGCCTCTCCTAAAAGGAGAGGCCACCATGCTGCGACCTACGTAAAGCTCACCGGGGAATGACCCGTCCGAACACGCGAAACACCTGAAAACGAAAAGGAACAAACGATGATCGACAAAAACAGACTGGAAAAAAAGTGTTCCACGTGGAACATTGCGCTGACCGGGACCCAGCTCGACCAGCTGGACGCCTTTGCAGAGATTTTGGTGGAGTATAACCAGAAGGTCAACCTGACCGCCATCACCGACCCGGAGGGCATCGAGGACAAGCACTTCCTCGACAGCCTGCTCTTTGCCGCGCAGCCGGAAGTGGCAGGGAAGATGGTGGACGTCGGCGCAGGGGCAGGCTTCCCCGGCATCGTGACCAAGATCTACAAACCGGAACTGGAACTGACCCTGATGGAGCCGACCGGCAAGCGGGTGGAGTTTTTGAAATATGCCTGCGGTCAGCTGGGCCTGACCGGGGTGGAGTTCGCCAAGGAACGCGCTGAGGAAGCAGCCCGCAAGAGCTGGCGGGAACAGTTCGACCTTGCCTCGGCCCGCGCGGTGGCGGCTCTGCCGATGCTGGCCGAATACTGCCTGCCGCTGGTCAAGGTCGGCGGCAGCTTTCTGGCAATGAAGGGCGCTTCCGGTGAGGAGGAACTCGCGGCAGCCCGCGGTGCCATCCGGAAGCTGGGCGGCGCGTATCAGGAGACCCGCACCCTGCATCTGCCCGGCGGCGACACCCGCACCCTCATCCTCTGCAAAAAGATTTCGCAAACTCCGACAGCGTACCCCAGAAATGGTGGAAAAATCGCAAAATCGCCGCTGAAATAACGAAATATCGAAATAAAATTGAAGCACCCTGCCGAACGAAACTTCTGGCAGGGTGTTTTGTTTTCTGGTACACTGGGGATGGAACGAGGCTTGTTTTCCACCTTTTCCTGAGAAATTGTTGAAAACAAGCGCATACTTTGGTGAAAGGGGCATTCTTATGTTTGAACGTAGAAGATCCGCTGGAAAGATCGTGCAGCTCCCGGTGGAAGACATCCATCCCTCGCCGTATCAGGCGCGCACGACCTTCGATGAGCAGGAGCTTGCGGGGCTGGCTCAGAGCATCCGGGAAAACGGTCTGTTGCAGCCCATCACGGTGCGGAAGACCGACAGCGGCTATGAGCTGGTCGCGGGGGAGCGGCGGCTCCGCGCCTGCAAGCTGGCGAAGATGGGGACCATTCCATCCATCGTCTGCAACTTCACCGACCAGCGCACCGCTGCGCTTGGCCTGCTCGAAAATTTGCAGCGGGCAGACCTGAACCCATTTGAGCAGGCGCAGGGCCTGCGGGACGTGATGGTCCTGTGGGACTGCACGCAGGCCGAAGCAGCCAAACGGCTGGGGATGGCACAGCCGACTCTGGCAAACAAGCTCCGCCTTTTGCAGCTGACAGGGGATCAGCGGCAGTTCATTCTGGACAACGGCCTGACCGAGCGCCACGCGCGGGCCGTCCTCCGCCTGCCGGAGAACCGCCGCAGCGAAGCCCTCATCATGATCGCCAAACGGAAGATGAACGCCCGCGCGACCGACCTTTACATCGACCAGCTGCTGAACGAGACGTCACAAGGCAAGCACCGCATCTCGATGGTCAAGGATGTGCGCATCTTTGTGAACACCATCGACCACGCCATCCGCCTGATGACCGACAATGGCGTACCCGCCACCGCCCACCGTGAGGAGCGGGACGGCTACATTGAGTACACCGTCCGCATCCCAACTGCTGCGGCCCAGAAATAGGGGAGGGCAGAAATGTTCCATGTGGAACATCCGGAGCCGAAAAAAACAACAGCAAAAACGCGCCGGGAAGCGAAAGAATTTGAAAAAACCGAACGGGGGAAGCAAAATCTGCGAACGCGGGGCCGTTTTCGCGTAAAATTATAAAGAATCGGGTTCAAAAAGCCGCGCTGATGTGCTATACTAAAGAACAAAGGGGCCCGCAGACGGGAAAACGGCGGCCCGACCTCGAATGTTCCATGTGGAACAAAAAGTTTTCCTGAGAGGAAGAAAACGCGCGTGGCAAAAATAGTTGCAGTTGCAAACCAAAAAGGCGGCGTGGGCAAAACGACCACGGCCGTCAATCTGTCGTCCTGTGTTGCGGCGCTGGGCAAAAAGGTGCTCATCGTGGATCTGGACCCGCAGGGCAACACCACCACCGGCTACGGCATCCCCAAGCGGAGCGTCGAGCTGGGGACGTATGAGATGCTCATCGGCGAGGCGAGCGCCCGGCAGGCCATCCGGAACACCGAGTTCCGCACCGACGTCATCGGCTCCAACACCCGGCTGGCGGGCGCGAGCCTGGAAATGATCGACCTGCCCGGCCGCGAGAGCCGCCTGCGCAAGGCGCTGGC
>OGRA01004162.1_pt1 | contig 10274 bp, 8 predicted proteins | sample 1553351 | NCBI WGS metagenome assembly OGRA01 (sample SAMEA2580056, study PRJEB22360) | human gut metagenome | biome: human gut; feature: human-associated habitat; material: faeces | place: Denmark | collected 2008/2010
ATCCAAGCCGATCTGAAAACAATGACCATGCTGGGCTGCTACGGCATGAGCGCAATCACTGCACTGACGGCACAGAACACCACGGGTGTGCGGGAAATCCATCCCGTTCCGGCAGCGTTTTTACAGGCGCAGATTGCCGCAGTCTGTGAGGACATTCCGCCCCTTGCCGTGAAAATCGGCATGGTCTACGATGTTCCGCAGATTCACGCCATTGCAGAGATGGTGCAGCACTACCGCCTGACCAAACTGGTGCTGGATCCGGTGATGATCGCCACCAGCGGTGCGTCACTGCTGCGAAGCGGTGCGCAGAAAGCACTGAAAGAGAATCTGTTTTCCCTCGCCGCTTTGATTACCCCCAACATTCCGGAGGCTGAGGTCCTTACCGGCACGGCAATCACCAGTCCGGAGCAAATGGAACAGGCTGCCCTGCAGCTCTCCGCACAGTTCCGGACGGCGATCCTGCTCAAGGGCGGACACGCTGCCGCACAATGTGACGATGTTCTTGCCAAAGACGGCAGCTGTATCTGGCTGCACGGAGAACGTGTCCCCACCACAGACACCCACGGAACAGGCTGCACCCTGTCCTCCGCCATTGCGTCACATTTGGCGTTGGGATTTTCGCTGGAGGAGAGCGTCCGCCGTGCCAAGGCATATCTGACGCAGGCACTTCAGGCAGGACTGCATCTGGGACACGGCAACGGTCCCATTGCACACAATGCACCTTCTTTTTTTCAAAAAGATGTAATATAACGACGTTTTTCATCGACAACCGGATTTTCTGCAAAATATCTCCGCCCTGTGCGGCAAATTTCGTGTAAGAGCTGAAAACGGCTCTGGAAAGGATTTTTCATATGTCTACTTATGCTACACAAATGGACGCTGCCAAACAAGGAATCCTGACACCGGAAATGGAAACCGTGGCAAAAGAAGAGCATCTGGAACCGGAACTGGTTCGGGAGCGTGTTGCCAAGGGTACAATCTGTATTCCGGCGAACATCTACCACAAGAGCCTGCATCCCTACGGCATCGGCGAAGGACTGCGCACCAAGATCAATGTCAATCTTGGAATCTCCGGTGACTGCCGGGACTACTCCGCTGAATTCGAAAAGGTAAAGCTTGCGCTGAAATTCAACTGCGAGGCCATCATGGATCTCTCCAACTACGGCAAGACCAACACCTTCCGCAAGCAGCTGATCGAGATGTCCTCTGCCATGATCGGCACAGTGCCCATGTACGATGCCATCGGCTACTTGGAAAAGGAACTGGCAGACATCAAGGCCGAGGACTTCCTGAAAGTGCTGGAGGCGCACGCCAAAGAGGGCGTAGACTTCCAGACCATTCACGCCGGCATCAACCGCCGTGCTGTAGAGGCGCTGAAGCGCACCAAGCGTACCACCAACATTGTCTCCCGTGGCGGTTCTCTGCTCTTTGCGTGGATGGAGATGACGGGAAATGAAAATCCTTTCTATGAATATTATGACGATGTTCTGGACATCCTGAGAAAGTACGATGTGACCATCAGTCTTGGCGATGCCCTGCGTCCCGGCTGCAATGCCGACAGCACCGATGCCGGACAGATCTCCGAGCTGATCGAGCTTGGCAGCCTGACCCAGCGTGCATGGGAGCGGGATGTGCAGGTTATGGTAGAGGGTCCCGGCCATATGACCATGGACGAAATTGCTGCCAATATGAAGCTGCAAAAGCGAATCTGCTACGGTGCACCGTTCTATGTGCTCGGCCCGCTTGTCACCGACATTGCACCGGGATATGACCACATCACCTCTGCCATCGGCGGTGCCATCGCTGCGGCAAGCGGTGCGGATTTCCTCTGCTACGTGACACCGGCGGAGCATCTGCGTCTGCCGGATCTGCAGGATGTGCGGGACGGCATTGTGGCATCCAAGATTGCTGCACACGCTGCCGATCTGGCAAACGGCATCCCCGGCGCACGGGAGTGGGACAACGCCATGAGCCGTGCACGCTGCGCCATCGACTGGGAGGGCATGTTCGAGCAGGCCATCGATCCGGAAAAGGCTCGCAATTACTTCGAAAGCCGTCCGCCCAAGGATCGCCACACCTGCACCATGTGCGGAAAAATGTGTGCAATGCGCACCTCCAACAAAATTCTTAACGGCGAATCTGTCACCTTCTGCGATGACAGCGCAGATTCCGCTGCCAAATAAAAATCCGGAAAATCCCCGCTTTTTTTCATAGATTCTCTTGACAAATCTCCGCAGGTAGTATATAATTTTAATTAGGAATTAGTATCATTATACAACCATGGCGAAGGATGATTTTATGAAAAATCGCAACACACTGCAGCGCCGTCTTGTGCTGGAAACGGTACAGCGCATGCATAATCACCCCACGGCAGAGGAGATTTTTCGGGAAATCTCTTCGGAAAACACGCTGATCAGCAAAGCGACGGTCTACCGTAATCTCAAGATTTTGTCGGAACAGGGAGAGATTCAGCACATCCCGATTCCCAACGGTGCGGATTGCTTTGACTTCAACAACACGCCTCACTATCACATGGAGTGCCGCAGATGCCGGCGTGTCTTTGATGTTGATATGCCGTATCAGGCGGATCTTTGCAGCAAGATTCAAAATCTTCACGGATTTCTGATCGACTCCCACCACATCGTATTCAGCGGACTCTGTCCGGAATGTCAACAAAAATAAGAAGCTGCTTAGAAAGGAGTATTCCCATGGCTGAACTCAAAGGAACACAGACCGAAAAAAATCTGCTGGCTGCTTTTGCCGGCGAATCACAGGCTTACACCAAGTATACGTTCTACGCCTCCAAGGCAAAAAAAGACGGCTATGTCCAGATCGGAAAGCTCTTTGAGGAAACCGCTAACAATGAAAAGGAGCACGCAAAGATCTGGTTCAAGCTGCTCAACGGCGGTATGCCGGAAACGACACAGAACCTGAGCGATGCTGCTGCCGGCGAGAATTACGAGTGGACGGATATGTATCAGGAATTTGCACGGCAGGCAAAGGAAGAGGGCTTCACGCAGATCGCTGCACTGTTCGAGGCTGTTGGTGTCATTGAAAAGACTCACGAGGAACGCTACCGCAAGCTTCTCGCCAACATCGAGGGCGACTGCGTATTCTCCAAGGACGGCGATGTCATCTGGGAATGCGCCAACTGCGGACACATTGTCATCGGTAAGAAAGCGCCGGAAGTCTGTCCGGTCTGCCAGCACCCGCAGTCCTATTTTATGGTAAAAGCCGAAAATTATTGATGGCTCTCCCCTTGGCGAGGTCATCGCAATCACAAACATGACACAGTCCTCCGAAAAGTTCCGGCTTCGAGGAGGACTGTTTTTGTCAGAATCAGGAGATGATTTTTATGAAACCGCACAACCCGCTGTACTATCGCTGGAAAGGAAAGCTGCTGCACAGCGGTATCCACATCCTGTCCCACATGCGGCTGCTGATTCGATGGACGTTCTTTTCCGTTTTCACCGGCAGCATTATGGGACTCATCGGCGTGGCATTTGTCTACTGTATTCAGTCTGTGGCCACGCTCCGCACCAATTTCGTCTGGATGCCTCTGACGCTTCCCCTCGGCGGACTTCTGATCGTCTGGCTCTACCGCATTTCCCACGACCAGAACGACAAGGGCACCAACATGGTGCTCGCCTCCCTACGCTCCGAGGCGGAGCTGCCGGTTCAGATGGCACCTATGATCTTTATCTCTACCATCATCACCCACCTTTGCGGCGGCAGCGCCGGCAGAGAGGGCGCTGCGCTTCAGCTGGGCGGAAGCGTCGGGAACTTACTGGGACGGCTATTCCGGCTGAACGAACGGGATATCCGTGTTATGATTCTCTGCGGCATGAGTGCTGCATTTTCCGCAATTTTCCGCACACCCATTGCAGCTGCCGTGTTTGCCATGGAGGTCGGATGCGTCGGCGCAATGCAGTATGCGGCGCTTGTCCCCTGCACCATTTCCTCTCTGACCGCGTCTTATCTTGCCTCGAAGCTGGGAATTCCGCTGGCGCACTTTTCCGTGACCAAAGTGCCGGGATTGCATCCGCTTCCGGCGCTCAAAATTCTGCTGCTGGGGATTCTCTGTGCAGCTGTGAGTATTCTCTTCTGCATCCTGCTGCACCAGTGCGAAAAGTGGCTGAAACAAAAATTCCCCAACCCCTACCTGCGGATTTTGGCAGCGAGCGGCATTCTTCTGCTTCTACTCCTGCTTCTGCGCAGTCGGGATTATCTGGGAGTCGGTACCAATGTCATCTCCTCCGCCATTGCCGGAAAGGTCGTCTGGTATGCCTTTCTGGCAAAGATGCTGTTCACGGCAGTGACGCTGGGCGGCGGATTCAAGGGCGGTGAAATCGTCCCCTCATTCTTCATTGGCGCAACATTCGGCTGTCTGTTCGGACAGCTGCTGCACCTGTCCCCCTCTTTCTGTGCGTCTGTGGGAATGATCGCCCTGTTCTGCGGTGTGACGAATTGTCCCCTTGCCTCGCTGCTGATTGCCATCGAACTGTTCGGTGCGCAGGGCACGCCGTACTACTTACTTGCCATCGCTGTCAGCTACCTGCTCTCCGGCTACTACGGACTGTACCGCGAGCAGAAATTCCTCTACTCCAAATTTGCGGAAAAGCCGGCGAGCCACAAGACACGGCGAAGCTAAATCACCGGCAATTTGACAGAATCCAAAGTTTATGATACAATGATAACTGCAGCACCGCAGGAAATCTTGTCGGGCATGATTGATGCGGTGCTGCCCTGAATTTCTACGCTTTGCGAAAGGACATCTGTCATGAACTGCATCTATTTCGTCATCCCATGTTACAATGAGCAGGAAGTGCTTCCCATTACGGCGGAGCAGCTGCGCATCAAGTACGACCAGCTGCTGCAAAGCAGGCTGATTGCGGAGAGCAGCCGGATTCTCTTGGTGGATGACGGCTCCAAAGACCGCACATGGCAGATCATCTCCCAGCTGCACCAGAAAGACAGCCGGTTTCAGGGTGTCAAGCTCTCCCGCAACCGCGGGCACCAGAACGCTCTCCTTGCCGGACTGATGACTGCCCGCAGCTTCTGCGACGCTGCCATTTCCCTGGATGCTGATCTACAGGACGACATCAATGCCATGGATGCCATGCTGCAAAAGTTTCAGGACGGCTGCGACATTGTATACGGCGTTCGCAGCGATCGGGAGACAGACACCGTTTTCAAGCGCTGCACGGCGCAGGGATACTATAAATTCATGTCCGGCATGGGCGGCGAACTGGTCTACAACCATGCTGACTACCGGCTCATGAGCCGGCGTGCGCTGGATGGATTGGCAGAGTTCGGCGAGGTCAATCTTTTTCTCCGCGGCATTGTCCCCATGATCGGCTACCGCAGCGACATTGTCACCTATGCCAGAAAAGAGCGTCCTGCCGGAAAATCCAAGTATCCGCTGAAAAAGATGCTTGCATTTGCGTGGGAGGGGCTGACTTCCCTCTCCATTCGTCCTATCCGTATGATTACCATTCTCGGCACACTGATTTTTCTTGTCAGCATCGGCATGCTGATCTACTCTGTCATTCGCCACGCCATGGGTGCAACCATAACCGGCTGGACATCCCTCGCCGTTTCCATCTGGGCGATTGGCGGACTCCAGCTTCTCGCCATTGGCATCATCGGCGAATACATCGGAAAGGTTTACTTAGAAACCAAATCCCGTCCCAAATACATCATCGAAACTTATCTGGGTGATTCCGAATCCAAATAATCAAAACATCAACACCGCTGTGAGAAATCCCGCAGCGGTGTTTTTTTCGAATGTATTCTTTTCCTTTTACTCAGCAGACTCCAGCGGGAGCGCATCTACCATATGAATCAGGAATTTCATGAGGGCTGCCGCATCGGCGCTCTCAACGGTATCGTTTCTGTTACAATCCGCATTCTTGACTGCAACATCTGACAGCTGCACCCCATCGATCAGATAGTGTCCCAAAAAGACCACATCGGCAAGCGTGATGTTGCCATCACAGTTGACATCGCCGCAAAGTTCTATCTCCACCCGCATTTTCTCCGAGACTGTCACCTCACAGGAATAGACTCTACCGCTTACCAGTGCGTATACTGTTGCCTTTCCGGGGTGTTTTGCGTAGACAAGGCTATACGTTTTCTCGTGGTCCAGTGACAACATCTGTCGCCGAGGAGATCCACACCACTGCGGCATCCGAGGGCAGATTGTACAGCTTCAGGATTGCCGTATCCCGTTCTGTCATAGATTGCTTTGGCTCCAGATATACCTCCGGATCATAGCGTGTCGTCGTCGTTTCCGTGGTATCTGTAGTTTCTGCGGTAGTTTCCGACGAAGTTGTCTCATCTGTGGTCTCCTCCGTGGAAACGGAATCACTTGTCAGGTCTGTTTCCGCCGTGGTTTCTGTGGTAGTTTCTTTAGTTTCTGAGAAGGTCAGTGCAGTGTCCGCTGTGAGTTCCGTTGTGTCAATGGTTTCTTCTGTGAGCGCCGTTGTCTCTTTCACGCTCTCCGCAGTTTCCGGCTCTGTCGTAAGAGACTCAGATTCCGTAGTCGTTGTTGTCGTCGTAGTCGTTGTTGTGGTAGTGGTTGTCGTTGTTTCTGTGGAGGTTTCCGTGGTGATTCGCGGCGCATCTTCATTCACATAAATGGTGAAGCCGTTCAGCCGATCAGCATCCGGATAGGAAACCGGCAGATTCCGTCCGGAGATAAATGTATTGCCGCCGCCCATGGATGCGGAAGTTTCGTTGTCCACGAAGTCGATGTAATAGGCGCCCTCCGGTGTTCCTTTTTTCAGGGTGATGTCAAATGTAATCAGCGGGAACTCATCGGATGCCCCCAGGAACTGTGTCGGTGTGCTTCCCGTATATACCCACTGGAAGAAGTTGGACATACCGGGAACTGGTTTGTTTGCCGCCATCGCAGGATCATAGCAGGGCAAAAGGCCTATTGCTTCCTGCTGTTCAAAGGAATGCTGATCGATATAGTCAAACGTATAATAAGGGATTCCCTCAGAATTATACTGGATATCGCAATAATACCGGTGCAGCTTTTTGCGGGTTGTCGTTTTTTCTGCCAGATCGGCATTCTTGTCCTCTTGACTCTCGTAATATCTGGCGCTGAACCGCACCTGCTGGTTATCTGCTGTATAGACCACGCTGCCGAAAATCGGGTCAAAGGCGTAGTCCAGTGTGGTGACGTTCAGTGAAGAGGAACGATCCATCTCACGGCTCTGGTCATCGACCGTCACGATCTGCGCCAGACAGTATGGTTCGTATTTGGATTGGTAAGTGCCGCCGCTATAGGTGATGGTCTTGGTCTTTCCCATTGCCAAAATATTGGAAACATTGCTGAACTGTACGCATTTCATCGCACTGTTCTGCGAGAGAATGGCGCCGTCTACAGCGGCCGTTGCCTCCCATCTGGCGGAGACGATCTCGATATAGTGTTCCGGATCCCAGTCCTCCGAATTGATGTACATTCCGACTTTGACCGTCACATCATTTTCTGCGGTATCCAGAGAGGAAACAATGCAAGAGCTGCTTCTTCTGTCATCTGCTGTGCGAAGCGATAACTCATAGGTTTCAGACGCATTTGCTTCCTCTGCAAATGCCCCCGTGCTCGGGATCGAAACAACTGCGACTGTACACGCCAGAAGAAATCCAGCTATACGCAACAATTGCTTTTTCATAACAATCAGGTCCTCTCATTCCTAAAATCAACTGCATCTTCTCGCGGTTTGCCCAGCGTTCATGCAGACTCTGAGGTTTTCTTTTGTGACAACTCCCGCCAGCTCATTCCAAACAGGAACCAGAACATCGGTGCATGATAGATCAGGCTGTCGTGGAAAAAGCCCAACAGGCAATACGTTTCGACGGCAAAGAACAGCGCCGCACGGAACGGGGTAAACGTTCCTTTCTTTCCAAAGCAATTCTTTCCGCCGCACACCAGAAACAGCACCAGCATGCCAACGACAGCTGCCAGGGAGAGCAGCCCCGTATCCTGTGCCATCTGCAAATACCAGCTGTGCGGTTTATTATAGAGTACATAAGTGCCGAAAATATTCAGCAGTGCCGGCAGGTCGTTCTGATTCAAATAAAAGAGCGAGGTCGCCGGTCCGTGTCCCAGAACGATGCAATCCGGCAATACAGAAATTGTGTTCGCCCACACAAAGACACGGCCGTTCAAATACGGATAGCATGCTGCCAGCCGTGGGTTTTCGCTCACCAGCGGCACCTGATCCAGCAGTTCGCCGCCAATGCCAAGCACCTGCCAGCCGTCTGCTTTTCGAATTGCCTGTAACGGCGTGGCATATCCCAGCAGGAACGAAAGCTTATTTCCCTCGATTTGCAGCTGACAGTGCTGCAATGCCGGTTCGGCAAAGGTAAGCATCCCATCAGTTTCCGTCTGCGGCACAACTGCTGCATCATTGCAGGTATACGTCATGTCATCCGCGGAAAGGCGGGCTTCCGCCGTTTCCACACGAAACTCTGTGTCCTGATTCCGCAGCACCAGCGCATTTCCATCCACCCGCATGGAAAGCAGCCGGAACGTCTCCTCCTGCTCCATGCCGATCATGGTGTGCTGTATCTTTTCTGAGAGCGTGTCACCGCTGCGGGAGGCAACAAATCCGATTCCGCCTGCCACAATTGCCACGCAGACACCGCCGCAGACCAGACGCTTCCCCGCTTTACGCCAATTGCTGCGCAGCAGCCACACCAGCAAAAAGAGCGCTGTCATTCCAAATCCAATCAGGATTGCACTCATCACCTTACTTTGCAGCAGTGCTGCTGCCAGCAAAACCGAAGCCAGGATCTGCACCATCAGCCGCAGCATAGAATCCTTTTTGGAGATCATCGAAGCCGACACCGGCAACAGAAATGCACAATACATGCCGAGGTAATCGGAATTGCCGAACATCATGGCAATGGAGCCGTCCTCACTTGGTCCTACCTTGCCGTCTAATCCGCCGACCAGCTGCACCAGCGGATTGTTATAATAGAAGATGCCGCAGCTCTCCAGCAGTGCCGTCACGCCAATGACAAGGAACAGCACCGTCAGGCACTCCCGCACAAATCGCTGCACACCGTCCCGTCCCGTCCAATACCATGCGGCAACAAAGACAATGCCATAGGATGCCAGCGCCAGATACCCCTCGTACACCTGATGAATTCCCATCAGCGCCTCGGGCAAATATGCGGAGTGCAGGGTGGAAGCAAGTCCCAGCCCAAGATATCCGGCAAGCAGCAGAAGCATTGCTCCATGGGAGTGTTTTTGCGATAGCTTTGGCTTTCGCCGCAGCAGCTCCGCCAGCGTCCAAATGCCAAAGACTGCTGCTATCATCAGAAGGGCAATCTCACGGCAATACTGTTCAAAATCGTTCACGCTGGTCTGCCCCGCCGGATAAAAATAGGCGCTGCGCACCGATTCCGGAAGCGCCACGGCGATCTCTCTGGTGAGAAACGGAAGCAGACAAATACACACCGCCAGAATCTTCCCCGGCAGACTCCGCAGACTGTTTGCCTTCCGTTTCTTTTCTTTTGTCGGACTCATATCCATTCCTTTCTTTCAAATTCCCTTTCCGCTTTCTATTATAGCAGGAAAGGATATGAAATTCAATGATTTTTTGTCAATTTGATAGCTTATTTTTGTGAATGTCGCACACAATGAAATCAAAAGTATTTTTCTTCGGAGAGCACGAAACGTTCTACCGCTTTTGCCACGCCGTCCTCATCGTTGGAATCTGTGACATCGTCTGCCGCTGCCAGACAGCTCTCCATGGCATTGGCGACCGCTACGCCCATGCCGGCATCCCGCAGCATTTCCGCATCGTTGTCCGCATTTCCGCACGCCATCACCTGCTCTAATGAGATACCGCACCGTTTCGCCAAAAAGCGAATGCCGTTTGCCTTTCCGGCATCGGCATGGGCAATTTCCACCAGCTGCGGCACAGAGGAGGTCATGTAAACCGGCAGTTCGGCATTGGATACCTTTTGTGCCATCTGTGCCTTTCGTGTGCCGTTCGGACAGATGATATCCATGCAGTCGATTTCCTGCACATGCATCTGCAAAAACCGTGCCATGTCCTCCACCGGTTTTCTCGTGCGCCGGACATAGGCGGCAATAGCTGCGTTGTATCGAAAAGAGATGGGATCTGCCACATAATCCGCCGGCGCATACATCTGCCCGTGCAGTCCGGCTTCCACCAGCACCTGCCGATCCTGCTCCTCCTGCACCAGCTGAAACAGCGCAGTCACGGCATCGGCAGGCAGGAACAGCTGCC
>OGRA01004177.1_pt1 | contig 10230 bp, 7 predicted proteins | sample 1553351 | NCBI WGS metagenome assembly OGRA01 (sample SAMEA2580056, study PRJEB22360) | human gut metagenome | biome: human gut; feature: human-associated habitat; material: faeces | place: Denmark | collected 2008/2010
CCGCAAAATGGGGCGTGCAGATTGTGGGAATGATTTTTCAAACACGCTCTAATACCTGTTCTTAATTTTACAGCATCATCGCCCGGAGAACAAGTTTATTCCGTTATATGTTTATCCCATATCATTCATTTATTTTTTCAATTTCTCTTTTTTCCGTTTTGTCATCAATCCTCCGATCCGTCCAGTCTCTTTTGCAGACAGACTTTTCCATCCATCACTCAATACTCTGTCCAGCAGGCCCATTTCCTCTGCAATTTCATACTTCATTCTGACCTCCGGCAATAATTCTCCATCAAGATAAGCTTTTATTTCCTTCTCTTTATCCAAAACAGCCCACACTCCTTTTCTTTGGAGTATGGGCTGTTTTCTTAATTTTTATACTGTATTTCATTCAAACGGATATTCGCAATCCGCTTCGCTGCCTGCCTGATTCGGTTAAACTTCTGTCTATTACAGATTGGATCCTGAGATTCTGTTATCTTTTCGGAATAATAATTGCCGCAATGATATATGCCCAGATTCCCGCACCGCCAAAGCAGGTAAGGATCACCCATGCCAGGCGCACCAGCGTAGGGTCAATATCAAAATATTCTGCGATTCCTCCACATACACCGCAAAGCATACTGTTTTCTGATGATTTGTATAAACGTTTGTCACCCATGTCCATTTCCTCCTTAAACCCAGATTAGTCAAGCAGATAAAATCATCCGCTTCGCTACTTACTCTACACCGAATAACTTCCTGATTCGGTTAAATACCACTTTTATTTCTGCACGTCAGAGTATATGCTCTTCAGGATATCTGCAAATCTCTGTGCTCTTTCCCGGAGAAATCTACTGATATATTTCCCATACCGCACTCCAGATCCAGTTTCCTGTCTGCGCCTTTATTGGAAATGGTTTTCTCCCGTCCAAGTCCGCTGTAAGAATCAGAACCTACATCCAGATTTCCCACTCCACATTCCAGATCATAATTATAATCCTCCTGCGTACCGGTCAGTGTCAGATCCAGTTCACCCAGACCACATTCTCCATCTGTCTTCCTGGCGCTCAGATCTGCAAATGTCATACTTCCGGTTCCGATTTCCAGATCTGCCTCCCTTGCAGTCACCGGATTCTTACTTTCAAATTCCCCGGCTCCCATCTCCACACTCAGCTTCTCTGTCTCAATATCTCTGTTCAGATAAACAGTACCTGCACCCATCTCAATCTCCAGCTCCTGAAGCTTAACATCTTCCGGATAGGAGATACACACCTTTCTGTTTTTAGACAGTTTTTTCGTGCTTCTGACCTTAAGAGTATCCGAACTCTCCTTCACTGTCACATTCTTCCCACTGTCATCATAAACTCTGACACAGAAACTGTCGCCCTCTTCCAGAATCAGATCATCGTACTTCAGCTCTATATCCAGCTTTGTGGGCTGATACTTCAACTGATATACAGTGCCATCTTCCTCATTCTCATCAACAGCGCGGGCATAATCCTCACTGTCGTCACAGTCGTCGCTGTCGTCGCTGTCGTCATAATCATCGCTGTCATAGTCATCGCTGTCATCATAATCATCATCGTCATCATAATCATCGCTGTCATCATAATCATAATCCCCGTCTGCCACCAGAAGCACCCTTTTCAGGCTTTCCACCCCTGTCAGTTCCGACATACTGGCTCCCATAACACCACCGGCAGCTGTCAGCCCGATTCCCACAGCACCAAAAATCCCCGCTGCGATCAACATTCCTTTTGTAAACTTCTTCATTTAACCTCCTCCTTTCTCTTTCTGTAAAGCAACCTGTTAAAAAAATCGGTAATCTTCCGAAACCATTTCGGCACAATGTGTACTGCGATGCTGATCAGTCCTAATATCATAAGGATTGCCAGAGCAATCATCAGACATCCAATTCCTATCGTCAGGATCCCGGTTCCGGTCATTACAGCCAAAAGCCCTGCTCCAGCCACAACAGCTGCAATTCCGCCAACCAGTAAAGCCATAGCACCTATGCCCAATCCAACGATCAGCCAGAACGGAAGCAGTAAGATTCCAACTGCAAATGTCAGAATCCCACCAACAGCCCCCTTAACAAAAGGAGAAATAAAAACCAGCAGGATCACCGCAAGGATCAGCACCGCCTGATTCCCCTTTCTGAAAAAACGCTTCCCTGTTCCCGACTCTTCTCCATATTTCTCAGGCATCTGTCCTCTCTCTTTAGTCCGGGCATCCTCATAGCCATGCTCCGTATATTCTCCATACTCATAGCCTCCTGCCGAACCTTTCAGATCCGCCTTGATGATCGCTGCAACCTTCTTGGGACTTCCAAGTTCCCTGAGCACCGAAGCTTCATTCTCAGCTCCTGCATCATCGAAATAACTATTATAAAAATCAAGGGCATCCTGCCTCTCTGTCTCGGAAATATCAGCAAGCAGCTTCTCCAGCTCCTGCATAAACTGCGCCCTGTCCATCATCCTATTCCTCCCTCAAACATCCCGCTTATCTTGGATGCATAAATTTTCCATTCAGCTTTATAAAACTCCAGCTGCGCAGCACCTCTGTCCGTCAGCTTATAATAACGCCTGTTACGCCCTGCATACGCCATATCGTAAACCTCCAGACAATCATCCTTCTGCAGCCTCCTGAGCACCGGATACAAAGTAGACTCCGAAACATCCAGAACTCCACGCACATCCTGCGTGATCTTATACCCGTAAGTCCCTTCCTTCTCCTTAGAAACAACCGCCAGAACAACCGCATCCAGAAGCGCAGCACCCGTATTAAAAACCATATGCTCACTCCCTCGTTTCAATTATGTTCTGTACAGACAGCATCATCTCTGCAATCCAGTCTTAGAGCGTGTCTGAAAAATGCTTCAGACTATACCAAAGGTAAACGCCATTTCACATCTGATACATTTATTCCATCCTGTTCACATACTATACAGAACATCAATATTGTTTTGTTAACGATATTATATGATGTATAATATGATTTTGTCAATACTATTTAGCAAAAATCATTTATACTTTATAATCATTTTGATACCTTTACCGAAAATACCTCCTTAACGTCTTCCGGTTTACTATAGCACTCCTCATAAATAATGTATTTAAAAGCATTGCTATATATCAATTTCTTATTTCATAAATTACTGCAAACAATCCAGTCCATCATAGCGTGAAGTCCTGCTGAACTGTCTTGATTGCATTATTTTATTAAATTGCTATAGTATTTCATAAACTTAATATTCCATAAACCTCACGTTATACTACAGTTATTTTCAGTAAACAGCGCAGGAAAATATATCTGTCTGAGTGCATTTGCAGGCATCTTAGATCTTCTTAGCCGGTAGAAATCTGCGTTATGGAGAAAAATCGCAACCTGTCTGAGCGAAGCCTGCAGCGGAGCGAGTTTTGCATTTTTCTCCATGCTTTTAGCAGATTTTTACCGACTTAGAAGATCTTAGATGCCGAAACCGCACTCAGACAGATATATTTTCCTGCGCGTCCCCCCACCAACCCAAAACTACAGCAAAGGAAACCAACCCATTATGAACGAAAATACAACACCCCTCCACCCCGCATTCCTCACCCGAATGAAAGAAATGCTCGGCAACGAATACCCCGCCTTCCTCTCCAGCTTCAGCGCCCCCCGAACCTACGGCCTGCGCATAAACACCTCCAAGATCACCTGCGAAGACTTCGAAAACCTGTCTCCATTTCCAACCCGTCAGATCCCATGGATCAAAAACGGCTACTTCTACGATGAAGACATCCGTCCTTCCAGATGCCCATACTACCAGGCCGGCCTCTACTACCTTCAGGAACCCAGCGCCATGACCCCCGCCTCCCGCATCCCCATCGAGCCGGGTGACAGAGTCCTGGACCTCTGCGCAGCCCCGGGCGGCAAGGCAACTGCAGCAGGCGCAGCACTTCAGGGACAGGGACTTCTGGTAGCAAACGATATCAGCACTTCCCGCGCCAGAGCCCTCCTTCGCAACCTGGAACTCTTCGGCATCCCAAATGTCTTCGTAGCAAACGAAACACCTGCAAAGTTAACCAAAGCATTCCCCGAATTCTTCGACAAGATCATCCTGGATGCTCCATGCTCCGGAGAAGGAATGTTCCGTAAGGAAGAAGCCCTTGCCAAAGACTGGACTCCCGAAAAATCCATGGAGCTTTCCGAAATCCAGAAAGAGCTTATCCTCCAGGCAGCCGATATGCTCCGTCCCGGCGGACTGATGCTTTACTCTACATGCACATTCGCGCCTGCAGAAGACGAACAAACTGTTTCCTGGCTTCTGGAAAACCGTCCTGACATGGAACTGGCAGAAATGGAAGATTATGAAGGCTTCTCCCATGGAGTTCCTGAATGGGGAAACGGAAATCCTGAGCTTACCAAATGCATCCGGATTTTCCCACACAAAATGAACGGAGAGGGACACTTCCTTGCGCTCTTCCATAAAAAAGGACAGGCAATCAAGGAAAGCTCCCGTCCTCACACAAAACCGGACAAAAACGCATTTCCACTGATTGAGGAATTTCTGAACGAAATCGGTCTGAAAACCCTCTGCGGCCAGCCATTTGACTGGGAACGTGTGGAAATCCGCGGTGATAAAGCCTACTATCTTCCCCCGGTTGCCCACAACTTCCGCGGCATCACCTTCTTAAGAAACGGTCTCTATCTCGGTGACCTGAAGAAAAACCGCTTCGAGCCGTCTCAGCCACTTGCACTGGCGATCCGCAAAGATGAATCAGAAGCAGTCATCTCTCTCTCCGCTTCTGACGAAAGGATCACCAGATATTTAAAGGGCGAAACCTTAAATATCGAACCCGAAGAAGCAGCTCACAAAAAAGGCTGGCATCTCCTCTGTGCAGATGGATATCCCATTGGCTTCGGTAAACTGGTCAACCAGATCCTGAAAAACAAATATCCGGCAGGGTGGCGCGTATAACACGCGCTTATCCCTGCCGGATATTTGAATTCACAATAATAATTTTTATTCCGCTCACAGCAATATCTCTTTGTGCAATGTAAACGAATAAATGATCTTTTCCTTCACTCTTTTCCCCGTCATCCGCTCCAATGCCCGGGCATAATCCTCAAGCTGCACATGATACAGATCGATCAGCTTCTGTTCCTGTCCTCTCTTCACTCTATCCGTTTTATAGTCCACAAGAACAATCTCTTCCTCTTCCATAAAATAGGCATCGATAATTCCCTGCACCAGCACTGTTTCGTTCTTCCAACCATCATCGAGCATAGAAGCATTTCTCTGGATCACAAAAGGCTGTTCTCTGTAAAGATGTTTTTTCATGGCAGCCTTCTTCATCCTCTGCCCCAGCCCGGACTCCACAAACCTCCTGATATCCCGGATCCGGATACATTCTGCTTCCTGCTCTGTCATTTTCTGGCTCTCCAGAAGTCTCTTTAACTGAGCCCGAAGCTGTTCCTCTGTATCTGCTTCTGCATAATCCAGACATTCCATTACTCTGTGGTAAGCAGTACCTCTGGCAGCCCCCTTATACTCTTCCTGCTTCTCTGCCATAAATGCGGGAACCGGCGCTTCCTGTTCTTCCTCCTGCTCTTCGGCAGACACACTGATATTCTCTTCCAGTTCACTTTCATCATGCCAGCTTCTCTTTTTCAGATCCGAAACACTGACTTTAACCGGAATATCTTCCAGATATTTATACGGATATACAAAGGAAAATCTCTTCTCTATCTCTTCCTTCACAGCCTCATCATACACTTTATTTTCATCCCAGTTCTTCAGATATTCCTCCTGCATCTGGTTTCCTGCCTGGATGAGAACTGCTTTTTCTGTCATCTGACGGACAGTGATCTTTTTTATCACAAACTCAGAGATATCATCGTAAATCCCCGGCTGTTTCTTCATGAGGATTCCATATTCCCACAGAAGTTCACTCATGGCCCGATGCCGCACCAGTGCAGGCAGTACAAAAGCCCAGTAATTCTTTGCTTTCATTCTGGTTCCCAGTGGGAGCAGTTCTTCTTCCTCATCCAGAAAACGCGACAGCGACAGCATCTGCTTTTCCAGCTTTCCGACTGTTCCTGTAAGGATCAGTTTCTCTTTTGCTCTTGTCATGGCAACGTAAAGTACCCTCAGTTCCTCTCCCAGACTCTCCTTCAGAAGCTGTCTTCTGATCACCTGCTTATTCAGCGAAGATGCGATCACCCGTTTCTCCGGTATGATAGCATCAGCCCCTATTCCCAGTTCCGGATGAAGCAAAAGACCTGCATTCATATCCTGAAAATTAAACTGTTTTCCCATACCGGCCACAAATACTACCGGAAATTCAAGTCCCTTACTCTTGTGGATCGTCATGATCTCCACTGCGGTATTGCCCGCTCCTGTCAGATTGACTTCTCCATAGTCTACCTGATATGCCTGTAGCTGTTCGATATAACGAACAAAGTTAAACAGACCCCTGTAGCTTGTCTTCTCATAGTCCATAGCTTTCTCCACAAGCATGGTAAGATTTGCAAAACGCTGCTCCCCTCCCGGAAGTGCCCTTGCATAATCTCCATACCCGGTTTCTTTCAGCACATAAAGGATCAATTCGTGGACCGGCGTATATGCAGCCATATTTCTTACCTTTTCAAGGAGACTCAGAAATCCTTTTAATTTAATATTCAGAGAGTTCTTTTCATCTGTTCGCAGATTACTGTTTAACAATTCAGATTTCAGCTTATCCGGATCCAGTTCTTTTTCGGGGATTTCATTTTCTCCTGCATATGCCGAAACACTCTCATAGAGCAGACCATCAGGATACTGTATTCTAAGCTCTGCCAGTTCCTGTGAAGTGCATCCGACGATCGGTGAACGAAGCACTCCCATAAGCGGAATATCCTGCAGCGGATTGTCACACACCTTCAGATAATTCAATACAGTCACAATCTCGGTTGCAGAGAAATATCCGGTTCTTGATGTACAATATACGGGAATCCCCTGAGATGCCAGCACTTCCCTGAATGTTTCTGCCCATCCATAGGCAGTGCGCAGCAGGATTACAATATCCCCGTATTCCACAGGCCGGTATTCCTTCGTCTCTTTATCTACGATCTGTTCTTTTCCCACAATTTCTTTAATTCTCTGTGCAATGGCCAGCGCCTCCAGTTCCTGCCCGGTCTGATTTTCCATTTCCCTGCGGTTTCCCGATGCACCTGCGTCTTCATAGTCCTGTACATCAGACAGTTCTTCTCCGTCTCTCTCGACCAGAAGAACCTCTGTCTTTACAAATTCCTCTGACTCTCCTTCCGGAAAAGAAGCTCCGGGATAAAGGGCTGCATCTTTGTCATAGGTAATCCCTCCCAGGTCTTCCCCCATGATCTGTCGAAAAATAAAGTTTACACTCTCCAGAACCTGTTCCCTGCTCCGGAAATTTTTGTGCAGGTCAATTCTCTGCTCCTGTGCTTCTTCTGTGGAATAACTTTTATATTTTTCCATGAAAAGCTCCGGCCTTGCCAGACGGAAACGATAGATACTCTGCTTTACATCTCCTACCATGAAGATATTTTTCTTCTGGTTGATCCACCCGGATACTGCTGTTGTCAGAAGCTCCTGCACTAAGTTACTGTCCTGATATTCATCCACCAGGACTTCATCATACTTTGCGGAGAGCTCTCTCGCAGCCTGAGACATATGGATTTCTTCCCCTTCTTTCGTCATCAGTATCTGCAGGGCAAAATGTTCCATATCCGTAAAATCCAGAATATTCTTTTCTCTCTTCGCCTCTCCGAACTGTTTTTTAAATCGTGCCGTCAACTCAACTAACATCTCTATTGGGCCTCTGATATATCTGATCACTTCCAGAAGTTCTTTCTCTGCACTCTGGAAATATCGCTGCCCCAGTTCCTTCAGAATCCCCTTTTCCTCATCCCGGAGATCTTTCACTCTCTGCTTCTTCTGTTCATCTACATCCGCAGCCTTCTTTGTGCTCAGCCGGGCAAATGAGGGTTTCATAAGTATTTCTGCAGTTCCATTATAATCTCTTTTCTCTGCCAGTTCCTGCAGACTTCTTATAAGAAGCAGATCACTGCTCAGTGCCTCATCATACAGATACGGACCATCCGGCTCTGAGCAGATTCTTCGAGCCTCCTGCACCAGAAGCTTCGCTTCCTGCAGTTCATCCTTCACTGCATCCCAGAGCATCCTCATCCACTCAGTCTCTCTTAACTCTTCCAGGGAATCAATCCTGTAATCATCCATACACCCGGACAGCCATTCCTGCGGAAAAGGATTGCTCATAGCCATTTCATATAATTTCTGTATCAGGTTTCCCAGATTTTCATCTGACTTTCCTGTTGCAAAGCATTCCACGAATTTCTGAAACTTTTCATCTTTTTTGGCATAATATTCTTCAAGCAGTGCTTTCACAACATCTCCTCGCAGAAGCTTCAGTTCCCCCTCATCTGCCGTCCGATATCCCGGATCCAGTCCGATCAGATGAAAGTAATTCCGGATAATATAGGCACAGAAACCATCAATAGTTGTAATCTGTGCAGTATGAAGCAGGGTTGTCTGTCTCTGCAGATGCTCATTATCGGGATCCTCACAGAGTGCTTTTTCAATAGCTGCCGAGATCCTCTCTTTCATTTCACCTGCTGCCGCTCTTGTAAATGTCATGATCAGCAGTCTGTCAATATCCACAGGGTGTTCTTTATCTGTTATCTTACTCAGGATACGTTCTACCAGTACTGCCGTTTTTCCGGACCCGGCTGCCGCACTGACCAGAATATTTCTGTCCCGCAGCCGTATAACCTCCTGCTGCTCCTTTGTCCACTGTACGCCCATCTTATTCTGCCTCCCTGTCAAATGCTTTCCATAATTCCTCATCAGAGAAGTTTTTCAGTCTGCGGAATTCATATCCTGACAGCCTGCGGTCAAATCCGCATACCGTCATATACGGACAATAAGTACACGCATTCTTTTTTCCGAGCTCATAGGGAGAAACCTCTGCATCTCCCTCCAGAATAGAACTTCTTATCTTCTCAATCTTCGTCCTTACATACCGTCCAAGCACTGCGAACTGTGTTCTGTCTGCCACAGAAGAATTTTTGCGAAAGCTTCCGTCCTTATTAAATGCGACAGGAATGGAGCCAAGACTGCTGTCCATCCTGTACACAAGCTCCGGATCTGCCTGAACCAGCCCATTCATCTTCAGTTCTTTCATAAGACCTGCACTGACTGCGTCCACATCCGCATCTATCTTCTCCTGGATCATAGGATCCTTGATATTGTAATAAAAAACTCCCGCAGGAATAATCTCCTTATCCGGATATTTCTTCTGCTCTACACGCAGAGCACCATCCAGATAGATCATCAGCTGTAACTGCAGGCCATGATACAGATAAACCAGGTCAAAGGATGTATTTCCGGTTTTATAATCAATCACCTTCACATACACCTTATTCTGATCTTCCATAATATCTACTCTGTCAATCCGTCCTCCCCCGAAGGTTACCTCAAAGCCTTCTGGCTGAAATTCTCCCTGTTCCAGCTGTTTCTGAAGTGCCCATACCGTCCTTCTGAGGATTCTCCTTGTTCTCTCGATCATATATTCATTTCTGGCACTGCTTTTGAGCACCGTGTTTCCATAATCTGCCACAATATTATCCAGACACCGGTCCGCAATCTCATTCCGTTCCTGTTCTGTCAGCTCTGTCCATTTCATGCCTCTTTTTCGCACTTCTTCTGCAAAGCTTTCCAGTGCTTCATGCATAACATTTCCCATATCCATAGGTTTAAACTCATATTCCACACGCTCGGTAAGCTTCATTCCATACTGAAGGAAATGTGCAAATGCACAGGCTGCAAAACGTTCCAGTCTGGTAGCACTGTAAGGTGAAACCTCTCCGTATAATGCCTTCGCCACACTCTGGCTGATAATGTCCTCTGGTTTTCCGGCAAAAGCCGACTGTACCAGCTTCTGTACTCTGCTTCTGTATTCCGGATTCCGCAGATACCAGCTATAAAGCTCTCCAAACATTGCATCCGTCTCATCTGCCTGCTCCAGAATATCCTCATGTTCTTTCTCTGTCTCCTGTACCAGCTTCTCCAGAAACAGATCAATCCCAGCTTCCGGATTTTCCGGATAACAATAATTGTTTATAGAATTTTTATGGGGTCTGACCCCGGCTCCACCCTCAATTTCCAGCTTCGGATACAGACTGCGTATACTCCCGATCAGATATGCCGGGCTTATGCCTTCTCCTTTT
>OGRA01004180.1_pt1 | contig 10222 bp, 6 predicted proteins | sample 1553351 | NCBI WGS metagenome assembly OGRA01 (sample SAMEA2580056, study PRJEB22360) | human gut metagenome | biome: human gut; feature: human-associated habitat; material: faeces | place: Denmark | collected 2008/2010
TCGCCTATCGAATTCTTCAATAACTATCGTGTCCAATATCATTGACAAACTAACATTCACCTAAATTTCACATTAGTATCCCATTTTTCTTGTATATTTTCACGCAAAAAAACAGCGACATTTCTGTCGCTGCTTTAAATCATGTATTTGTCGCTTTATGTCCAAACTGTGTTCTCACTTTTTCATAAGCAAACTTCACAGCAGGCAGGAATATCATGAGCAAGATTAGATCCACAGGGAGCTGGATAAGATTTTTCGCTATTCTCGGTGTGCAGTATGTGAGAAAACCGCTCATTCCTTCTTTGGTGAGGTTTGTGATGCCAAAAGTCTTGTTTACATAAAGTGTATACAGGAAATAAGAATTAAGTCCTATATTACAGAAAAGTATAACACTCCCTCTTGCAATTGCGATCCTTATGTAGCTTTGAAGCTTTTTGTTGTTAAAATCGCACTTATACAACAGACAGCCATAGATGATACCTGAAATAATAACTACCATTGCAAGCTGTGGGCTGTAGGCTCTCGGAGATTTGTTCTGCACTATATATCCTAGAAAGTCCAGCACAAATGTAGACATTCCGCATACCACAGGTCCGTAAAGCATACCTATAGTACAGGTCGCAAGGAATGTGAAACCGATCCTCAAGTCAGGCGTTACCTCAATGGAAAATGATCTGATAGCAAACGCCAACGCTATCAGTATTCCTGCTGTTGTCAATGTTCTAAGATCTTTCAGTGACTTGAAAGAGTCATAGAACATTCTTCCGAAGCTCTTCATAAATTTACCTCCTTATTCTGCGAGCTTGTCGCTTTGTGCATAACGGAGCATAAAACAGCTCTGCACACTACCCATGCGGGATGTGCAGAGCCGCTATAAAAAAGCTTCAATTACACATTCAGCGGGATGCGAAAACCGAACCGCAAAGGTTCTACCTTTTTCGTTCCGACGGCAACTCCCCGTCCGACGGACACTTAACGCTCAGTTTTCTACTCTGTAATATGTCAAAGTCTTAATGACTCAGACTTCATGAAAAATTAGAATGCAGTTTCATTGAGGATCTTGTAAAGCTCGTCCTCGAAAGGCTTCTTCATTGAAAGAGCCTCCTGAATATCTACATCATATATCTTGCTGTCCTTCATACCAACAACTCTGTTGCCAATGCCCTGCTCGAGCAGTTCAACAGCGTGATAGCCCATTTCAGTTGCGACAACTCTATCTCTTACTGTAGGAGAGCCGCCTCTCTGAACATGACCGAGAATAGTAGCTCTTGACTCGATTCCGGTAAGATCCTGAAGAGTTCTTGTGATATACTCTGTCTTACCAACACCCTCAGCAACTACAATGATAAAATGTGTCTTGCCTGACTTCTTTGTCTGCTCCATCTTCTGAGCAATAGCATTGAGGTCATAAGGCTTCTCAGGTGTGATAACAGCCTCAGCGCCTACAGCAGCAGCAACGTTTATAGCAATGTAACCAGCGTTTCTGCCCATTACCTCAACTACTGAACATCTGTCATGTGACTGTGCTGTATCTCTGATCTTATCGATCATTTCCATAGCTGTGTTCATAGCTGTGTCATAACCGATAGTATATTCTGTGCATGAAATATCGTTGTCTATAGTACCAGGCAGACCGATGCATGGGATACCCTGTGCTGAAAGGTCAGCCGCACCTCTGAATGAACCGTCACCACCGATAACTACGATACCGTCAAGACCCATTTCAAGACACTTATCTCTGCCCTTCTTTACGCCCTCGATATCTCTGAATTCAGGACATCTTGCTGTGTAAAGACAAGTACCGCCTCTCTGGATTATGCCTGAAACAGTTCTTGCATTCATCTCAATAACTTCACCGTTAAGAAGGCCGTTATATCCTCTGAGGATACCTACGACTTCCATACCCTTTGCAAGACCAGCTCTGCATACTGCTCTGACAGCAGCGTTCATTCCCGGAGCATCTCCTCCGCTGGTAAGTACACCAATTTTCTTAGCCATGTAAAATACCTCCAAACCAGGAAACAATTTATCCTGTTACTTTCCTAATAATCTATAATGAGCATAGCACAAAGCCCCTGAATTGTCAAGGGCTTTGTTTATTTTTTAACATTTTATTAAACGTTTTCGTTATTCAGCAGGCACAACAGCCGGAACTGGTGTTGTTTCAGAAGAGCTGCCTGTGTTCGTATCAGGCTTAGGCTCTGTTGCCTTTGTTGTAGTGGTCGTAGTAGTCACAAGACCTGCGGAAACTGTAACTGTAAGCACATCACCATTTTTAACATTCACAGTGTTTCCAACATTAACGCTCGTCGCCATAACATATCCTGCAGAAACAGAGCTTGAGAAATCGGTAACGACCTTATACTTGATATTATAAGAATCAAGCAGCTCAAGGTAAGCCTTCTTTGACAGGCCAGAGAAATCAGGAACAGGAACATTTTCAGGGCCTGCACATACTTTAAGAACAAGCTCATTTTTCAAAGACGGATCAAAATCAGTACCCTCTGGTATGCTCTGCTCTTTAACAACGTCCTTATCGTCAACATCAGAATAATAATATTCAGCCTTGATAGTAAAATCCTCACCAAGTTGTTTTACAACAGTATTGTATTCCAGGCCCACAACGTTAGGCATTATAGCGCCATAGCCATATTCTGACTGACTTTCAGCATCAGTCACCTTAGGCGTAGCAACTGTGGTGCTGTAAACGAATACCTCGCTGTCAACTCCATCTGCATCATCAGAAGAAATGACCTTATCCTCAGACGAATCATTATTGCTGTCCGACGGACCTGAAAACAATTCATATAGCAGAAAAACTGAAAGCAAAAGCACTATCACAAGCACCGTCCAGCCTATTATCGTAGCCGTTTTATTCTTAGGCTTTTCTTCCTCAAGAGTCTGCTGTGGCATTTGCCTTGACTGCGTTCTTTGTCTTGGAACATGCTGTATAGGAATAGTCTGAGTTGAACCCTTAGGGTGTTCCATATGCGTTGTATGCTGCTCAAAAAGTGCAGTAACAAGCTCTGAAACTGTCTGTATTCTTTCTTCACCACGAACTCTCATTGCTCTTGAAAGAACTCGTGAGATATGCTGTGGTATTCTCGGATTGACTCTGCAAGCTTCGACCATAGTATCATTCTTTGTACGGGTATAAGCGTCAAGGGGCATACAGCCTGTTAGTATTCTATAAAGAACTGCAGCAAGTGCATAAACGTCAGTCCATGTGCCCTGCCATTCTAACGAAGAATATTGCTCAGGGGCGGTATATCCTGAATAGAACTCAGGAGAAAGCCCTGTATTAGATGTTCTTATAGAACTAATGCAAAAGCCTGTAAGTTTAAGCTCACAATCAGTTGTAACAATAATATTTTCAGGAGATATTCCCCTGTGTATGATACCTGCATTATGTATAATGCTCAATGTTGTAAACAATGGCACAAAAAGCTTTTTGACCTGTTCCCATGTGAGAAAGCCTGTATTTGACTGTAAAAATTTCTTTAGCGTCACGCCCTCAACATATTCGAGTATGACATAGGTCGTATTATTCTCGCAAAACATATCCTTTGCCGTGGCGATATGCTGAAGATTTCTCATGCGTGAAAGAACTTTATTCACGTCTGCAAACTCAGACATAAATGTCTTATACTTAGCCAGACAATCTGGATTCACCACAAGTCGCTGACTTTCGCTATCTCTTTCGCAAAGAGTGTCAGGCATATACTCTCTTGCCACACACTTGCATTTGCCAACCATGTCGTAGCAAATGTAAGACGCACCCTCACCATTATATGAAAGCATTTTTCCGACTATATATCTGTTGTCAAGCACTGTTCTCGGTGCAAGATAAGCCTGTAAATGCGGGATATCGTCGGTATAGCTACAATAATGACAGCGACCGTCAGAACCAAGTTCGTTCATACAGCCCATACATAATTTAGTACTAGGATCCATACCGAACCTCCTTTTTACGTTATTCATCAATTTATATTAGCAACAAACCGAGCATAAGTCAAGTTTTTTTGTGCAATTGTAGAATTTACGCAACAATTTGTATTTCTTTTGTAACATTATGACCCTTTTACAGATACTCAGGATAAATAAGCGTAGAAGAATAATACAGATACTTATTATCCGTATCAAATGTTACATTAAGCACTACAGGCTGATCATCATCTGCGTCATTCTCATACCAATAGCGGTATATATAATTTTTAGTGTCTTTTGACCATACGATGCCGTAATATTCAAGGTCTATGGCATCTGACAAGCCACTCCACTTTGCTCCTTGTTCAAACTTATCAAGGTTGATAGCTTTACTCTTTTTTTCACCGTTTGCATTGTTTTTAAGCACCTTGAAATTTGAATATTTTACAGTTTGTATACGTTCTTCATCATCAACAGTAACAAGCGCCGCCCATTCAGGATAATTTATGCCATCAACATTAACACTGTCATCAGACTCAATGATATAATCAAAATTCAGTGCATTGTTCACTCCCTGAAAAGCCGATTCGTCCTTAAAGTGCATATCAAGCTTTTTCTGAGCCTTTGCAACATCTACGCCGATATATTCAGAAATGCTCTCAGCGGTGTTTTCACCCTTTCCGCTTATAATATTTACAACGATAAGGACGACAAGCACCACAAGAAGCACTACCGCCACTGTTATAAGAATAAGCTTGAGCTTGCTTTCAGACAGTTTATGTTTTTTCTCGCCCACTATTTCCACATTTAGCGGTTTATTCTGCTTTTTGAAACGCTTCATGATAGATGTATTTTTGTCTGGTCTTAATCTTGTGTCACAGTTAGGACAGAAAATGTCATCATCGTCAACTGACTTGTGGCATTTAGGACACTCCATAAAAACAACTCCCTTTTGCAACATCCGTGCATTTGCACACTTTTTCAAAACAAGTATACCATAATCTCTGTAAAAAGTCAACAAACGAAAAACAGCGGACAGAAGTCTATCCGCTGTAAAAAACATATATCAGAAGTGCATCTGGTCAGGGTCTTCGATATCCTTTGCAAAACAGCCTGCAACAGGTATCGTTTTGCTGCGATACTTTGAAAGGCCTGCTGCTGTCTCATCGTCAACGATAAATGCCTTATCAACAACTGCATTCTTCGCTTTAAGTGTCATGACCCGAACGCCTATAGTATCTCTCGTGGACTTAGGCATAAGAAGCGCTGTATCAAATATCATTGCTCTTCCGTTAGTTGTGCGAAGCATTATCTCAGCGTTATCCTGCACAAAGAACATTCCCACAAGCTTAGCCTTTGCAGAATAAGCGTTGGCAAGCTTCTTTCTGTTGGTCTTTGTTTCATAGGCATTGAGCGGCACTTTTGCCACCTTTCCGTTTTCAAAACAGAATATCATATAGCCCGAATAATCTACAGTATTCACCATGGACACAACGCCCTCACCGTCATCAAAACCAAGCTTTGCGGGAATATAGTCGCCAAGAGAGCTTGCCTTTGTGTCAGCAAACTGCGATACCTTGGTCTTATACACAGCCGCCTTGTCTGAGAAGAACAGAAGCTCCGTCTTGTTGGTGCTTTCCATTTCCTGAAGCGGACCGTCGCCCTCTTTATACTTCTGCTCGCTTGCCATTCTCAGTGATTGCGGGGTACATTTCTTGAAATAACCGCTTTGAGATAGGAAAAGCTTGCAGGCGTAGTCAGGGATATCGTCCTCTATGTCTATCTCCTCGATATCAGTCTTATAATAGAACTGAGTTTTTCTTGGCTGACCATACTTCTTTGAAACTTCCTTTAATTCGGAAATGATGATATTCTTTATTTTTCTGTCGCTTCCAAGAATATCTTCAAGCTCTGCAATAGCTTTTTCAAGATCCTCAGTTTCGGCAGTTCTTTTGAGTATATACTCACGGTTAAGGTGTCTGAGTTTTATTTCAGCAACATAATCTGCCTGTATCTCATCAATGCCGAAGCCTATCATCAGATTTGGAACGACTTCGGTTTCTTCCTCTGTCTCCCTGATTATTTTTATAGCCTTGTCTATATCAAGAAGTATCTTTCCAAGACCTTTCAGAAGGTGGAGCTTGTCTTTCTTCTTTGCAAGATCAAAGCTTGTTCTGCGTCGAACGCAATCCATTCTGAACGCTACCCATTCTTTAATTATATCATAAACACCCATTATTCTTGGATAGCCGTGAACAAGTATATAGAAATTGCATGAATACGAGTCCTGAAGCGGCGTCAGCTTATAAAGCTTTTGCATAAGCTTGTCAGGGTCTACGCCCTTTTTGATATCTATACCTATTTTCAGACCGTTAATGTCCGTTTCATCACGGATATATGATACCTCTCTTATCTTGCCCGCCTTAACTAGAGCAATTATCTTCTCGATTATTGCTTCAACTGTGGTAGTGGCAGGTATCTCAACGATCTCAAGACACCTTGACTCCTTGTCATACTGATATTTTGCTCTCAGCTTAACAGAGCCTTTTCCTGTGCGGTATATCTTATCAAGCTCCTCCTCATCATAGAGAAGTGAAGCACCGCCCGGAAAGTCAGGTCCTTTCAGCGTTTCAAGAGCGTTGAAATCAGGATTTTTCATAAGCCCGATAGTTGTCTCACAAACCTCGCTGAGATTGAACGGACAAACTGATGAAGCCATAGAAACGCCTATACCAACGTTTGCATTAACAAGTATTGACGGGTAAGTAGCAGGAAGCAAGGTCGGCTCTGTGGTGGTGTTATCATAGTTAGGAACAAAATCCACAGTGTCCTTGTCTATATCTCCGAAAAGCTCCTGACAGATAGGCATGAGCTTTGCCTCAGTGTATCGTGAGGCAGCATACGCCATATCTCTTGAATATGCCTTACCGAAGTTACCCTTACTCATTACATATGGGTGCAAAAGTGCTTCATTGCCCTGTGAAAGTCTTACCATGGTTTCATATATAGCACCGTCGCCGTGAGGATTGAGCCTCATGGTCGCACCAACGATATTGGCAGACTTTGTGAGCTTTCCATTTAAAAGTCCCATTTTATACATGGTATAAAGTAGTTTTCTGTGTGAGGGCTTAAAGCCGTCTATCTCAGGGAACGCTCTTGAAACAAGAACGCTCATGGCATATGGCATATAGTTCTTTTCAAGAGACATTGTTATCTTTTCGTCTGCAACAAGTCCTGCACCCTCGATATATGCGTTGTTATTTGGTTTAGCAGTCTTTTTAGGCTCTGCCTTTTTTCTTGCCATAAAATCTATCCTTTCATAAAGTTCGTAAGGTCGGTGCACTTTTTGCCTGTATACTGCATAGCGATCCTGCTTTCGGGATCGGCGTCAAACATATACAGCACCGCAATAAAAATAAATTCAAGTGGTTTCATAAGGATATAGACCACATCAGCACGCAATTTCGTCGATATATGCTGTGAAATGGGATATCCGTGTTTATCGTAAAAGCTTCTCACACATTTGTGAAAACGTGGAAGCTTATCCTGTATAAGCTCTTCAAATGCGTTTGCAACACAAAGCTGTCTGTTTACAACTATCTTATCCCCATGCCGCAGACCCATTCGCTGAGGTTTGACGAGCTTAGCGTGTCCCCCTGCCGCAACTGTGCAAAGATAATGCCCTTGTGAGTAATCAGGCGGCGGAGGTATCTGCTGAGAAAACGTCCAATCGGCTGTTTCCGTGAAAGCCTTTACTATGCTGTCAGGGCGCTGTCCAAATAAAACAAGTATCAAAAGCATCACCGCAAGGAGCGGTATCATTGCCACAAAGCTGATAAGATACCAACCAAGGCTTTTTGTGAGAAGCTTATTAAGCCAGCCCATAAAGCCGCTTTTCTCCGCCGAATTGCTGAGATATCCCGTCTGCGCCTTTATTTCACGGCGAATGAGCCTTACGGACATAAGCATATAATTCATTGGAAAAACCAACATCATCACCGTGAAAAAGTTATCCATATTCTTCAAAAGCTGTATCACCAGCAGTATATCAAGCACATTGCCCATATACACCCCTGCAATGAGCATAGCCGCAAACAACGGCGGTTTTCTCTTTGTTATAACACTCAACAGTACAATGCACACCATAGCTATAAAAAACAGGAAGAAAAAACTAAACCTATACTCCCCTGCTATGGGTGTATGAAATTCCCCATGAACAGTTAGAGGAACATCATATTCAACGCCAAGACCTAACCCGTCAAGGTCAAAAACAGACAGCAGCGAACCGATTACCACCGTCAGCACATCAAACAGCGGTCTGTCCAATTCTTTAGGTGCATTCTCAAAAAGCCTTATAACATTTATTACTGTGAAAAACAATGGAAGTCCAACACATATCACAAGCGCAGACGACCATATAAAAATTGCGTCCATAATGCTCTCCCCTCAAACAGCTTATGAAATATCCGCCATATCAAGATAATCAACACCATTATTGGTGATGAAATCTTTTCTTCCCTGCAGATCGTCACCCAAGAGCATATCGAACATCCACTGTGTCTGCTCAATATCGTCAGGCTCTATCTTTATAAGACGTCTTGTGGCAGGGTCCATTGTCGTAAGGCTCATCATCTCCGCCTCGTTCTCGCCAAGACCTTTTGAACGCTGGATATCAAACTTTTTATTGCCTATCATTTTGAGTATCTTCGTCTTTTCGTTCTCGTCATATGCAAAGTAAGTCTTGTCGGAAGTCGTTATCTCAAAGAGCGGTGACTCCGCAATATAAACATATCCTTTTTCAATAAGGGTCGGCACAAGTCTGTAAAGCATTGTGAGTATAAGCGTTCTGATATGGAAGCCGTCAACGTCGGCATCGGTACAAATAACTATTTTGTTCCAACGTAGGTTGTCGAGATTGAACATGGATATCTCCTTGTTCTTGCCCGTCTTGACCTCAACTCCGCAGCCTATGACTTTTATAAGATCTGTGATTATCTCATTCTTGAATATCTTATCATAGTCGGCTTTAAGGCAGTTGAGTATTTTTCCTCTTACAGGGATAACAGCCTGAAACTCAGCGTTTCTTGCCATTTTTACAGAACCGAGCGCCGAGTCGCCCTCCACGATATAAAGCTCACGCTGAGAAAGGTCTTTTGAACGGCAGTCAACGAATTTCTGCACCTGATTTGAAAGGTCGATAGAGCCTGCAAGCTTTTTCTTCAGGTCTATTCTTGACTTCTCAGCCTTTTCACGGCTTCTCTTGTTTACAAGAACCTGCTCTGCTATCTTCACCGCTTCGTCAGGATTTTCAATAAAGTATATCTCGAGATTGTGCTTCAAGAACTCTGTCATGCACTCCTTGATAAACTTGTTTGTGATAGCTTTCTTTGTCTGATTGGCATATGAAGTCTGTGTAGAAAACGAACTTGAAACAAGCACCAAGCAATCCTCGATATCCTGAAAAGTAATAGGCTTTTCGTTTTTCAGATACTTATTGTTGCTTTTGAGATAAGCATTTATCTGAGATGTGAAAGCACTCTTTACAGCGTCCTCCGGTGAGCCTCCATGTTCCAGAAAGCTTGAATTGTGATAATATTCAAGACATTTTACCTGATTAGAGAAAGTGAACGCCACAGAAAGCTTTACCTTGTAATCGTCTTTGTCCTCACGGTCACGACCCTTGCGGTCGCCTGTGAAAAACTGCACCGAGGTCAGAGGCTTTTCACCTGCTATCTCTGCAACATAATCGGCGATACCATTCTCATAATAGAACGTCTTTTCTTCAAAAGAATTGTTCTCACGCTGTATACGCAGGATAAATGTGATATTAGGGTTTACTACAGCCTGCTTTTTCAGAACGTCCTCAAAATATTCGTTCTCAATTTTTATATCAGTGAAAACTTCAAGGTCAGGTCGCCAATGTGTCTTTGTACCTGTCTTTTTCTGCTTTGTTTCTTCCTTTTTAAGACCGCCAACGTTTCTTCCCTTTTCAAAGTGCAGGTCATACTTATATCCGTCACGGAAAACCTCGACGTCCATAAACTCAGATGAATACTGCGTCGCACAAGCACCTAGTCCGTTAAGACCCAAAGAATATTCATAGTTATCTCCGCCGTTATTATTATACTTGCCACCTGCATAAAGCTCGCAGTAAACAAGCTCCCAGTTATATTTTTTCTCACGCTGGTTATAGTCAACAGGACAACCACGTCCGAAGTCTTCCACCTCGATAGAATCGTCATTATACTTTGAAACGATTATCTTATCGCCATGACCGTCACGAGCCTCGTCTATA
>OGRA01004198.1_pt1 | contig 10198 bp, 9 predicted proteins | sample 1553351 | NCBI WGS metagenome assembly OGRA01 (sample SAMEA2580056, study PRJEB22360) | human gut metagenome | biome: human gut; feature: human-associated habitat; material: faeces | place: Denmark | collected 2008/2010
CAGCACGGCGCTTGCCAGCTTGTCATGCTCCGCCTGGGAAAGCAGGTCCGCCGCCAGATACCGGGGGTTCGATTTTCCGTCGGCAATAATCAGTATTTCGCTGGGACCGGCGATCATATCAATGGACACCCGACCAAATACCTGTTTTTTCGCTTCGGCAACAAAAGCGTTTCCCGGTCCCACAATTTTGTCCACCTTGGGAATGCTCTCGGTGCCGTAAGCCAGCGCGGCCACGGCCTGGGCGCCGCCGGTCTTGAAGATCTTGTCAATACCGGCAATCACCGCAGCAGCCAGGATGGAGGAATTTACCTTGCCATCCGGCCCGGCGGGGGTGGTCATCACGATCTCCTTCACACCGGCCACCTTGGCGGGGATCACATCCATCAGTACGGTGCTGGGGTAAGCGGCGGTACCGCCCGGCACATACACACCGGCTTTTTCAATCGGGGTATATTTCTGGCCCAGCACAATGCCGGGGGTATCGTTCATCACAAAGTTCTTGTGGACCTGGTGTTCATGGAAGGCGCGGATGTTGGCGGCAGCCATCTTCAGGGTAGTCACAAAATCCTCACCGGCGGCTTCAAAGGCTTCGTCAATTTCCGCCTGGCTCACCCGCAGCTCGTCCAGCTGGGCGTGGTCAAATTTCAGAGCGTAATCTTTCAGGGCGGCATCACCGCGGGCACGCACATCGGCGATAATGGCATCCACGGTTGCTTCCACGCTGGCTTCCGCGCGGATATCACGGTTCAGGATTTCTTCAGGCTTCAAAGCGTCAAACTCAAAAATGCGGATCATTTGGCAAGCGCCTCCTTCATCTTGTTCAGCAGTTCGGTCAGCTGCGCGTACTTGAATTTGTAGCTGGCTTTGTTGGCAATGAACCGTGCCGAAATGGGCATGAACTCTTCCAGTACGGCCAGATTGTTTTCTTTCAGGGTGGTGCCGGTCTCCACAATATCCACGATCACATCCGAAAGCCCCAGGATGGGAGCCAGCTCAATGGAGCCGTTCAGCTTGATGATGTCAATATCGCGGCCAATGCTCTCGTAATGGGCGCGGGCAATGTTCACAAACTTGGTGGCAACGCGCAGGGCGCGGCTTTCATCGTCCACAAAGTTCCTGGGGCCTGCCACGCACATGCGGCACTTGCCCATGCCGGTATCCAGCAGTTCGTACACATCGGCACCGGATTCGGTCAGGATATCCTTGCCCACAATGCCAATGTCGGCAGCGCCGTGCTCTACATAAATGGCAACGTCGCTGGGCTTGACCAGGAAGTACCGCACCCCGGCTTCGGGGTTCTCCACCACCAGCTTGCGGGTCTCGTTGTAGTTTTCGTTGGCTTCATACCCGGCGGCGGCCAGCAGGCCATAGGCTTTATCGCCCAGGCGGCCCTTGGGCAGGGCGATGTTCAGCCACTGGCGCTCGGTGCCCTGCTGCTGTACCGGCGGCAGGGGAGCGCTCAAGCGCTCCAGCTCGTCCAGGTAAAGGGCAAAGCCCAGGGCGCAGGCACCGGGGGTAAAGCGCTGGGCCAGCAGGTCATACCGGCCGCCTTTCAGTACGGCACGGGGCACCCCGGCCACATAACCGCTGAACACCAGGCCGTTGTAATATTCCATATCACCGGCAAGGCTCAGATCCAGCTGCATGCCGCGTCCGGCATCGCCCAGTTCATTCTGCAGGCTCTGCAGTTCCAGCAGGGCGTCCTGCTGAGCTTCGCACTGGCACTGGCTGCGGGCGGCGGCCAGCGTGGTGCCAAAGGGGCCGTGCAGGCTTAAAATAGCGGTCAGCGCGTTGGCGGCGGCTTCATCCAGCCCGCTTTGCAGCGCGGTGGCATGCAGCTCGTGGGCGTTTTTATCGCGCAGCAGCTCCAACAGGCGCGGGCGGGCGGCGGCATCCACATGCAGGGTGTCCAGCAGGGCGGTCACAAAGCCCATGTGGCTGACTTCCAGCACGGTGGGAACTTCCAGACTGGCCAGACTTTCCAGCGCAAGGCGCACAACCTCGGCCTGTTCGGCAGCGCCAACCGCACCGATGCACTCCAGGCCCATCTGGCTAATCTCCGAGAAGGTGTGGCTTTCCCGGCTGGGGCGGCAGATCTGCTCTGTATAATAATACTTTTTGCATTCCCCGGCGGCGGGCTGGGCGTTCTTGGCGATCGAAAGCGTTACGTCCGGCTTGATGGCGCGCAGCTTGCCGTCCAGGTCGGTAAAGGTAATGACCTGGGAATCCGAAAGAAAGCGCTCATTCTGCTGATAGAGCGAATATTCCTCAAAATGGGAGCAGCGAAATTTGCGGTAGCCTGCACCCTCGTATAATACACGCAGCTGCAAAGTGCTGCGCTCAACCGGTGAAAACCGGGAAAGATCAAGTTGCATGAATATACTCTCCTCTTCTAATCTCTTCCGAACCTCTTCCATTCCTCTTCATCCACAACCCACCAACTTACGCGGGAATAGATGAATTTATTATACTTTTATGCATTAAAGATGTAAAGAGATTCCGCGCAAAATAATAGAATAAAAATACGGCCATCCCGCGCCCCAAAGGGCGCAGAACGGCCGTATGCTCAATGTTTGGTGCGCTGAACGTTGTAGGCTTTGACCATCAGCACGGTGTACCACAGCAGCAGTACCGAAAATACCACAAAGCTGCCGGAAGAAGCCTTGCCCAGCGGCACGCTGGCAGGCGCAGCAAGGCTGGCAATGCGCAGCACCGTGTGGGCAGCCAGCAGCACCCCGCAGGCAACCAGCATCATGCGGGTGGAGCGGGTGTATTTCAGGTCATCCACAGCGCGGCGGGCCGCAGGCAGGCTGCCCCACACAAGGCCCAGCAGCAGCCACAGGTCAGCCAGCCGCAAAAACGGCGCAGCAGCGGCCAAAGCCCCGCCGGCCTGCACCCAGGAACCGCACAAAACAAGCTCCAGTGCCGTGGCCGCCAACCCGCACACAAGCGCAGCCAGCCCCTGCCGTGTCAGCAGCAGGGCGCCGATCACCAGCAGCACGGTCAGGCTCAGTTCCGCCATGGTAACGCCTTCCGGCACACCCAGGAACGCCCGCCCCGCTGCGCCGATCCCCAGCAGCAGGAATCCGGCAGCCGCATAATTGTGGCGCTTTTCCATCTTAACACGTCCTTTTTGAAAAAGTCTGTTGCATAAAACCTTGAAAGGTTAAAGGGTATTATATCACGCGGTTCCCTCTTGCGCAAGGTGTGCGGCGGTGGTATAGTAATTACTATGCAGTCCAAAACGCAGCTTTTTAACTGTACCTCAGGAGGTTTCTTGTATGCATATCCCAAAAGGCCCCACCGCCGGGCTGGAACTGGCGCTGTTTGAACCCGCTTTGCAGGCGGCGCTGCAGCCTTCCCCGGATTATGATGCGGCCCGCTGGCTGTATGTGCCCAATACCTACTCCGAGTACCGTTATATTTTGGGCACCCGCGGTAAAAAGCCGCTGATCTGCGTAGGTATCAACCCATCCACCGCGGCCCCGGATGCCCTGGACCCCACCTTGCAGAGCGCCCAGCGCATTGCCCTGGCTAACGGGTATGACAGTTTTTTGATGTTCAACGTGTACGCCCAGCGCGCCACCCGCCCCGATGATATGGAGCATGCGCTGAACCCCGCCCTGCACGCGGAAAACCGCAAGGCGTTCCGGTATCTGCTGTCTTTATCGGACCAGCCTGCCGTATGGGCGGCGTGGGGGAACATCATCCTGAAACGGGATTACCTGATGGACTGTATGCGGGATTTTGCCGCCGACGGCAAAGCGGCAGGCGCAAAGTGGTACACGGCAGGCCCGCTGTTAAAATCTGGTCAGCCGCACCACCCGCTGTACTTAAAAAAGGATACGCAGCTGCTGGACTTTGATATTGATGCCTATTTGTGCGCTCAGCGTGCAAAGTGAGATAGAGCAATATCAGATGATTCCCGCTGTATCGGCGCTTAGAATGATTTGGTATTGCCGGATAGAGGATAACCCCAGGCTTGGGAGAGGAGATAGAAAATCATGGCATTTGAAGTGGAATTTTCAAAACGGCTGGACCTGTTCGGCGCGGAAATTTTTGCCGCCCTGAATGATAAAAAGGTGGCCCTGGAAGCACAGGGCAAAAAGCTGTACAATCTTTCGGTCGGTACCCCGGACTTTGAGCCGATGCCGCACATCAAGCAGGCATTGTGCGATGCCGCCATGGTGAGCGAAAACTGGAAGTATTCCCTGCGAGACCTGCCGGAACTGCTGGATACCGTGTGCGCTTATTACAAGCGCCGCTTTGATGTGGACGGCATTACCCCGGACCAGATCATGAGCTTTAACGGCAGCCAGGACGGCATGGGCCACATGGGCCTTGCCCTGCTGAACGACGGCGATGTGGTGCTGCTGCCGGACCCCTGCTACCCGGTGTTCATTACCGGTGTCAAGCTGGGCGGCGGCGTGCCGTACTACTACCACCTGACCAAAGAGCATAACTTCCTGCCCAATGTGAAGGAGATCCCCGACGATGTGGCCGATAAGGCCAAGATGATGATCGTATCCCTGCCGGCCAACCCGGTGGGCAGCGTGGGCAGCCCGGAGCTGTACCAGGAGATCGTGGATTTCTGCAATGCACATAAGATTTTGCTCATCCATGATAACGCCTACAGCGATATCATCTTTGACGGTGCCGTGGGCCACAGCATCTTCAACATTCCCGGCGCCGAGACCTGCGCAGTCGAGTTCTTCTCCCTGAGCAAGAGCTTCAACGTGACCGGCGCGCGCATCAGCTTTTTGGTGGGCCGTCGCGATGTGATTGCCGCATGCAAGAAGCTGCGCACCCAGATCGATTTCGGCAAGTTCATCCCGGAGCAGAAAGCCGCCATTGCCGCTATGACAGGCCCGCTGGAGCCCATCAAGGCCCAGTGTGCCGAATACCAGCGCCGCCGCGACGCCCTGTGCGGGGGCTTCCGCTCCATCGGCTGGGATGTGCCGGACAGCCACGGCTCCATGTTCGTCTGGGCACCGGTCCCGCAGGGGCACGGCACCAGCATGGAGTTCTGCATGGAAATGATTGAAAAAGCCGGCGTGATCTGCACCCCCGGCTCCAGCTTTGGCCCGTCCGGTGAAGGCTACGTCCGTTTCGCCCTGACCCTGCCGGTGGAAAAAATCACCGAAGCCGTCCAGGCTGTCAAGAACAGCGGCCTGATTGGGTAAAGCAGGCAAACGGGGAAGCAATACATAAAATATAGAGCAATATAGAGCAAGGCCCGATACCGTGCGGTGAGATTCACCCCGGTATCGGGCCTTGCTGATTTTTGTTTGTGTTAGGGCAGGGGAGCAGCGGGGTCAGTGACCCCGCCCTACAAAGAAGGCAATGGTGAAGGCAATGGTTTTACCAGTCATTAGCAGGGTACTGGAGTGGAAAACGCACTTGTACAACTAAGTTGCCACCATAAAAATTATTCCCCGGCAAATACTTCATCCGTCATGCTGCCCGCCGCGTCAAACAGCGCCACGCGGAAGCTGCCCGCCCCGGCGGCATGGTCCTCAGCCTGCTCGGCGCAGGCTTTCCAGAACCGTGCGGCCTGCACGGCAGCGGTAAAGGCATCCCCGGGCTGTACGGCGGCAAACGCCCCGCACAAAACGGAAAGCATACACCCGGCCCCCGTCACGGTGCGCATCCGGTCGCTGCCGCCGCGCACGGTGCAGAGCTGCTGCCCATCGGCAATCAGGTCCTCGGTGCCGGAAAGCAGCACCACACACCCCAGCTTTTGCGCCAACGCTGCGGCCAGCCCGGCGGGCGCTTTGGGGGTGGTCAGACTGTCCACCCCGTGCTCGCTGCCGCCAAGGCCCAGCAGGGCGGCGGCCTCCCCGGCGTTCCCCCGCACAATGGCGGGCTGCACCTGCTGCAAAAGGCTCTGGATGTTTGCCAGCCGCCAGGGGCTTGCGCCCACGCCCACCGGGTCCAGCACAACAGGGATGCTGCGGCGGTTTGCCGTGGCACCGGCGGTGCGGGCGGCGGTGAACTTGGCTTCGTCCGGGGTGCCGGTGTTCAGCACAACGGCGCTGGCCAAAGCGGCAATGTCGGCCATTTCCTGCGGGGCCTGGGCCATGATGGGGCTCGCCCCGATGGCCAGCGCCAGGTTGGCGCAGTCGTTGGCAGAAACAATGTTTGAAATGCAGTGCAGAAGCGGGTGCTGCGCCCGGATGGCAGCCAGCGGTGCGGATACGGACATAAATACAAACCTCGTGTTACTTGTTCAGGGCGTTCTGCATGGATTTCAGGGTGCCGTTCTTTTCCAGCGCAAACAGGATGATACCGGCAATGATGGAACCGCCCACGGTGGAAACCAGGAACGGCACAATGTAGGCATAGAACGCAATGTCACCGGCGGCCTTGCCCATAAACAGGATAGCGACCGGCCATGCCAGCAGACCGCCGATGATGCCGGTGCCGAACACCTCACCGATCAAAGTGGGCAGAAGCTTGTGGGTTTTGTGGTAGACAATGCCGCACAGCAAAGCGCCGCACATGCTGCCGGGGAACGCCATCAGGCTGCCAAGGCCCAGCAGGTTGCGCAGCAGGCTGGCCACAAATGCGGCACCAACGCCGTACCAGGGCCCCAGCAGAACGGCGCACAGTACATTGACCATGTGCTGCACCGGCGCGCACTTGCTGCCAAATACAGGGAAAGAAAACATGCTGCCAACAACAGCAACGGCACACAGAACACCGGCCAGAGCCAGCTTTTTGGTATTGGACTTTTTCATATCGAGTACTCCTTTTTCAATATAACAAAAAAGCGGAAGGCTGCCGCAGGCATCTGCCGTCAGCCGCCTTGTACGGGCGCAGCGGGCAAACACTTCTCCCCGCTGTTCGGTCGAAGCTTGCTGGCTTCCTCTCACGCCGGAACACGGCTTCCCATCGCTGAATCACAAAGCTCCGGGCGCTCCCCCGCAGCTTCGGGCACAATGCCTGTTTTCCTTCCTTTCCCCTAAGGCGGCCCAACGGGCCGGCCCTGATATGATACAAAAAAGCAGGGGCCCAACGCGGAGCCCCTGCAAAAAAGACAAAACAAAACAGTTGAAAGTCTTCCTACGGTGGCATGGTCCACATCAGGTATTAAGGGTCGAAGCAGCGCTTCCTCTCAGCCAAAAAGGCTCCCCTGATTTCGTTACCCATCATAAACACTTGCGGGAATTTTGTCAAGGTCTTGTTTTTATCCGCAAAAAGGGGTATGATAGTACCTGTTATGGGGAGCCACTATGGCTGAGAGGGAACAATCGGTTCCGACCCGATGAACCTGATGTGGGTAATGCCAACGTAGGGAGAATGCAACATTCGTGTACAAAACGGGTGCGCCTTTTTCCGGCGCGCCCGTTTTTTGGTTTGCCTTTTTTGGAGGTTTTGTTTATGAAAGTTCTGCCGCAGCAGCTGCGCCTGTACGCTGTGACCGACCGCACCTGGCTGAACGGCCGCCGCCTTGCCGATGTAGTGGCCCAGGCCATTGACGGCGGGGCAACCTTTGTGCAGCTGCGGGAAAAATGCCTGGACGAACACGACCTGCTGGCCGAAGCCGAGGAACTGTCCGCCCTGTGCCACTTCCGTCATGTGCCGTTTGTGATTGATGATAATGTCGAGATTGCTTTGGCAGCCGGGGCGGACGGCGTGCATGTGGGCCAGAGCGATATGGCCGCTAAGCGCGCCCGCGCCCTGCTGGGGCCGGATAAGATTTTGGGCGTATCGGCCCATAACGCTGCCGAAGCGCTGGCCGCCCAGGCCGACGGCGCGGACTACCTTGGCTGCGGCGCGGCCTTTGTGACCGGCACCAAGCTGGACGCCCACCCTGTTACTGCTGAAACCATGCGCGCGGTAACGGCGGCGGTCAACATCCCCGTTGTAGCCATCGGCGGCATTGACGCCACATGCACCGCCAACCTCCTGCAGCTGCAGGGCAGGGGGCTGGCCGGTGTGGCCGTTGTCAGCGCCATTTTTGCCCAGGCCGACCCCTGCGCTGCCAGCCGGGAACTGTACCGCCTGGCCGGGCAGTTATAATATGACCTTGCAGCTTTGGGGTGTTCGATACATCCTATCGCTGTTGGTGCGCTGTGCATTGGGGGCACCACCTTGCACGGCGGATATTTTTACCTGATGCTGAACCACGCCCGATACGGGCAACAGGAGGAAAAACATGAGAACAGCATTGACAATCGCTGGCAGTGACTCCAGCGGCGGCGCCGGGATTCCGGCCGACATCAAAACCATGACGATGAACGGCGTGTTTGCCATGAGCGCCATCACCGCCCTGACCGCCCAGAACACCACTGGGGTGACCGGCATCCTGAATTCAACGCCGGAATTTTTAGCGCAGCAGCTGGATGCCGTGTTTACGGATATCTACCCGGATGCTGTCAAGATCGGTATGGTCAGCTCTCAGGAGCTGATCCGCGTGATCGCCCAAAAGCTGCGGCAGTACGGCGCAAAGCATATCGTGGTGGACCCCGTGATGGTGGCAACCTCCGGCGCAGCCCTGCTGGAACCGGACGCAGTTACCGCGCTGGAAACTGAGCTTTTGCCCCTGGCGGAAGTCATTACCCCCAACATCCCCGAAGCGGAGATCCTGTGCGGCCACAGCATTAAGACGGCTGCCGATATGGAAAACGCCGCTAAAGAGATTAGCCAGAAATTTGGCTGCAATGTGCTGTGCAAGGGCGGGCATAACCTGAACGATGCCAACGACCTGCTGGTGCTGACCGATGGCAGCGCCGCCTGGTTCAACGGCCAGCGCATTGATAACCCCAACACCCACGGCACCGGCTGCACCCTGTCCAGCGCCATTGCCTCCAACCTGGCAAAGGGCTATGATCTGGAAACCGCTGTGCGCCGGGCCAAGGCGTATATTTCCGGCGCATTGGCCGCCATGCTGGACCTGGGCCATGGCTCCGGCCCCATGAACCACGCCTTTGCATTGGATAACGAGTGGAGCAAGGAGGCCGAAGCATGAAAAAGACTTCTGTATTCCAAAACAGCCTGATCTGGTTCGGCGCTGGTGTTTCCATTGCTGAGATCCTGACCGGCACTTACTTTGCCCCCCTCGGCATGGCCAAGGGCTTTGCCGCAATCCTGCTGGGCCATCTGATCGGCTGCACCATGATGTTCTTTGCCGGTCTCATCGGCGGGCGCACCGGGCTTTCCGCCATGGAAACCTCCAAGCTCAGCTTTGGCAAAAAGGGCAGCCTGTGGTTTGCCGCCCTCAACGTGCTGCAGCTGGTCGGCTGGACAGCCATCATGATTTATGACGGCGCGCTGGCGGCAAACGGCATTGCCGGTGTGGGTGCCTGGCTGTGGTGCCTTGTTATCGGCGCATTGATCCTGGTCTGGATTCTGATCGGCCTGACCGACTTGGGCCGCATCAACCAGGTGGTTATGGTGCTGCTGTTCGTGCTGACCCTTGTCATGTGCAAGGTCATCTTCTTTGGCGGCAACGGTATCATGACCGCGCAGGATGATTCCCTCAGCTTTGGCGCTGCCGTGGAGCTGGCCGTTGCCATGCCGCTGTCCTGGCTGCCGCTCATCAGCGATTACACCCGCGAAGCCGAAAAGCCCTTTGCCGCTACCCTGGCCAGCACTGTTACTTACGGCGTTGTTTCCTGCTGGATGTACCTCATTGGCATGGGCGCTGCCATCTATACCGGCCAGAGCGATATCGCTCAGATCCTGTTGCAGGCTGGCCTTGGAGTGGTCGGCCTGCTGATCGTGGTGTTCTCTACCGTCACCACCACCTTCCTGGATGCTTGGAGCGCCGGTATCTCTGCCGAGACCATCGCCCCCAAGTTCAAGGGCAAGCAGGTCGCTTTGATTGTGACCGTCATTGGCACCGTGGGCGCGATTGTTTTCCCCATGGATGATATCACCGATTTCCTGTACCTCATCGGCTCTGTGTTTGCCCCGATGATCGCCGTGCAGATTGCCGATGCTTTTATCCTGCATTCGGATGCTTCCGCCAAGGAGCTTTCCGCTTCCCGCATGATCATCTGGCTGGTGGGCTTTGTGATCTACCGCATCTTGATGAACATTGACTTTGTGCTGGGCAATACCCTGCCGGATATGCTTATCACCATGGTCATCACCGTGGTGTGGGGGCTGTGCGTGGAAAAGAACAAGAGCAAGACATAAAATAAGGGCAATACCGCATAATTCTAAGTGCCGATACGGCGAGCGAGGTGCG
>OGRA01004205.1_pt1 | contig 10184 bp, 9 predicted proteins | sample 1553351 | NCBI WGS metagenome assembly OGRA01 (sample SAMEA2580056, study PRJEB22360) | human gut metagenome | biome: human gut; feature: human-associated habitat; material: faeces | place: Denmark | collected 2008/2010
GGCAGGTGCAGGGCAGCGCCCTGCTGGGGTTCAAGGGGCAAAGCCCCTCGTCTCCCCCCTTGCGTAATCCCTCGTCTTGTGCTATGATTCACTTATGAACCCATATCGAAAGGGGAATCACCGCCTTGTGGATAGAAATTGAAATGTATGTCCTCCTCTTCTTCGCTTGCTCCTTCCTCGGCTGGTGCATGGAGGTCACCTGTAAGCTCGTGCAGTTCGGGCGCTTCATCAACCGCGGCTTTCTGCTCGGCCCGCTGTGCCCGATTTATGGCACGGGCGCTGTGCTGATGGCATACTTTCTGCCCCTGTGGACAACGCAGGTCGAGTCGACATTCCTGCTCGCCCTCGTCCTCTGCGGAACGCTGGAATATATCACCAGCTGGCTGATGGAAAAACTGTTCCACGCGCGCTGGTGGGACTACTCCCAGAAGCGCTTCAACATCAACGGGCGCGTGTGCGCGAGCAACCTGCTGGCGTTCGGGGTGATGGGCGTGTTCGTCGTCAAGGTGCTGAAGCCCTTTGCGTTTGGGCTGTTCGCCAAAATCCCGACTGTCTGGCTGGATGCTATTACCATCACGCTGACGGCGCTGCTGATTGCGGACGTCGCGATTTCCGCGGGCGTGCTGACAAAGATTCGCGGCGCGGCAGAATCCGTCCGCGCGGACAACACCGAAGCCATCACCAAGGCGGTTCGAGAGGCGCTCATGGCGCAGGGCTTCCTGCTCCGCCACCCGCTGCACGCTTTCCCGGAGGTGCAATTCTACAATAAGGCGCACCTTGCCCGCCTGAAGGCGAAGCACGACGAATTGCAGGCGAATATGCGCGAAAAACGCGAGAAGCTCCAGCAGGAGCTTGACCGTCTCGAAGAGAAGCGCAAGGCGCTCAAGAAGGGAAAAAAGTGACCCGAAAGTTAATTTCTATTCTCCTGATCCTCCTGATTTTCTCGTCCGCTGCGCTGGCGGATGTCCCTGTCCTTGACCTCCGCGCCCACGACGCCGACGCCCGTTTTCCGTCCGACGCCGCCGTCCTCACCGTCGCTTTTCCCCAGATGACCTTCGCCGATGCCGCCATTCTCGTCTGCGATGGCCACGCTGGGATGATTGACGCGGGCGGATACGCGGAGGAATCCGCCGTCCAGACCGCGCTGGAAGCCCTCGGTGTGACGCGGCTGGATTGGGTCGTCGCCACCCATCCGCACCACGACCATCAGCCCGGCTTCCGCCGGATGCCAATTGGGCGCTTCCTCACGTCGTTCCCCGCGAACGAAAACGCGCAGATGCAGCATACCCTCACGGTAATGGCGGAATGCGGCGTGCCGATCGAAAATGCATCGGATGGGCAAATGCTGACGCTCGGACACGCGCAAATCACGCTGATTCTTCCGGAAAATACCGGCAAGACCGTTAATAATCGCTCCCTGCTCGCCCTCGTGACGCGGGGGGATGCCCGGATGCTGATGCTCGCCGACCTCGAAAGCATGGGTCAGCAGGCGCTGCTTGATTCCGGCGACGATGTGCACGCGGATATCCTCAAGTACCCGCACCACGGTCATGCCGCCATGAATCAGACTCTTCTGACCGCTATTGCGCCCAAACTCGCCATTATCACCGCCAAACCGACCCGCGCGCCGTATGCCCTTGCGCAGCTGGATGCCATGGCGATTCCCGCCGCGCACACGGACGAATGCGGCTTGCTGCTGCAAACCGACGGGCAGGTGTGGATTTTGCAGAATCTCACGATGGAAGAATAACCGGCGGTTGATTTGTAATAATCGTCGCGGCGGCTTGACAAACCCCGCCCGATTGCCTACAATGGAAGGGAAGTACAGGAAAGGAAGGCTTCTCCGATGAAAAAAACCAGAAATTGCTTTTGCTACTCCTGATGATGGCAATGCTCCTGCCGACGTTCGCAATGGCAGAAACGCCCGTCATTGTCAATCTGGTTGAAAATCCGGACGCTGAATACCACTTTGAGGACGGCGCGAAGATTCTCGAAATCGTTTTTCCGCGCGTTTACTCCTCCGACTGCATCCTCCTGCGCTATGACGGCATGGTCATGATGATAGACGCATCGACCAAAAACGCGACCATGCGCAACCGCATCTACACCGCCTGCGATACCCTCGGCATCGACCACATCGACATTGCCTACAACAGCCATCCGCACGATGACCATATCGACGGATTTCAGTTCGTCAACGAATACGCGCCGATTTCCAAGCTCTTGATTACCTTTCCGGAAGATTTTAACGCACGGATGAAGAGCGCGGTTAAATTCATGAAGGCGAACAACATCCCCATCGAGCAGATTGGCAACGGCGACACCTTCACGATGGGGGAGGACGGCGGCGTCAAGATGACCGTTATTCAGTACCACAAGTCCTCCTGGGGCGTGAACGACCAGTCCGCCATGCTGATGGTGCAGTACGGCGACCGCCGGATGCTCCTCGCGGGCGACAACGAGAACCGTTCGCAGCAGTATTTCGCGGCGAATCCGCCGGAAATCGGGCTGAACGCGGATATCTTCAAGTACCCGCACCACGGGCAGGTGCGCCTGCGCGATGACTTCCTGGAAGCCATCAACCCGCAGCTGATTTTCATCAACGGCGCGGCGAATGTCATCAAAGGCAGCGTCAACTACTGCGACAAGAAGCACATTTCGTACCTTTTGGGTTATAAAGGGCTGACCCGGATGCGCACGGACGGCAACATTTGGGTCATTGACTACCTGAAGGAAAAGAATGCCGACCGCGACTTGCCCTATACGCCGGAGCGGGACGAGTAACGCACGAAAATACCCAAAAGTTTAGGAAGAGAATGCTATGAAGTATCGCTATCTGCTCATCGACAACGACAACACCCTCATGGACTTCCACGCCGCCGAACACGCCGCCCTCCGCGAGACGCTCACCGAGGCCGGGATTGAACCGAACGATGCCGTCTGCGCACGGTACAGCGCCATCAATGACGCACTCTGGAAGGCACTCGAACGCGGCGAAACCACCCACGCGGCGCTCAAAATCGCCCGCTTTACCCAGCTTCTGGAAGAATACCCCGCCGAAAACGTCTGCGCACCCCGCCTTGCCCTGCGTTACAGCCACTATCTCGGCACGCACGCTGACCTCATGCCCGGCGCGGAGGCGTTTTTGCGCCGCCTGCATGGGCAGATGAAAATCGTGCTGGTCAGCAATGGTGACAGCGTCATCCAGCGCAACCGACTTTTCCGGTGCGTGTTCACGCCACTGCTGGATAACATTGTCATCAGCAGCGAAAAAGGCGTCAGCAAGCCCGATCCGCGCCTGATTGAAATTGCCCTTGCCGAATGCGGCTGCACGGACAAGGCGGAAGCTGTCATGGTCGGCGATAGCTCGACGGCGGATATCCCCGCTGCCGTCAACGCTGGAATCGACAGTATCTTTGTTGATTGGAAGAACACGGGTTGCCAACAAGCAACTTATACAGCAAAAAATCTGGCGGAAGTGGAGCAAATTCTGCTGAAAAGTTAAATTTCAGTGGACGGCATTATCCATAGATCAAAAATTGTCAGAAAAGGGTGCATTCGCGGGAATGCGCCCTTTTTGACGTCCGAAAAATGAAAAAAACGTTAAAAATGAATCGAAGCGATTGACAGCCGGGCGTTTCTGCACTATTATAATAGGTAGAGAGCGAGGGGATTTTTGATGGACCAGAACAAGTGGCTGCGCCGAAAGCCGCAGAGCAACCTCGATTACCTTGGGATTACGTTGATTGCGGTTGCGTTTTACATGGCGCTGCTCAACGCGCAGTCCTTCCTGAACGGTGTGAACCGCATTCTGGGCATCCTTGCGCCGTTCGCAGGCGGTGTGGTGATTGCCTACTGCCTTAACCCAATTGTTAAAGCAGCGATGAAATACCTCTTCCGCGGACGCGAAAAGTGCCGCGGACTCGCCATTTTGCTGGCGTACATTGTCGGCTTGGCAATCGTTGCGCTGCTGATGGTGCTGATTATTCCGCAAATGGTTGGCAGCGTTGTCATGTTCTACCAGAATTTCGACGGCTATGCGCAAAATTTGCTGAATATGCTCAAGGAACTTGACACGGAAACGCCGGACGTGGATTTGAGCCTTGCGGTTACGGCGGTGGAGAACCTGAACGCCAGCATGAGCGACCTGCTTGGCACGATTGTCAAGGCGATTACGAACCGCGTGCCGCAAATTATCAGCTACGTCGGCGGCGTTGCTTCGGGTGTCGTGACAATTTTTACAGCGATTGCCAGCAGCGTCTACCTCCTCCTGCAGAAGGATAAGCTGCTCCGCCACGCGCGGGTACTGACGCGCGCGTTCCTGCCGAAGAGCGCCGCGGAGACGACCCTGCGGATTTGCCACGACGCAAACCGCAATTTCGGCGGCTTTTTCGCCGGAAAAATCCTCGATTCTGCGATTATTGGTGTGCTGACCTTTGTCAGCATGAACATCCTCGGCTTGTCGTACGCGACGCTCATCAGCATCATTGTCGGCATCACGAACATCATCCCCGTGTTCGGCCCGTTCATCGGCGCGATACCCGGCGCAGTGATTCTGCTCTTCCTCGATCCGTGGCAGGCGTTGATTTTCCTGATTTTGATCCTGATTATCCAGCAGCTGGATGGCAATTTCATCGGCCCGATGATTCTCGGCGATTCGATTGGCATCTCGGCTCTCTGGGTTCTCTTCGCGATTGTCGTCGGCGGGGATCTCTTCGGCTTGGTCGGTATGGTCGTCGGCGTTCCCATTTTCGCCACAATTTACGGCATTCTGCGGTCGGCGGCGCGGCACGGCCTGCGGCAGAAGGGGTACACGGACGTGGAAGAATCTGTATCCGCATCTGTTGCGGGCGACGAGATTCCCGATGACCCGCGTGAGAGCGGACACCGGATGTCGCTGCTGCGCCAGTGGAAAGAGAAAATCATGTCCATTGGCAAGAAAAAGAGCAAGTAAGCACGAGGGGGAGCGCAATGGCTTCCCCTTTCCTGCGTAATTTCTACCTATTAAAAGGAGACGCGCACCATGACACCCGAAGTCCAGCATTATTTACTCGCAGGTTTTCTTCTGCTGGCAGCCGTTTTCGCCGTTCCGCTCTTGAAGCGCGTCCTGACGCCTGTAAAAAAGCGGATTAGCGACCGCATTCCAGCGCTTGTGGGGCATCTTCTCCGCTGCTTCCTGCGCCCGGCAGCGTGGCTCGTCCGCGTCACACTCGCGGGTTGGGCACTGCTAACCATCCCGTGGAGCGCCGAAATCCGTGTTCTGCTCACCCGCGCAATGCCGTACTACCAGGCGTTTGTGCTGGCGATGGCGGCGTGGGGCGTTTGGGAAGCCATCCCGGTTATTTGGCAAATGCTGCATCGCCATCCGCACCCGGATCAGCCGGAAAACTACGAAACGTTGTCACGCTTTTTCGAGAATGGATGCCGAACAGTCGTCGTCGTGATGTCGGTTCTGGTCGGTTTGGACGGCCTTGGCGTACCGGTCACGAGCCTGATTGCCGGCGCGGGCGTCGTCGGGCTTGCCATCACCCTCGCGGCGCAGTCCACGCTTTCCAGCCTGATTGCCGGGATTACGCTCGTTGCGGAGCACCCGTTTTCGCTCGGCGATTACATCGTGCTGGGCGATGTTGAGGGCACCGTCGAGGACATTTCGCTGCGTTCAACCCGCATTCGAACGCCCGACCAAGTGCTCATTACCGTCGAAAACAGCAAGGTTTGCGCCGAATACATCCAAAATGCGAACGCGCGCACCCAGCGCCTGTGGGCGTTCACGATTGGCTTGGAGTATCGCACGAGTGCGCCGCAGGTGGAGCAGTTCATCCGCGACCTGACGAAACTTCTGGTTTCAGATCCGGACGTCGATGGGCAGAGCGTTCAGGCGGTGCTGGAGGAGTTCGCGGATTCGTCCATCAACGTCAACGTCCGTATGATGGTCAACACCCCCGGTTACGGCGACTACCGCGCACTCAAAGGCAGAATTAACCTTGCGGTTATGCACCTGATGGCGGAAGAAGGGCTGTCTTTCGCCTTCCCGTCGAGGAGTGTTTATGTGGAAAAGAACGAACACTGACCGAACGCGCGGACTTCTGCTGACCGGATTGAAGGCGGCCGGGAGTGCGGCGGTCGCGATAGCCGTTGCCAGCGCAATACACCTGCAGTTTAGCGCGACGGCAGGGATTATCGCGATTTTGAGCCTGATGGGTACGAAGCGCGAGACAATGAAAGTGGCACTGGGGCGGCTGATGGCGTACGGCGCGGCGCTGCTGATCGCCTTCGTGTGCTTCACGCTCTTCGGCGATGGTCTGCTTGCTTTCGGAATTTACCTGTTTGTTTTCGCGTCGCTGTGCTATGCCTGCTCGTGGGGTTACGCGACGGCGATGATTTCCGTGCTGATTTCCCACTTTATGGGCACGGGCGGCATGACGTGGACGCAGGTTGGCAACGAAAGTTTGTTGTTCCTCATCGGCACAACCTGCGGCATCCTGACGAACCTGCACCTGCACCCGGACGAAAGGCGCCTGGACGCATTGCTTCGTCAGGCGGATGAGCAGATGCGGACGGCGCTGCGTGCGCTTGCGGAAGCGGCGGATGCGCGTAACCCCTTGATTTTGCTGGGTGAGACGCTCCGGCAGGCGGATGAATGTGCCGCGAAAAACGCCGAAAATAGCCTGACAGACGCGCCCACGCGCGAGATTCACTATATCAACATGCGCCGCCAGCAGCGGAGAATCCTGCTGCAAGTCACGCAAGACGCACAAAAAGTACAGGGACATCCGCCGCAGGAAGCCGAGGTTCGGGCGCTGATTGGCCGCATTTTTGCCGAGTATGACCGTGAAAACGACTGCACATCGTTGTTGTCCGCCCTGCATGACCTGCTGGCAGAGATGCAGCATCAGCCGCTTCCCGCAACGCGTGGCGAGTTCGAGGATAGGGCGCTGCTGTATGTGCTATTGCGGCGCATGGAGGATTTTCTGCTGCTGAAACGCGAGTTCTACGAAACATATGGTTTCGAGAAAAATTGCTAATTAGAATATAAATCACAACTATTTTCGTGATGGATTCAGTAGAAATGCGTCCACTTGCGCAAGCAGCAAAAAAATGCTATAATATAGGTTGAAATGAACGCGGAGGTGGCGCATGAAGCAGGAAACGGGGCGGCGGATTGCCCGCTGGGGTTATATGGCAGTCGCGGCGGGGTGACTCTGGGGGGACCCCAGCCCGGCAGTCGCGGCGGCCTACCTCTGGTGGAACCTCGCGCGAATGACAGAATTTTCATGGACGTTCACCATTATGCCGTATCTGGGCGACTTTGGTATCATTGCCGCCATTTTTTCGCTGATTTTGGGCTGGAAAAAGCGCTCCCCGCTTGTCTGGACGATGACAGCGGGGCTTTGCTGGATGCTGCTGATGAGCGCTATCCGCGGCGAAAATGTTCTCGCGGCTGAGTGGCAGTACCTCAAGGAGGGCATCATTGCGTTCCTTGTGCTTGCGCCGCTGCCGGGCTGCCTTACCGAAAATCGTTTTCGGCAGTTTTTGAAGGGAACGATAGCCGCCTGGACGACCGCAATTACTTGTCAAGCGGCCATCGGCTTGTGGGCGGCAATCAGCGGTCACGCCGTTTTCAGCATGAAGGGGACGTGGTACATCGGCATGAACCTCGGCGATCACCGCCTGTATTTGAACGCTTACGTTACGACGGCCGCCGCAAAAATGGGCATGACCGTGCTTTTGACCGCGATTTTGTTCGCGCTGAGCCGCACGAAACGGGCGAAAATTGCCTGCGTGATGGCAATTCTGGTACAATGCGGCGCGCTCGCACTGACGGATTGCCGGACGGCGTTCGTGGCGCTCGGCGTCGCGGCGGGCTTCTGCGCGTGGACGCTCCTCGGTGCGAAGGCGCATATGCCGTCGAAATTAAACCATAGGCTTATGCTTCCTATGCTGATGGCAGCGGGGATTATCCTCTGCTATGGGCTGTTGACGGGGGTGTTGACGCTGCTTGCCCCGTCCGTCGCGTCCGGCCCGCTGGACAACGTGAACCTGTTGGAGTTCCCGGCACACCTGATGCCGGAAGCATCCGCTGAACAGGAAGTTATATTAGACAGCACACCCGTCCACCGTAGCATTGACACTACGGACGCATTCAACGGACGCTGGGGGATTTGGAAGGGGGCGCTTCGGCTGCTCAAAGCACAGCCGGAGCTGCTGCTGACGGGCACAAGCGCACCGCTGGCGGCAGGAATGATGAATTTGTACACGGCTCCCGGCACGAAATACTTCCAACATGCGCACAATCTGTACTTACAGACGCTTGTCAGCTGGGGGATTCCCGGTCTGTTGATTCTGCTGGCTGTGATTGCCATGTTCCTCGTGCAGACAGCGCGGATTTCCAAGCGCAATCAGCCACTTTGGGTGCTGATGCTGCCCCTCCCGGTAATTTACCTGCTGGTTTGCGAGTTGGTGGACTGCTTCACGATGCTTTCGACGGGTTCGCCAATGCTCTATTGGCTCTGCCTGCTGATGGGCGCGGTGGATGCACAGGCGCGGCGGCTGAAGCCACAAACGCTGCCGAAATAACGAATGGTTACAAATTTGCGCTTTGGGAGGTGAAGCCATCCGATGGTCGATATCATCATCCCTGTGTACAATGCACTTGATACGCTTGAACTTGCGGTTACGTCTGCACTCATGCAGGGGGACGTGCGAATCCTCCTTGTGGACGACGGCTCCACCGACGGCACAGCGCGCTTGTGCGACGAGCTGGCGCACCATCCGCGCATTGCGGTGATTCATCAGCAAAACCGCGGGGTGTCCGCCGCCCGAAACGCAGGGTTACAAGCGGCAGCGTCGGAATGGCTCACTTTTCTTGATGCGGATGACGTGCTGCTGCCCGACGCAATCGGCAATCTGCTCGCCCTTGCGGGGGATTCGCAAGCGATTCAGGGTCTTGTGACCCGTTCGGAAGCCCCTGATGTGCCGGAATGCACCGTTCAAACCCTCTCTTCGCGTGATATGCTGGACTTGGCGCTGCGAAATCCAACCGTGCATTTGCACACGCACGGCTGGCTGCTGCGGCGGGAAATATGTAACGAGAGGTTCAACGAATCGCTGCGCCTTGGGGAGGATGGCGAGTGGATGATGCGGGTGCTGCGCGGCGCGAAAACCGTTTCTCTTGCGCAGTTGAACACCTATTGCTACCATTTGCGGGCGGATTCGGCGGTGCACAGCGCGGCAGACGTGGTGCTCGAATATCTGCGAACGCTCACGGCGGCACAGCCAACATTAAACTATTTGGACATGCCGGATGCGGCGGCACAGTACCGCTTGATGCACCTGCTGCTGATGCTGAAGCACAGGCTCAGAGCGAAGCCGAAGATGCTGGCTTCACTGTCTATACAGAAGACAGCAATTATGACTATGAAGATAACAGTTACGATGATTCCGGCTCTGATGATACCAGTACAGATACTTCTGACTCTGATTCTTCAGGCTCTGATTCTTCAGGCGATACTACTTACGATCCTTCTTATGACGACAGCACAACTGATAATACAGAGGATAATGTGATCGAAGATGATTCTTCCGGCGATTACGATACTTCGGATACAGATACCAGCGACAGTGACGATGGAACGGAAGATGATACAGAGTTTGATTATCCTACAGAGGAAGAAACATTCCCGTCGGATTATGCTGACACCGGTGACTATACCGGCACAGACGTTTATACAGATAACAACTGGCAGTTATTTTGACGCCAACAAAGGGGCTGTCGGGAAATAGATAGTTCCAAAGCAGGGAGGGTATGACTCACAACGAGTCATACCCTCCCTGAATTTATCTGAAAAAAGAAAAAAAGATGGCTAACGACAACCATCTTTCTCTCCGTTACATGTTATAATGTAACTATGCTAACAACTAATTATTATAACGATTTTTTGAGTTTGGGCAACAGAAAATTAACTTTAGTTTCTTCGAATTGAGTTTACCTGACGACGATCCAGTCTATACCCTGAAAAAAGTGATGGAGGAATTAGATTTTTCTGGCTTGTTAGCCAATTGTTCAGATAAGGGAAGAACCGGGTACAACCCAATTATGATGTATGCTGTAGTTACCTATGCAAATATGCGGGGAATACGTTCTGTTGACCGTATTGTTGATCTGTGTGAAAGAGACCTTGCTT
>OGRA01004209.1_pt1 | contig 10172 bp, 8 predicted proteins | sample 1553351 | NCBI WGS metagenome assembly OGRA01 (sample SAMEA2580056, study PRJEB22360) | human gut metagenome | biome: human gut; feature: human-associated habitat; material: faeces | place: Denmark | collected 2008/2010
TGGGACGATCAAAGGAGCGTGCGTTTGAACAAAAAGAAAAAGTCCACAAATACTTCCCCTTACCCCGATGAAGTCATTGACCGTCTGGCACGGGCATTCTATCCGGCCATTCTTGCCTGCTGGAACAGCGAGGAAGGGCAAAGAGAATTTGCTGCATGGCAGGCGGAACAGGCTCATCATGCCCCCAGCAAAGAGAAACAGAGCGTTCCCGACGGGGAACGCCCTGTTGTACATATCGCTGTCGTATGTGGATTTTGGCAGGGTGCGTCCGCAAGGCGCACCCTGTTTTTTATTTTGTCCTTAATCTTCTAACCCACGGCTCCCAGCCGTATTTTTCAAATATTCTTCCGGCTCGCCGTTTAGAATCAAATCTGCATAATGCCATTCTTTTCGGCATACGCCGTGCATTCCCGGATTTGGCCTTCGACGGATTCTTCGCGCTGATTGTCGCTGGAATAGCGGGCGTAGATTACAGCGGTCACAGGAGGGCCTCCCTTCGCTCTGGATGGGGATGGATGTAACCGCATTACATTTCGTATAATGTATACCATATTTTGTGTCCTATTGCAAGGCTTTTGAGTGCCGTCTGGTGGTGTTCTTTTTGAACACTACCTGTTCTTGTACACCAAAGGCAGATGTTCGGCTGCCCGCCGTTATTTTTGGTATGACTTTCTTTCAAAACAATACGCTTCTTTGACATTTCGCTGTCAAATATGATACAATAAAAACACTTTGAGAAAGCGAGGGGAGGCAGCAGCGATGAGCGAAGCAAGAATGATGGAGTCTCTGGCAGACAGGCTGCTCAGTTTTGTGAGCACCACACCCGAACGGGACGCAAACTATGATATCGCAGTGACTCTGCTCAAGCATTACCCCCAGCTCAAAGGGATGACTCTCGGCCAGATCGCGAACCTGTGCTATACCTCCAAGGCGTCCATCTCACGGTTTTGCCGCTTTCTGGGGATGGACAGTTTCAAAGCGTTCCAGGCCTGGCTGGAGCAGGACTTCACCATGAGGACCGACTATTCCCGACAGTTCTACACCATGCTGCACAACAATCAGGAAATGGCCATCGGTTCCTATCGCGACACGCTGATCAGCAACATCTATGCTACCATCACGCCTGAAAACGCCGAAGTCATCCCCGACATTGTGCGGGTGTTGCACGGCTGCGGCAAGGCGGCCTATTTCTCCCACCACTTTTTGTGGGACATCGGCCACTACTTCCAAAGTAAAATGATGATTATGGGCCGCTATGTCGAGCTGTTCATGGATTATGCCGCTCAGCTGGAGTGCGCCCGCAGCCTGACTGAAAACGACTTTGCCATCATTTGCAGCGTGGGCGGCAGCTACCCGACTCGTTACCCGGACATCTGTAACGCAATCATTTCCAGCGGCTGCAAGGTTCTGGTCATCACCCAGAACCTTGCCAGCCCCTATTTGAACACCGCCGATTTCATCCTGCAATGCGGCACCACCAACCGCAACGACGTGGGCAAATATGCAGCCCTCATGGCCAACGACCTGATCGTCATGGGCTATATGCAGGCATACGATAAAGCGTTCCAGTAAAGCATAGCAAAAAATACAGCAAGGCCGCGAGGGTTAACCGCCCTGCGGCCTTTTTATTTTGTCAAAGCGCACAAAAAACGATAAAAAAGTTTTTCGCTTTTCAGAAATTGAAACATGCGCTACCAATCTGAAATGGCGCACTTATATTTGCAACCAAATCGAGTTCCAATCATGTTATAATTTTAGTGCAAAGAGGAAATCGGACTGGCCAGTCGTGAAAACCTTGGTATTGAAACAAATGAAGCAAGAACCAAAAGCAAAAACTGTAACTTTTTCTTTGTAGAGGACAAAACCATGAAACGATTACTCATCCGTGCTGATGACCTTGGCTACTCTGAAGGCATCAACTGCGGCATTGCGGCGGCGGTAGCAGCCGGACTGGTGCGCTCAGTGGGGGTGATGACCAATATGCCCGCAGCTGTCCACGGACTGGGGCTGCTGTATGGCCGCCAGCTTTGTCTAGGGCAGCACACCAACATTTGTGTGGGCCGGCCATTGACTGACCCCGCTCGCATCCCCAGTCTCTGTACGCCGGAAGGAGAGTTCAAACCCAGCCGCGCCTACCGAGAGGCCGCCAAAGAAGGCCGTGACTTTGTGGTGCTGGACGAGGCGATCGAGGAGATCGAAGCCCAGTATCGCCAGTTCAAAGCCTTGACCGGCCGCGAACCGAGCTATTTTGAGGGACACGCAGTGGCCAGCGCCAATTTCTTTCAGGGATTGGAAATCGTTGCCCAGCGGCACGGCCTGCCCTACTTTGCGATGGGCCGTCCCGGCGAGGCAGTAACCTTCCGCCACACCAAAGTGTACGCCTATATGCCAAGAGATTTTAAGGCATACGAGACCGCCCCCTTTACGGGCGTGCAGGATGCGGTGGCAAATGCTCACGAGGGCGGGTGTGACTTGATGGTCTTCCATCCGGGCTATATCGATGCCTATCTGCTGGACCATTCCAGTATGACGACCACCCGGTTACGAGAAACTGCTATGCTCTGCCGGCCTGAGGTACGCGCCTGGCTGGCGGGGCAGGATGTTCAGCTCGTCACTTATGACGATTTGACTTAAAAATTAAAAATAGGAGGAATCAGTATGGCAGACAATAAAAAGATCGCCGAGCAGGTTCTGGCGGCGGTAGGTGGAGCGGCCAATCTCAAGGATGCCACCCATTGCATGACACGCCTACGCCTGTATCTGAAAGACGACAGCGTCCCCAAAGATGACGAAGTGAAGAAGATCTCTGGCGTGCTGGGGGTTGTCCGCGGCGGCCAGCAATATCAAATCATCATTGGCACCAATGTGCCCAAAGTGTACGAGGAACTGTGCAAGCTGGCAGGCATCAGCGCCAGCGCCGCCGTCAAGGATGATGCTGCTGCCGTCCAGGATGCCGCCATCACCAAACGGAAGCTGACCCCCAAGCAGGTGGGTAAGAATATCATGGGCTATCTGGCAGGCTGTATGACCCCCATGATCCCGGTGCTGCTGGCCGGAGGCTTGTTCCGTGCTGTCAACTCTATCTTTGGCCCCGACTTGTTGGGACTGTACACCCTGGAGAGCAACTTATATATCCTGTTTGATTTCTTGTACGATGCGGCGTTTTACTTTATGCCTATTCTGGTGGGTTACAATGCCGCCAAACAGCTGGGTGTCAACGGTATGCTGGGTTCTTTCATCGGCAGTGTTCTAATGGTGCCCGATTTCGCGGCTTTTGCCACCAACGGTCAAACGTTCACGGTCTTTGGCATCCCTGCTACCGTGACCAATTACGCCCAAACTGTTCTGCCTGTTATGCTGTCGGTGCCCCTGTTCTGCCTGATTTATAAACTTGTCAAAAAGTTCATGCCCGACCTGCTGACGAGCGTTTTTACCCCGTTCTTCAGCCTGATTATTTCCATGCCCTTTATCCTCTGCCTGCTGGCACCTCTGGGTACCATTGTGGGTAATGCCATCAGCGGCGGTCTTGCCTGGTTTGGCATGACCACCGGCTGGTTCGGCGTGGCTGTCATCGCCGCTCTGTGGGAGTTCCTGGTTATGAGCGGTATGCACCTGGCTCTGATGATGCCCATGATGGCCGATTTCTTCGAGACCGGCATCATCAGCGGCCCCATGAATGCGGGCAACTTTGCGACTTGGGCATGCTTCGGTGTGGCTCTGGGCGCAGCGCTCCGCCTGAAAAATAAGGATGACCGCAGCACCTCCTTTGCAGCCTTCGCTTCTGGCATTCTGGGCGGCGTCACCGAGCCCACTCTGTATGGCATCTGCTTCCGCTTTACCCGTTGCTTTGTAACGATGGCCGTTGGCGGCTTTGTGGGCGGCGCCATCGCCGGCATATTCGACCTCAAGGGATATGCAATGACCTCCGCCAACTTCCTGTCTCTGCTGGGCTATGTGGGTGGTACCAATGCCAACATTGTGGTTGGCGTGGTAGCCTCCTTTGCTTCTCTGATCGTGGCAGCTGTTCTGACTTATCTGTTTGGCTTTTCCCAAAAAGATTTGGAGAGCGTTTGACTGCGTGATACCATAAAATCAAAAAGGCTGGTGTTATCGACTTGACAAAACAAATGATTTTCCCCACCAATTTCCTCTGGGGCGCGTCTACCAGCGCCTTTCAGGTAGAGGGCGGTTACAACGAAGGCGGCAAGGGCGTTGCCACCACCGACCTGGGGGCACGCCGCCCCGGCATCGCCGACAACAAAGTGGCCGCAGACCATTACCACCACTGGAAAGAGGACGTGGACCTGATGGCCGAGCTGGGCCTGAAGGTCTACCGGATGGGCTTTGCCTGGAGCCGCATCATGCCGGATGCCACCTGCACCCCCAACCCCGAGGGGCTGGCCTTTTACGACAGGCTCATCGACTATCTGTTGGAAAAAGGAATCGAACCGTTCGTTACTCTCTATCACTTCGAGTGTCCGCAGGCGCTGGTGGACGCCTTCGGCGGCTGGCTCGACCGCAAGATGATCGACGCCTATCTGAAATACGCCGAGGTCTGCTTTACCCACTTCAAGGGCCGCGTCAAGCGGTGGGTCACAGTGAACGAACAGCTCATCGCCACCGCCGCCGGCATCATGAACGGCAACTTTGAGCAGGACAAGCAGAAGAACCTGCAGAACATCTACCAGATGAGCTATCATGTCTCGCTGGCCGAGCACCGGGCTATTTCGCTGCTGCGGCAGATCGACCCGGAAGCCCAAATCGGCCCGGTGTGTGCTATCCAGGTGGTCTATCCCCAGTCCAGCCGCAGCGAGGATGTTCTGGCCGCCGAGAACGCCGAAGAACTGATGGAGTTCTACCTGCTCGATCTGAGTGTCCGGGGCGAATATCCACCCTATGTGGCCAGCTACTTAAAGAGTCATGGACTTTACCCCCAGACGCTGCCCGGAGATGCAGCCGTGCTGAAAGCCTCGACCCCCGACTTCATCGGCATCAACTACTATTTCAGCATTTGCGCCAAAGTCAAGGAGGGTCCCGTCAACTACGACCAGCCGCCCTTCTGGGTGTCGGACGCCTTCGACATCTGTGATAATTCCCACCTGCGCAAAACCGAGTGGATGGATAAGGGCATTGACCCGATGGGCCTGCATATTGGGATGCGCAAGGTCTATAATCGCTACCGTCTGCCCATGATCGTCACCGAAAACGGCATGGCCTATAGCGAAACACTGGGCCCGGACGGCCAGATCCATGATCCCTACCGCATCGAATACCTCAAAGAGCACATCGAACAGCTGGCCATCATGATTGACGAGGGACTGCCGGTGTTCGGCTATTGCCCCTGGAGCTTTGTAGACGTGGTGTCCAGCCACCAGGGCTTTGCCAAACGGTACGGCTTAGTCTACGTGGACCGCACCGAGACCGATCCCAAGCAGTGCGCCCGGGTGAAAAAGGACAGTTTCTACTGGTATCAAAAAGTGATCACCAACAACGGCCTGACAGAATAAGCCATCACCTATTTTCCCCGCAGCCGTGCGGGCAACGTCCTGCGCTGCCTGCATGGCTGTTTTGTTGTTTGAAAGGAGTTTTTGTATGCATATCGCATTCGTATCGCTGGGCGCCTTCGGGCACATCAATCCTACCCTGGCCCTCGTCACCGAACTGGTGAAGAAAGGCGTCCGGGTGACTTATTTCACCACTGAAGCCTTCCGCACTATCATCGAGCCCACCGGGGCAAAGTTCGTCGCCGTACCCTCCTGGATGGCGGAAAACGACAAGCATAATGAGGACGGCGAAAAGAAAGAGGATGACGGCGGAGTGGCCGCCGCGGTGCCCTTCCTGTTCTTAAACGAGGCAGGAGCCTACATCGACACTGTGCTGGACACCCTAAAAAACGACAAACCCGACGCTGTCGTCCACGACTTTGCGGGCATTGCCGGCACAATCGCGGCGGACAACCTCAAGGTTGCCAACGTCATGCTCTACACCAGCTACCCCTCCAACGACAGCTACTCGGTAGCCGCCGGGTTCGAGAACTGCCCGCCGGACCACCCTCTGCGCAAAGCCGCGGCGCAGTTGGCCCAGACCTATGCCGAAAAATATGGCTGCCGCCTGCTGACCGTCAAGGAAATCTTCGACGGCCACGGGGACTTCAACCTGGTCATGATGCAGAAAAAGTTGGTTCCCAATTACGAGACTTTCGATGACAGTTTCGTGTTCACCGGGGTACAGATCGGCAAGCGGACCGCCTTCGGCAGCTGGAAGGCCCCCGACAACGGCAAACCCCTGCTGTACTCTTCCCTGGGCACCGCCTTCAACAACTGGCCGGAGTATTACCCTATCCTGTTTGACGCAGTGCGTGACCTGGACATCAACGTCTTTGCCGCGCTCGGCTCTATCGACCCCGCCAGCTTGAAGGACATCCCCGCCAACGTAGAAGTCGGTCAGATGGTACCCCAGCTGGATATCCTGTCCCAGGCGTCGGTGTTCATCACCCACGCCGGCATGGGCGGCACCGGCGAGGCCATCTACTACGGCGTGCCCATGATCGCCATTCCCCAGATGGAAGAACAGGCTATCACCGCCCGCCAGATCGAGAAGCTGGGCCTTGGCTGCGCCTTTCCGGATAAAAACGCCATCACCAGCGAGGGACTGAAAGCAACTATCTTCAAGCTGCTGATCGAACCTTCTTATAAGGAGACGGCCCACGCCTTCAGCGAGGATATGCGGAACCTGGGCGGGGCCAAGGCATCGGCGGAAGCCCTGCTGGCCTATTTGAAGCAGTAAGAAGGTGACGTGATAGAGATATTAGAATTTGAGATCGAAAGTTCTCTTCCTGCCTATTACAATATAGTTGGAACCGGATATGGCTGGCATATACGGTTCCAACTCGTACCTAAGCTACAATAAGAGAGTGATCGGCTAACGCTTCCTTTCTTGGGCTTCTACGTCCATTTCTGATACAGTTAGCCATCTCTCTTGTTGTAGCATTCGTTTTATGTTCGGCTTTGCTGGCAGTAGTCTGCCGGAATTTTTCATTACAGTGTTTTGCTAAACAAATCAAATGGAGCCATCCCCTGAACTTTCCTGTATTCTCTGGATGACATTTTGACGATAGACTGAAAAGCGCTTGAAAACTTTCCCTGGGTTTGGTAGCCTACCTGGGAAGCAATATCCGCGATAGAGTCATTTGTTTCCCGTAATAATTTCATAGCCTGACGCACCCGATATTCCTTCATATAGGTGGCGATAGGCTGGCCGTAGACTGCCTTGAATATCTCCTTTAGTGTAGAGGTATTTATCAAATACTGTTTGGAAAGTTCTGCAATCGTAAATCGTTGATCCAAGTGCTCTGTCAACTGTTGATGAATTTCTTTTATCGATTCGGTTTGCTGGGAGAAGTATTGAGTCAGTTCTTTATGCTCCGATTTAGGTCAGTTTACAAGGAACTACACGCAGACCACGAAACGGGGGCTGCTGACAACAAATAAAGGCTGAGTATCAAGCACCGGGAAAGTGCGGGATATTCAGCCTGTTTTGTTGTCAGGGGTTTCCAAAGGGGCTTGCCCCTTGGCACACGACTTTGCTTGCAAAGTGTAGTGTGTTATACGCTCTGTCGGCGTTGCCGCGAAAATGCGGTTGCCACCAGGGAGGGCAAGGGCATTTGAAACGGCAGGAAAACAGGGCTGTGATTGCGTGGCGTGGAGCCGCAAGCGCAGGACTGGTTTCAGCAGCAGACAGGGCGTATATGAAAGCCCCGTCCCTCGTCCTATGCCGGACTATGGGACAAAGTGTCCCAGCCGGATAGCCACACCCACGAAAAAGCGGACGGACTTTCTTCTCAAAATCGGAATGGGTGGGAAAGCCATTTTAGGGTTTTCCCGCCTTGATTACCCATCAACAAAGACGGGCGAGGCTGTCAACGGCGGCGCATTTATGCGCCGTTCATCTTGACCGTTGACTGACACGGCTGGCTTTGCTATTTTTTCAACAGGTAGATTATAAATAATTAGCAAATTGACACTAATACGGCTCTTTCTTGCTCTGCCATTTTTTCATAAAACTTTTTCAAATTTTCAAATGAATTTCTTAAATCATCTTTAATTAAATCTGCTTCATCTTCATATCCCCAAATATCGGGGTAAATATGATTTTGGCGAAACGCACGCATATCAAATTTATCAATATATGTTTCAAAATTAAGTTCCTGCAACGCTTTTGCAATTTCTTTTACTCTATCGGTTTTCGTTCCAGATATAAAGATTTCTTCCCCAGAAATATTAAACTGTCCTACAATCGCTTCACTGATTAAATTATCTTCAATCGGTTCGCTGGCAGATTTTCCTGTCAGCAAGAAATGAAGTGCGTCCCACATTTTATCTATATCACAAATTTCCAAGTTCTCATTTTCCTGTGCTTCTTCCACATCATCAAGGCACATAAATTTTTCTAATTCAGTGTCAGTAGTTGACTGATAATTTGCAATCATTCCCATGTATTTTTCCTCCATATTTTACTGTCTTGTTCTCTACTTTCTCCCCCGCTGTGGGTTTGGATTTTTCAGCAAGTCAGACTTCTGTGCAATCTTTTTCAGCCACTTCTTTTCTTCCTCGGACAGCTTCTTCAAATTCAATTTGAGCCGCTTACAGATAAACGCCAAAGCTGCTTGCTCCGGGTCGCTGTCTGGGCTGGCGGTTTCCTCGGCGGCTTGCAAAAAATCTTCCAGAGGGTTGTCCTCCGGGACGCTGAAAAAATCGTCCTTATGTGCTTCCCGCAGGTCGAGGGCTATGCCGTTTATGTCCAGCTGTATCACATAGCGGCAAAAGCTGTCATCGTCAATATGGGCGGCGACAAGCTGCCTTAACTGCGGGTCGGACAAGCCGGGATTGTGCTGCTTCATAATGGTTGCGCTCATAATATCCACAATGGCATTTGCGCTCTGTACCTGCTTGACTGCCGTTCCGTTCACATAGATTTCAAGGTCAGCCATGAGCCGGGGAAAATCCGGGTGTACCGCCAGTTCACACAAGAGGGAATTATCCACCCGCCCGCTTTTCAGCAGTTCAATCATATCATCACTCAAATGCAGGTCTGCAAGATCGGCATTTGGGTGATTTCTTGTTTGGGATAGCCCCAGCAGATAATCGGCGGTCACGCCGTAAAACTTTGCCAGCTTGATAATGGCATAGTGGCTGATGTCCTTGAAGTCCTTTGCTTCATAACTACCCAGTGCAGACTTGGAGAGATTTACCTGTTCTTCAAGCTGCTCCAGCGTCAGCCCACGCTCCACACGCAGGTCTTTTAGGCGTTCCTGTATGGACAGTTCCATGCGCTCCCTCCCCTTGTCTGCTCGATAAATAGGAATTTCAAAAGTTCAAAGAAATCTGAAATCCAAAGTCTTTTTCACATTGAAAAATTTTCCCAATTTGCCTTACAAAATAATCTTCATCTTCTGGGAATACCACTTTTGTTATAGACCTTAATAAAGTCAATTTATCAACAGACTCTTTCAGTACAATTTCATATGTACTCCATCCATCTGTTACAGGCGAAGATATGTCATCAATCATATCTGAAAACAATTCATATCCGTTTATACATTGGTTCTTTGCTAATTGGCTAGCCCTAAATGAACATAACATTTTTTCAAGCATACTGTATTGTCTGCCGTTCAAACTTACCTGATATGTTTTCATGTAGTGTTTCTCCTCCCACTTTCGGTTTGTCCCCCTGTATTTAATTATTTTACCACAATTCCGAGAGCGTGGAAATAGCCTGTTTTTTAGACCGATTTCCCACCTTTCGGATATACGGCACAGGCGGTCAAAAAAGTGTAGACTTGAGTTAGTTCATCGATGAACAGCACATTGAAAACAGAATGACCGTCCGAAAAGGAATACCCCGGCAGGGGAAGCACTGCATCGAGCCACTTCGGGACAAAATGTCCCGAAGTCCGGGGAGCGTGCCAACGCCGGAACACGCCGCCATTGTCGGGGTCCCCGCAAAGTCGCATGGCTTTGTGGGGAGAGGAGGAGCAGCGGAGCGAGTGAGTTTTGCCGCTTGCGGTGAAACGAACGATACGCAGCTTGCGACGACGAGGCAGGAAGCCTTTTCGGGGAGAACGGCAAAGGAAAAATGGAGGGAACACATGAGAGAGAACCCATATAAACGAC
>OGRA01004211.1_pt1 | contig 10170 bp, 2 predicted proteins | sample 1553351 | NCBI WGS metagenome assembly OGRA01 (sample SAMEA2580056, study PRJEB22360) | human gut metagenome | biome: human gut; feature: human-associated habitat; material: faeces | place: Denmark | collected 2008/2010
TCGCCAACATCGCCTCGCTTCATCCGCCACAGGCGGCGCTTCGGTGATGTTGCCCACCTGTCCCAGTTAGCTATCGAACACTGCGGCGCGGCTATTAAAGGTTTTATTATAGAAGTCAACTGGTCACTTGCTTTTATTTTGCTATAGCTAAAGTGATAGATAAATCCAAATTTGTACATTTTTACCGTACCAGCATTTATAATTTAATATGAACACATCAAAATTTTGCATATTAGATACAAAAAATCGGCTGTCGTTTTTATTCGACAGCCGATTGATTGTTTATATTTACTTTTTCATCTGCTCGCGCAGGTGGTTTGAAAGCAGAGCGAGCGACGACGCCATATTCTCGTTTTGGACGAGTATGCCGTCCGGGACGACGAGATGAACCGGAGCAAAGTTCCAGATAGCGCGGATGCCGCTTTCAACAAGCAGGTCGCATATCTCCTGCGCGCTCGATGCAGGGACAGTGATGATGCCTATATGCACATTCACCTTGCGGCAGAAGCTGCCGAGCTGGGCTATCGGGAAGACCGTCTTGCCCTGGAATTCGGTCGGCTCTTCGCACAGGTCGAACGCGGCGATTATGTTGAGCCCGTAAGCCTTGAAACCGCTGTAGTTGAGCAGCGCCTTGCCGAGGCTGCCCGCGCCGACTATCACGGCATTATCTATATCATTATAGCCAAGGAAGGCTTCAAGCTCCGCGATAAGATCCTTGACATTGTAGCCGACCTTCGGTTTGCCGGACGAGCTGACGCTCGCGAGATCCTTGCGCACCTGAACATCATTGAGCTGAAGCGCTTCGGCGATAGTTGTAGCGGATATATTTTTCGGTGCATCCTCCGGAAGCCCCTGGATATAGCTCAGGTACATCGGCAGTCTCTGAAGAGTGTGTTTCGAGATATTCGGAGTCATAAAAATTTCACCAACCTGAAAATTATACTTGTACTGCAACTATTGTATCATATTTTTTCAGATAGTTCAAGTAAACTTCGGGGCAAAAAAATCGGGGGAGCCGCCCGAGGGCGACTCCCCTTCTCACCTGCCTTTTGAGCAGGATTTCAGTTTTTGTTCACAGCCTTAGACCGTGAAAGCAAAGTCGGTGGTATCCCAGACCTGCTTGCCGTTGTCGATGTACTTCGCGGTTGCGGTGTAATCGCCTTCGGTGAGCTTAACATTGATGGTCCAGATCTCGCCGTCGCCGTTAGAAGCGATGGAGACATTGGCGTCATCTCTGTTGAAGGTTCTGGTAGCACCCGAAGCGTAGGTTATCTTGACCTTCTTGGCAGTGCCGTTGACGGTGACTGCGACAGAATCAGCAGAGGTATTGACCTCGGTAACGCTGACAGCCGTTGCCGGCTTAGCGCTGATAACTACGTTGACTGCAAGGCCTTCGCTCCATGTATTTCTTCCATACTTCGCTCTGACAACATAGTTGCCTGCGGGAAGGTTGAAGTTAACAGTCCAGATCTCATAAGCGAGGTTGGTGCTGTTTGCATAGACCTCATTGCCCTGTGCGTCATAAGACTTGATGGAGACTCTCGGATCAAGTCTTGTAAGGGTGGTGGTTCCGCCGTTTGCATAGACGAACTGGATCTTACCAGCCTTATCGGTGACCTTAACGCGATAGTCCTGCTTGCCGCCGTAGTTCGGGGTGTCGTAGGTAACTTCGGTAACATCGCCGATCTTAGGCTCGGGCTTCTGATCGAACGAGACTGTGAAGCCATAGCCATCGTTCTCCCAGTATTCCTTCGCCATCTTCGCATAAGCAGTGAACTTGCCTTCTGCGAGGTTAGCATTGATGAGCCAGATTTCGCCGTCCTCAGTCTTCTCTATCTTCAAGATACCGAGCGCATTGGCATCGCTTGTCATGGAGGTGTTTCTGTCAAACGTGCGGGTATTGCCGTTTGCGTCAACTATCTTGATCTTCAGAGGCTCGCCCTTGACCTTGACTGCATACTGATGCATGCCGCCGTAGTTCGGGGTCTCCGGAGTGACGGAGATGATGGAGGAGTTGTTGGCAACAAGGATAGCGTCAAATCTGACATCCTCGGTGCCCATGGTTCCGACTGCGGGATCCCAACCGTTGAAGTTGTAACCGTCGACAGACGGATCCTTAGGAGCTATGATCTGCTCGCCGACCTTCGCGGTAACAGCCTTATAGAGCTGGCCGTTGACATAGAAGTTAGCGGTGTAGGTCATGAGCTCGAGAGCTTTGACTGCGTCGTTGATAGCAGCAGTTGCTGCATCGACATCAGCCTGCTCGGAATACTTCTTATTGGCAACGTCTATGGCAAGAGCTGCATCGAGAGCCGCTCTGGACTCTGCTGTGTAGGTCTTGTCATAGTCCGCCTCAGCCTTCTTCGCCTGAGCGGCCTTGACTGCTGCATCATATGCAGTGTAGTCAGCGCCTTCCTCGATCCACTGGGAAACGAGGGTCAGGTCGGATGCGGGCATGGTGGCAGGAACTTCGACGTTCCAACCTGCGAAGGTGTAGTGATCCTTGGTGGGCTCTGCGATGTTGAGCTCAGCACCGTAGTAAACCATGGACTCTGCACCGTCAACCGTAAGCTTATACTGGTTACGGCTGTAGTAAACCTTGAGAACAAGGCTGCCGTCAGCTGCGACTGTGCCGGAGAGGACGCTGTCAGCGGCGACCGTGAAGCCCTCACGAGCCTCGGGATCGACGGAGACGGCCGCGCCGGTAGTGGCAGGAACGACCTTGACATCAGCTGCGCCGTAAGCGCCGTTGACATCCATGACGTAAGTCTCAACCTTGTAGGAGACTTCGCCGGCGGAGAACTGAGCGTTGAAGGAAACATCCTCGGTGCCCATGACTCCGACTTTCTTATCCCAACCGGTGAAGACAAAGCCTTCCTTGGTGGGATTCTCGGGAGCGATGATCTGCTCGCCGACCTTCGTGGGAACGACTCTGTACTCAGCGCCGTCAACATAGAAGGTTGCGTTGTAGGTCATAAGATCGAGAGCTGCGATTGCGTCGTTGATAGCCTTGGTGGCTGCATCGACAACATTCTGCTCGGAATACTTCTTGCCGGAAACTTTTTCTGCAAGAGCTGCATCGAGAGCCGCTCTGGACTCTGCGGTGTAGGTCTTATCATAGTCAGTCTCGGCCTTCTTCGCCTGAGCCGCTGCGACTGCTGCATCATATGCGGTGTAGTCAGCGCCGTCCTCTGTCCACTTGGAAACGACTGTTACGTCGTTCGCGGGCATGGTGTCGGGAAGCTCGGGCTCCCAACCTGCGAAGGTGTAGTGCTCCTTAGAAGGCTCTGCCACGGAAACAGCTGCGCCGTAGTAGACTTCGGAAGCGACACCGTCAACGGTCAGGGTGTACTTGTTGCGGCTGTAGTAGACCTTGAGAACAAGGCTGCCGTCAGCTGCGATAGTGCCGGAAAGAACGCTCTCGTCCGCAACGGTGAAGCCCTCGCGAGCCTCAGGTGCGTAGGTAGCGGTCGAGCCGGTGGTACCGGTAAGCTTCTCAGAAGTGGGATCGCCGTAAGTGCCGTCGGTGCCCATTACATAGGTGTTGACGGTGTAAGCGGTGTCACCTGCTGCTGCGAACACTGCCTCGAAGGTAGCGTCTGCGGTACCCATAATGCCGACTGAGGGTTTCCAACCTGCGAAGGTGTAGCCTTCCTTGGACGGATCCTTGGGAGCGACGATCTGATCGTCAACCTTCGTGGGAACCTTGGCGTACTCTTCGCCGTCGACTGTGAATATTGCGTTGTAGGTCATCTTGTCGAGACCTGCGACTGCGTTGTTGATAGCGGTTGTTGCCGCATCGACTTCACCCTGCTGGGTGTACTTCTTGCCGGAGACATCTGCTGCAAGAGCCGCTGCAAGAGCATTTCTGCTCTCCTCGGTGTATCTTGCTGCGTAGTCGGACTCGGCCTGCTTAGCCTGAGCAGCCTTGACTGCCGCGTCATAAGCAGTGTAATCAGCACCGTTCTCGGTCCACTGGGACTCAAGAGTTACATCGTTAGCGGGCATGGTCGCGGGAGCCGCGGGTTTCCAGCCGGCGAAGGTGTAACCGGTTCTTGCCTCGGGATCTGCGATCTCGAGAGCTGCGCCGTAGTAGACTTCGGTCGTTGTGCCGTCAACAGTAAGCTTGTACTGGTTACGGCTGTAGTAAACCTTGAGAACAAGGCTGCTGTCAGCTGCGACTGTACCGGTGAGAACGCTCTCGCCTGCAACCGTGAAGCCCTCGCGGGCATCGGGGGTAAGAGTTATCTCTGCGCCGGTGGTTGCTGCAACGTTCTTGGAATCGGCTGCGCCGTACTGACCGTCAAGACCCATGACATAGGTCTCAACAGTGTAAGAAACTTCGCCTGCGGAGAACTTAGCATTGAAGGAGATATCCTCAGTGCCCATGGTTCCGACCTCGGGATCCCAACCGGTGAAGACATAACCTGTCTTGGAGGGATCGTCGGGCTTGGCGATAGCTTCGCCGACCTTCGCAGTAACAACCTTGTATTCAGCGCCGTCAACATAGAAGGTGGCTTTGTAGGTCATGAGCTCAAGAGCTGTGACCGCATCGTTGATTGCCTTAGCGGCTGCATCAACTTCACCCTGCTGGGTGTACTTCCTGCCGGAAACATCCTTCGCAAGGGCATCGGCGAGAGCCTGTCTGGACTCTGCGGTGTAGGTCTTGTCGAAGTTTGCTTCTGCCTGCTTAGCCTCAGCCGCTGTCTTAGCCGCGTTGTAAGCGGTGTAGTCAGCGTCGTTCTCGTTCCACTGGGAAACAAGAGTTACATCGGAAGCGGGCATGGTTTCGGGAACATCTCTGTCCCAACCGGCGAAGGTGTAGCCCTCACGAGCTGCCGGCTCGGAAACACTGATGGCTGCGCCGTAATAAACATTGGTCACATTGCCGTCAACAGTAAGCTTGTACTGGTTGCGGCTGTAGTAAACCTTGAGAACAAGGCTGCCGTCAGCCTTGACTTCGCCGGAAAGTACGCTCTCAGCTGCAACCGAGAAGCCCTCACGAGCCTCGGGAGTAACGGAGACGGTCTCGCCGGTAGTAGCGGACTTGTTCTCGATAGCAGCGTCGCCATAGTTGCCGGTGACATCCATTACGTATGTCTCGACAGTGTAAGCAACAGTGCCTGCGGAGAATACTGCGTTGAAGGAAACATCCTCAATGCCCATCGTTCCGACTTCGGGAGTCCATCCGGTGAAGGTGTAACCCTGCTTGGAGGGAGCCTCGGGGGCGACGATCTGCTCGCCGACCTTGGTGGGAACGACTCTGTACTCTTCGCCGTCAACATAGAATGTTGCGTTGTAGGTCATCTTCTCAAGACCCTTAACAGCAGCGTTGATAGCTGCGGTCTGAGCGTCGACAACACCCTGCTCGCTGAGCTTCTTGCCAGAGACGTCAACTGCAAGAGCGGCGTCAAGAGCTTTTCTGGAAGCCTCGGTGTAGGTCTTGTCGTAGTTGGCCTCTGCCTTCTTAGCGTTGGCAGCTGCAACAGCTATGTCATAATCGGTGTAGTCTGCGGGATTCTCGTTCCACTTAGCCGTAAGAGTGATGTTCTGTGCGGGCATGGTGGAGGGAACCTCTTCCTCCCAACCCTGGAAAGCATAGCCAGCCTTCTCGGGAGTACGGGCGGAAACAGTAGCGCCATAATAATATGTATCGGGTTCGAGATCCGTGTTAGCATAAGTTATGGTGTACTGGTTACGTGAATAGTAAATGCTGAGGACAAGAGAACCGTCAGCGGCGATGGTGCCGGTAAGGGTGCTCTTTGCCGAATCGAGCGAGAAGCCTTCAGCGGCGACTGCATCGGCAGTGATATCGGCTGTAGAATTGGTCTCGCCTGCGCCCTGATAGGTGCTGTCGGGAGTTGCCGGATAGTTGCCGGTGGTGTCCATATTATAAACATTCACGGTGTACTTTGTATCCGTGTTGTTTGCGAACTGAGCTTCGAATGTAGCGTCAGCGTCAAACGTTGCGGGTACGTTGCCCCAACCGACGAAGTGCATGCCGACAGGTGCGGCAGGAGCTTCGATGGAGCTAAGATCAACGGGATCGCCCTGGTTGCCGGTAAGAACCGCGTGAGTCTCGCCATTCACGGTGAAGGTGAATGTGACGGTGACAACGGGGTTAGCAATAAGGCGCTTCCAGTTGTAGATAAGGTTGTTCATAGCTTCTCTGACCTGCGTGCGCATGGTCGTAGAGGCGTTGAACGAGGTCGAAACCTTCTGAGCATAAGCAAATGACTTTGAATATGCTTCCCATCTCTCCGCGTCATACTTGGAAGCGTCTGCGGAGTCGATGGTGCACATCTTGATAGCCGCATCGAGGTGCGTCTTGACAGCGGCAAGCTTTATAAGTCTGGGACCCCAAAGCTCGACCTGCTGCTCAGCATAAGCAACATCGATAGCGGATATTGTGGGCGTCTGCCAAGCGACAATCGCGGTCTCCCACGCTGCGTGGTCGGTCTCCCACTGTGCATATGCCTTCTCATACTTCTGCTTCTCGATCAGAGTAGCGTCATCGCCGGGCTTCTCGGGAGCAACGGGCTCCTTGGGAGCTATGGTCGAGTTGTAGAGGTTGAGAGCGCGGTTTCTGGCTTCCTTCCAGCCGTTCCAGGTGACTGAATTGAAATCGTCATAACCGAAATAGTTATAACCGTCATCCCAATAAACGGCGCCCTCTGCGTTGTCCTTGCCCTGGACTGCCTCAACGGCGGTCTTGAGCGAGTCAACAGAAGCGGAAACCAAATGCGTCTCCAAAGTTTCAACTGCAGAGGCAAGTGCCTTCTGTCTAGCTTCAAATCCTGCAAGGAATTCGCTATTGGTGTAGAGCGCAATCGTACCGGGAAGAAGCGTATATATAGCCGCATTGTTAAGGGCGGTTATATATGCGTCCCAAGCTGCATCCGCGCTGCTGTCATAATCTGTTCTTGCGCGATTCTTGCCAGCTTCTATATTGTAGAGCTCAGGAAGTCCGTAATCGTTATAACAGATAATGCGGGTAGCACCATTGTAATGGTCGGTTTTGTTACCCTTCTTTGCCGTAGCAGCCCAATTGATCGTAGTGTCAAAGCCAACTTCAAACTTTGCAATAGAAGCTGTCTCCTCCCAAAGATCAATGCTGTCATAGGCATTTGAACCTGAAATAGCATTTCCGCCATCCATTGACGCCGAGGAGGTCGCACTCTTAAGGTTGGAACTAAGGCCACCGAGATTAGCCGATGCATTAGATCCTGTATGTGCGCCCTTGCCCTTCGGCACCTTGAAAGTAACACTCTGCGCACATATCGTCTTCAGCGGGTTGGTGTTGTTCTGATTAAACAGCAGAAGTTTGGGCGGGCAATCATTAACAGACGCACTTGTCTTGTTTGAGCCCGTATTAATTCCGCTGGTATTGTTATCAACATCAGCACCATCAAGCCTGTAAGAATAGAATCTGCAAACCGAAGCATCGTTTGTCAGCTTATTTCCCGCCTCATCGAGGGCAAAATAATATACAGTAAAGACAACAAGCGTATTATTACTGTCGATTCCGCTTATCTTCACCGACCTATTATCGCCGCCATTGAGTTCCTCATTGGCAGTAAGACCGGATACCGAAAGATCCTTTTGTTTGCTGCCGTCATAGTTATAAGCAACAGCGCTCCAACTATCGATTGTATAACGGGGAAGCTTGTCCTGAGTGAAGTTATTGTTCTTATCAGTATAACCTCTGTTAATGCCCTGGCTTCCGTTATAAACCGTGAGATCAAGTTCGCTGCTGTTCTTGATTCTCTTTGAACCGGCGATCTCCATTTCCTTGAACTTTGCCTTATCAGTCAGCTTCATGACCTGAGCCACGATGTTGACGATAGGCGGAACAAGCTTGTCCTTGTTGGAATTCAAAGATCCGAGAAGGTTCTCGACTATCGAGCCGAGCTCAGAGTTCGAAACGATCTCATTGAGCGAGCCGTAAGTCTTGGTTATCGTTCCCGGAAGAACTGCGTTGAGGATATCGGTGACGAGTCTCACGATGCTCTGCTTGAGAGTCTGAGTGGCGAATGCGCCGGACTCATTCTTAACAAACAGGTCAGAGATGCAGGTCAGATCCTGATCAACGAGCAGTCCGTTGAGGATAGAATAAACAATATCCTTGAGGATAGTCTCGCTTCCGCTGTTGGCAAACTTTGCGGGAAGAACAGATTTGTCTAACAGCTTGAAGAAGATATCATCAAGAGCTTTCCATCCGTCAGAGGTATCAATCGTGGTGCTGGGAAGAAGACCTGTGTAATACTGCGGGTCAGCGGCAAGCCACTGAACGGCAGTAGTCAGCATCTTATCCATACCGTCGCCGTAGTTGAGCGCCTTCTTCAGATCACCTGCGTTGAGGTCGATACCGGGATTGACGTTGTAGGCGACGAAATCCGCAAGCATGTCAAGGATACCCTGAACAGTCTTGGGATAACCGCTGTAATCTCTTTCGGGAAGGAACTGAGCCATGAGCTGCTTAACAGCCTCCCATGCAACGCCTATAACAGTCGTGACATCCTCGGGGATGTACATATAGCCGACTGATGCGTTGATGATCGAGCGCGCAAGATAAGCGATAAGCTCTTCCTTGCTCATTGCGTCGATCTCTTCGGCTGTTGCGATGTGCTTCTGCCAATCCGGGAAGAAGTAATCGCCGGTCTCTTTGAGAATGTATCTCGCAACTGCGACAACATTATCGGTGAGCTTTGAATTGTCACCCGAGACCCAACCGTTGTAGTTCTTCAGAAGTCCGTTAACAATGCCGCCGGCAATGTTATTGAGCTCAGCAACAAGAGTGCTGCCCGCGGGGACGGTATAGGCCGAAACCCTGAAGTCCCTGTTGAACAGACCCGCAAGAGTACCTGTGGTATCCTTGTCGATCTCCTGACCGAGCCACTTCATTGTCTGGTCATTGAGCATCGGAACAGCTATATCGTTATAAGCTGTCTGAAGAAGATCCTCGATGAAGTCATATGTAGACTTTGTCGAGTTGAGGTCAACGAGATTTTTGACGCTGTCAGGAATCTCTTTAACGCCTGCAAGAGCGTTCTGAATGATGACCTGAAGCATGCTGTCGATGTTATTGGAGCTGTTGTATTCCGTATTCGGATATGCAAGACCCCAAATCATCTCTCTGAGCATAACTTCGACATTCAGATCGACCTTTACGAACGAGTTGGCAACGCCGAGAGAGACACCGCCGTCTCGCTTGTACTTACCGACACCGCCGACGACAACCTTCTTGACGATTCCCTTGTTGTCCGCAAGGAACTGAAGGAGCGCCTTGATGACTGCGACATCAGTGGTATTGCTTCTGCGCGGGTTCTTGATTGCATCGACATTGACGCTGTTCAGATCGCCGGCCATCCAAAGGATGATCTTGTTGCCGTTGATCAGCTTATAGACGCTCGAAAGAGCATTGTCTATAGACGTCGCATCAAGCTTACCGAGAATCGAAAGATCCATCGTGATGTTCTCTTTGGCAAGCGCCTTGTCAGCGTAGTCAAGAAGCGCAGACGCATACTGCTCTGTGGTCAGAACCGCAGTGTCAGTAAAGTCGTACTTTGTCAGCGCGTCATCCTTATAAGCCTGGTACGCACTCGCGCCGGCGGTAGCCGATGAGAGTATGAGCAGTGAAGCAAGGATGATTGCTAACAAGCGTTTCATTTTCTTCAAATTTACACCTCCATTTTAAAAATTTCACCATATATCAGAGCATTCCGTCTCCCGCAAATTGACGGAACACATTGGCGACAAAGTCATTTTGCTCTGTTCGGGCAATACAAAGCAAGAGGGTATGATTATCCCCCATGTAAAGAATAACCCCTCGTTCGGCACTTTGTCAATAAGTTTAAAATTTTTTAATCATTTTTGTGCGTTTTGTACAATGAAAGTTCAATTTTTTATTGTATGCTAACAATACAGATTTAACAAATATGTTGAAAAATGTCATCTTTGTTCTATATTTCCATTAAAATTAACGCTTTTATGATTTTGGAGAATTAATTTTAATTTTTTGCGGGTAAAAATTGCACAAAAAATCATGAGTTCTGAGAATAATAACGTCTATTTATCATATTAATATTTGTTATGGAAATAAGTAGGGCTTTTATTTGCTGATAATTAATAAAAACACGGCTTTTAAGGCTATATTTGTTTTACATAACC
>OGRA01004217.1_pt1 | contig 10159 bp, 6 predicted proteins | sample 1553351 | NCBI WGS metagenome assembly OGRA01 (sample SAMEA2580056, study PRJEB22360) | human gut metagenome | biome: human gut; feature: human-associated habitat; material: faeces | place: Denmark | collected 2008/2010
ACTCGTAGCTTATATTTTTGCCCGTGTCAAACACGTTCTTTATTTCCGTTACGTTTCCGTTGGCGTCGTAAGTATATTCGTACTGTTCTGTTGGCGTTGCGCTGCTTTGGGGATAAAATTTCTCGCTTTTTACCAATCCCGTTGTTTCGTTTGTTCCGCTTTTTCCCGCGTGGTAATCGTAGGTTTGGTAAAATATATGCTGCGACGTCCCTCTTATGGGATACGTGCTCCAATAATTGTATATTGTTTGTTTCTGCGTCCTTCTGTTCAGTTTGTCATAGCTGTATATGGATTCTTGCTCATTCGGCAACGCCGTTGTGCTTGCTGTCCTTATTTTCCCGTCGGGCGATTCGTTTCCGTCTTCTCTCGTTACCATATATGCTATATTTCCGTAGTTCTCTGTCGTCACCCTGTCGTAGCCGTCGTAGCTTATGTTTTTGACATATTTCTGCGCTCCGCCGGCTGTATTCGTGACCGTTACCTTTGTCGCGTGCTTTCTGTTTTTGTCATATGTGTAAGTATACTTCAATCCTGCCTTGTTGTCAACAATCTCTTCCAGCACGCTCGGCTTCAAGCCGCCGTCTTCTGCTTCGAGATACGTGTTTTCTATTACGCTTGCATAGCTCGATGTGCCTGCTTTCTTCTCTTTCTTGCCGAGCAACCTGCCGTTTTTGTCATAGGTGTATCTTTCCACGTAGCCGTTGACGTCCGTATCGTACTGCACGGTCTTTTCGTCGTCGGTTGAGGAGAGAGTCAAGGTGTTGGATTCTATTCTTTTGTTGTAAAGACTGTTGAGCGTCTCGTAGCCTATTGAACCAAGATACCCCAAGCCGTAACCGAACCTGAACTTTGTTCCGTTGTGGGTGAGTTTGGTTAAGCGGTTGTTTTCGTATTCGTAGCTCGTTTTTTCCGTTCCGTTGACCTTGATTGACGTAAGCAGGTCGTTTGCGAACACGGGCGTCGTTTTGTTTCCCTTTGCGTCCTCGGTGTATTTAAGCTCCTTTTTTCCGTCGTAGACGTTTCTTGCGCTCCGCTCCTGTCCGTCTACGTAAAACGTGCTCTTTTCCTCATACACCTTCTCTCCAGCTTCCGTCTTTTGCTCAAACGCGTAGTCCGTCTTTACGTATGCAGTGTCGCCCCCTGTCCTTTCGCCCGTCATAAGTCCGTCCGCGTCGTAGGTATATTGCTTCTCCACTCCGTCATATCCTTTTTCTTTTACCAGCTCGAATTTGGAGTTGTAATACTTGTACGACACGTAACGCTTGTTCCCCTTGACCAGCTGCGTCGTCTCTTTCAGCGCATACGGCGTTATGCCGAAGAAATCCACCTGATACACCGTGAACGTCTTGTAGCGGCTGTTCCCGTCCTCGTCCCGGAAATCCGTGCATACCACAGGCGCGAGGTTTTTCAGCTCGTACCCCCTGAATTTAAGCGGCGTTGCTCCATCGTCATAGCAAAACGCGTTCATATACACGCTTATGATACGCGTCCCCTTTTTCATGCCCAGAAACATATTTAACAGCTCCTGCGAGCTTAACAGATTGAACATCGCTATTGTAAGTCCGTTTTTGTTGGTTATTGCCGACGTGTCGTAGTTTATATTCATTCGCTCGATTTCATCCTCCACGGATATAGTCGTGAAGTCCGTCACCGTGCCGAGATTGGGCACATAGCTCTCCACCAGATAATTGCTCGTTACCGTTCTGTCCGGCACCTTGCACAGTCCGTCCACCGTTATGCTTGCGTATTTGAGCAGGTCGGGGTGGTTGCTGTCGTAGCGCACAAGCCCGTATTCGGTTTTTATGCCCTTTTTATCCTTGTAGCTGTATCGGTTGTCCGCCGTGTGGGTGAAGTCTGTGTATTTCTCCGTCGTTTCGCCGTTTGCAAGCGACAGCGTCCAGATTTCTCCGCTGACGCTTGCGCCGTAATCCCGATATTCCTTTTTTTCCAGTACGCTCGGCTTGTTGTTTGAATAGGTCGCTTCCACCGACGTAAAGCCGTCGTAAACGCAGGCAAGACTGTTGTTTTGCAGGCGGTAAAAGCTCCTGTCCGTGCAGCTCTTTTGCAAAACGGCGCCCGACGAGTCCCACTCCGCCTTATACTCCGCAAGCATATACCAGCCGCTGCTGCCCGATACCGTGACGGGCAAAAGCTCGAATCGCTTGTTGTAGCCTCTTATCTCCACCGTCATGCCGCCGTTTGAGCGCACAAAAGTGCAGACGTTGCCTTCGCCGTCCGTGATTGTTGCTGACGTCACCGAGCTTGTGTGTCCGTATACGTTTTCGACAGAACACAGCTTCCCGTTGCCGTCAAAGCTCATGACGTTGCCGGACAAATCCTCCAGCTCCCAGCCTGTCGACGTCTGTTTGATGTTGAGACAGGTCTCGTTTTCAAAGTAGCCGTAGTCCGACGCGTCGGCGTCGCTCAGCGAGCTTTCATGCACCACCTGATTTGCCGCGTAAAAGTATCTGTCCTCCATTTTCCCGTCGGTATAGATTACGTCCGGCTTGTCCGTGCCGCTTTCCCACGCCGTTATCTGTGACTTTTGCGTCAAGTATTGCTCGTAATTGAGTCTCCAACCGCCGTGCGTCACGTCGTAATACAGCTTCAGGTTGAGAGGCATTTTGCTCCCGGGCAGCGATACAAGCTCCTTTTCCAGCTTTAACACACCCGTCTTTAAGTCGTACACGACTCGTCCCGCGTTGCCCGCCTCCGTTTCCACCGCAATCGGCGAAATGTCTTTCAGTTTTTTGTTTATTGTTCCCATGTCATTCTCCTTTGTATTTTCTTGTTTTTTCTGCTGCAGCAAACAAAAAACGAACCCGTTTGAGTCCGTTCTTTTCCCTTATTTTATATCTGCTTTTCGCCTTGTCAAGCGCTCTGTCCGAATTTTTATTTCGCTTTTTTCCAAAAAATATTGTGAAAACCTTTTTTCCACTCTCCCTTTTTTATATTTTTTTCCGCTACCTTTCAGTCCTTTGTTTGGACGTCTGCGGCGTTATCGCGGCTTTGAGCTTCGCCGTCCTCCGAAAGCCCGAATACGGGCACAGGCTCCTTATCCTTGACGAAGCCTTTGAGCAACCGTGAAACCTCTTCGGGCTTTCGCACATTGTACAGAGCAAGCATCTGCTTGTCCGAAAATTTCAAGATGATTTTGGCGGGATAATACTGCCCGCGATTATCAATTAAAATAATTAAACAAACTATAAAAAAACCTAAAAAACCCAGCAATACACACAGCCATAAGTATTTAAAATAGTCTTTGTCTTTCCCGAAACGCTGAGCTTTGCAGTAAAACACGCTGTCCACATCGCTTTTGCGAAAATACAGATACTTGTCGTCTGCGGCGGCGGGCTTTGCCGACAAGGTAAATTTAGACTTTTTGTTTACCGCGAGCATAAATTCGTCGCAAAGAAGAATTTCAACAGGTCTGCCGAGCAACCTTGCAAGCATCACAATTGTCAAAACGCCGCCCGAAACGACAAACAAAGCGCCGACAATTTTTTTTGCCAAGTCGCTCATCGTGCCAAGCCCCGTAGCAAGCGTCACCGCGCCGAACACAGCCGACAAAACTCCGAAAACCAACCACACAATCGCTCCGCCTATACGCCTTTTTGCGATTACCTGCATAAAAAATCCTCCTTGGCTTCATTTTATCACACATTTTCCTGCAAGGCAATTATTATGTCGTATTTTGTCGTTTTTCGTGCAGTGCGGTGCAGTCGGCAGGCGGGGTTTGCTTGAAGGAATTTTTTTATTTCTCCCGCAACGATTGAACTTTTATTCTGTTTTTGCTATAATTTCAATAGACTATATGCGGAGGTTTCTTCACAGATGGAAAAACTCAAAGGCTCGTTGCTTTTCGGTCAGTCCGGCGGCCCCACTTCGGTAATAAACGCCAGCGCCTACGGCGTTTTCAGCGAAGCGTTCAATCACGATTGCATTACGCGCGTACTCGGCGCGCACTACGGCATAAAGGGCATACTCGACGACGACCTGTTCGACATAAACTCCGAGAGCCGCGAGGAGCTTGAACTGCTCAAAACAATGCCCTCTTCCGCCTTGGGCTCGGTACGCTACAAGTTAAAGCCTTTTGAAGAGGACGAAACGGATTATAAACGGGTGTTGGAAATTTTCCGCAAGTACAACGTGAGATATTTTCTCTACAACGGCGGAAACGACTCCATGGACACGGTGTGCAAAATCGGCGCGTACCTCAAAGCCCACGGCTACAAATGCAACGTAGTCGGCGTGCCCAAAACCATTGACAACGACCTTGCCCTCACCGACCACTGTCCCGGCTTCGGCTCAGCGGCAAAATATATCGCCGCAAGCTGCATGGAGCTTTCCTTGGATTCGAGCGTATATTTCAACGGCGCAATCACCGTTGTGGAAATCATGGGACGCAACGCGGGTTGGCTGACTGCGGCAAGCGCAATCGCCGCTTTCAACGGTCACGGTCCCGATTTGATTTACGTGCCGGAAATCCCCTTTGACATCTCCGCGTTTATGGACGACGTGAGCGCGGTCTACAACCGCAAGGGCGATTGCTTTGTCGCCGTTTCGGAAGGCATAAAGGACAAGGACGGCAAATATATAAGCGAATACGCGAGCGGGCTTGCGACGGAGCAGGACAGCTTCAACCACAAACAGTTGGGCGGCGTGGGCGCATTTTTGGCTTCCTACGTAAAGGTGCACACCAAAGCCAAGGTAAGAGCCATAGAATTCAGTCTCTTGCAGCGCTGCGCAAGCCACATAGCCAGCAAAACCGACGTGGAGGAAGCCTGTCTTGCAGGCACGGAAGCGGTGCGGGCGGCAGTTGACGGAGAGTCGGAGGTCATGATATGTTTTAAGCGTGCGGCGGACAAAAACGGAAATTATTTGTGCGAAACGTCCCGCGTTCCGCTTTGCGAGGTGGCAAACGAGGAAAAGACTCTGCCCATGGAGTTTATTTCCCCGACAAACAACTTTATATCCGAAAAATATCTCGGCTATGTGCTGCCGCTTATTCAGGGAGAATCCGCGCCGCCCTTTGAAAACGGGACGCCGCGTTACGCAAAGCTGAAACGAATCAAGCCGGAGCCTAAGCTGTGCAAATAAAAAAGCGTCCCGAAAGGGACGCTTTTGATTTAAATATTCAAAGCAGCAGACTGACCAGAGCGAACAGTCCGTTTGCCAACAGCCCCGCGACCAAGCCGCCGACGGTGTGCAGCATGATTGACCAACCGGTAAGGCTTCTGAAATTGAGCGCGTCCATCATGGACACGTGGGTTGACAGGTAACCGCTCCAAAACATACACATAGCCGTCAGCACGGCGACATTGCTTGCGGTAATAATCCCTCTCGACATCATTTCGGGGACAAGACCTATTGCCGCGCCCGCGCTGCCGAGAGCAGTCAAGGGGACGGCAATTATTTCCGGAGAACCGAACCCGAACAGCGGCTTTAAGACGGGGCTTAAAAAGCTGCCTATCATGGGAATAAGCCCCACTCCCTCGCCGACGCCGCCCGTATAGCCGCCTTCGGGCTTGCCGTTGGTGAGCATGAGCACCAGCGTAGCGATAATAAGCACTCCCGGAATAATGGAAACTCCCACCTTGACTCCGCCAGCGCCGCCGTCCAGCAGGCTTGAAATCAGCCGCTGAAAAACGCCGCCTTCGCGCACCTCGCGCATTTTCAGCACATCGTACTCCGCGCTTCCCGCATCCTTCAAAGCAGGCTCGTCCTTGCCGAACACTTTTTTGGTTTTCAAAAGCATAAGTCTTGTCACAAGTATGCTCGTCAAAAACACGGACAACAGTCCCACAACAACGGCAATCCCGAAATGCTCGCCGTTTAAGCTGAGCATTGAAACGACGACTATCAGTCCCATTCCGAATGCAGTGCCGATGTTGGTGAGCGCGCCAAGCTGATATTTTTTGAAATATCTGATGTAATTTCTGTCGTTTGCGAGAGTGAGCACGGCGGGATTGTCGGACAGAAAGGACGTAAACAGTGAAATCGAGGTTGCGCCCGGCATACCGTACAACGGTCCCATGAGGGGCGCAAACGCTTTGTTGAGCAAAGACACCACTCCGAACTCGCTGAGCACGGCGGATATGGCGCCCATAAGCACTGCCAGAGCCAAAAGATAAAACACCGTGTCCTTCAAAAGCATGAACGCCGTGTTGAACATGGTGTTGATTGCGTTGGAAAAGCCCATAACGCAGCCGAAAGCGACAAAAAAGCCCGCCACAAGGACAAGGCAGACAAAGCCTTCCGCGCCGACGGCCTTTTTCAGTTTTTTTCCGCCGCAAGCGTCTTTTACGCCGCGCGGCGGCTCGTTTTCAAAGACTTGCGCCACGGCGCCTGCTGCGACAGCCGCATCCGCGGCGGCTACGTCGTAAGAATCGTTCTTTTTTCCCGTTTCGGGAGGAATATCTTCCGCCCTCTCGGGCGGTGCCGGCGTTGCGCCGTCGTTTTGCTGCATTTCTCTTTTCTCCAAGTTTTTAAACCACAAAAAGAATAACAGTTAAGCCATTGTATGTCAACGGTTTAATACAAATTTCCGTCAACATGAATATAGTTCATAAAACGCAACGACGCCTATATTTTCACTAGCACGGCGCGCACGGGCGACGCTTCCGCGCCCTCCGCTTTGAGAGGCAGGGCGCAAAGAAAATATTTACCCTCGTCGACATTTTTAAGCACGAGGTTTTCCAGCAGATACACCCCCGCCCGCGCAAAAATTCCGTGAACCGCAAGAGTATCCTTTCCGTCAAAGGACTGCTGCTGCGTGCCTGCAAGCTTTATACCCATATCCGCAAGTTTTTGCGCCAGCGCGACGTCGGGCGGCGCGCCCTTGAACAGCATACGACGGCAAAAATTTTTCTCGGCGTTTTCGGCGGTACACACGACGCACTCTCCCAAAAAAACCGAAAGCTCGGCGGCGCAAACGTCCTTTCCGCCCGAAAACGTGTGCGAGGGCGCGTCAACGTGGGTGCCGTTGTGCAAACACACAGTCAAATCGCTGACCGCAAAGCCGTCCCTTTCCACTGTTTTAATCGCCGTCAATCGGGGCGCCGTGTCCCCCTCGAACACGCTCCCGCTCAAAAGCTCCTGAGAAATATCGATAATTTCCATAAAATCTCCTCAAAAACAAAAGCAAGTCGTCTGCGACCTGCTTTCCTGCTTTAATCCGCAAAACGGACGGATTTTATTTTCTGTTCCTTTTTCGGACGGTCGTTTGCGTCCGTAGGCACGGCGGCAATCCTGTCCACGACATCAAGCCCGCTTTCCGCAATGCCGAAGGCGGCGTATTGCCCGTCAAGAAAGGTCGCGTCCTTGTGGCAGATGAAAAATTGACTTGACGCCGAATCGAAATCGTTTGCGCGCGCCATGGAGATGACTCCGCGTCTGTGCGAGAGATTGTTTTTTACGCCGTTGGCGTAAAACTCTCCCTTTATATTTTTTTCGGAGCCGCCGCAGCCTGTTCCCGTGGGGTCTCCCCCCTGAATCATAAAGCCGTCTATTACGCGGTGAAAAATCAAGCCGTCGTAAAACCTTCTCTCCACCAGCGCTCTGAAATTCTCCACCGAAAGGGGCGCGTTTTTTTCGTCGAGAACGACGACTATCTCTCCGCCGTCCTCCATGGTGATTTTAACCTTGTTTTTGTCCATATCTCTCCTCAGTCGTTTTTAAGCTCCGCTTTGATTCTTCTCACGCCGCTGCTGCTGGACTGCTCCTTTGTAATCGTGAAGCGTCCCAGTTCTCCCGTGTTGGAGGCATGAGGACCTCCGCAGATTTCCATGGAAAAATCGCCCATGGAGTAAACCTTGACAACCTCTCCGTATCTGTCGCCGAAAAGCCCGATTGCGCCCTTCTGCCGCGCCGCTTCGACGCTCATTTCCTCACACGTCACGGGAAGTTTTCTGTTTATCGCCTCGTTTACAAGCTCTTCCGTCCTTTTAATTTCTTCGGGAGTCATAGGTCTGCCGAAGGAAAAATCGAACCGCAGCCTTTCGGGCGTTATGTTGCTGCCCTTTTGCGCCACCTCGTCTCCAAGCACCTGCCTCAACGCCGCCTGCAAAAGATGTGTCGCCGTGTGCAGCCGCGTGGTGGCTTCTCCGCTGTCCGCAAGCCCGCCCTTGAATCTTTGACCGCTTGCGTCGTGCGACTTCTGCTGATGCTCGGCGAACTTCGCTTTAAAGCCCTCCGTGTCCACCTTAAGCCCGCGTTCCGCAGCCAGCTCTTCGGTTATTTCGATAGGAAAGCCGTAAGTATCGTAAAGCCTGAACGCGGACGCGCCGTCTATGACATCTCCCGACAGCTTTTCGACAAGACGGTTGAACTCCCTCTCTCCTCCAATCAGCGTTTTGAGAAACTTTTCCTCCTCCTTGGCAAGCTCCTCCGTTATTTTTGAGGAGTTGCGCTTTATTTCCGGATAAACGTCGCCGTACAACCCGACGTAAACCTCCGCTATCCTGATTATGTCTCCCTTTTGCATACCGAGAGCGTTGGCGAATCTTACCGCCCGCCGGATAAGTCTGCGCAGCACGTAGCCTTGGTCCACGTTGCTCGGCACGACGCCTATTTCGTCGCCCAAAAGAAACACCGCAGTCCGCACATGGTCGGCAATTATTCTCACCGCGCGCAAGACTTCGGGGCTGCCGTCGCTTTCTTTGCCCGAAAGACGTTTTATTTCTGCGATTGCGGGCGCGAATACATCCGTTTCATACACGCTGTCAAAGCCGTTAAGGACGCAAACCGTGCGTTCGAGTCCCATGCCCGTATCGACGTTTTTTCTGCCCAGAGGTTCGTATGCGCCGTCCGCCCTCTTGTTGTACTGCATGAAAACATTGTTCCATATTTCAAGATATTTTCCGCAGTCGCAGGCGGGAGAACAGTCGGCGCAGCATTTTTCCTTGCCCGTATCCCAGAAAATTTCCGTATCGGGGCCGCAAGGTCCCGTATTACCCGCAATCCACCAATTGTTTTTCTTCGGCAGGAAAAAAATCTGCCCGTCCTTCAAACCGCATTCGCGCCATATCTTTGCCGACTCCTCGTCGCGCGGCGCGTCGGCGTCTCCCTCGAAAACGGAAACTGCAAGCCTGTTTGCGTCAAGCCCGAGATACTCGTCCGACGTTAAAAACTCAAAGCTCCACTTGATTGACTGCTCCTTGAAATAGTCTCCGAGAGACCAGTTTCCCAGCATCTCGAAAAAAGTGCAGTGCGAAGCGTCTCCCACCTCGTCTATGTCGCCCGTCCTTACGCACTTCTGAACGTCGGCAAGCCGCGTACCCGAAGGATGGCTCTGTCCCAAAAGATAAGGAATGAGCGGGTGCATACCGGCCGTGGTAAAAAGCACCGAAGGGTCGTTCTCCGGAATCAGGCTTGCGCTTTTTATAACGGCGTGTCCTCTGTTTTCAAAAAATTCAAGAAATTTTTTTCTTAAAAAGCGGGATGTAATTTTTTCCATACGAACCTCTTTGAAGCGTTTAAAATCAAAATCAAAGACCGAAAAATTCGGTCTTTGAAGGCTTTTTCCTTTATGTTTTTTCAGACTCTTACTGCCTTTTTCTGCGGGCGCCGAAGCTGAACAAATAAATCAAAAAGAAGAATGCGGGAGCAAACCAGAGCGTCCAGCCGCCGTCGAAATCGCTGTTTTCGCCGAACAGGCCTTTTTCAACCGTGTTGAAAAGTCCGATGTCGATTTTGCCGATTAACGCAATCAGCCCCACGACGACAACGCCCAGCACGAAAACGAAAAGACACCATTTGCTCGCTTTTTTGGAGCCTTTGCCCGTGCAGAGTTTGATTAGACCGAACAAAAACATTGCAACGCCCGAAATCGCAAACAGCGCCGCAAGTATGCCGAGCGTCCACTCTCCGACGGAAAAGCTTTTGAGAGAATTGAAATTGTCCGCAAAGCTCCACAACAGCTGTCCCGCCGTACTGAAATTTCCTCCGCCCACGGAATAATATCCGAGCATTTCGCCGCCAAGCAGATTTTGGGGCATGATTGCGGGATACCCGACGAAAGCGTACAGAAATGCGAGCGACAAAATCATGATGATTGCTCCCCAAGTCCTCACCCTTGCGGCGGACTTCTTTTCCGAGCCGACTGTCGAGGCTGCCGCCGCGGGCCGATATACCGTCCGCCGCGGCCGGTGTTTCGCGG
>OGRA01004218.1_pt1 | contig 10158 bp, 7 predicted proteins | sample 1553351 | NCBI WGS metagenome assembly OGRA01 (sample SAMEA2580056, study PRJEB22360) | human gut metagenome | biome: human gut; feature: human-associated habitat; material: faeces | place: Denmark | collected 2008/2010
AGGACCTGGGGATGCTTCCGCCGGGAGATATCCGCAACTGTCTGGAGGCGCTGGCCAATGCCGAGCCCCTGATGGCCCAGCTGATGCACTATCGCTTTTGCGAGGGGACGCTGGCAGGACAGAGCTTCGGCAATCTGTTCCTGGCGGCCCTCAACGGCATTATGCCCAGCTTTGACCGGGCGGTGGAGAGCATGAGTCAGGTGCTGGCCATTACCGGCCGGGTGCTGCCGGTGACAACGGCGGACGTGCAGCTGGAGGCCACCCTTGAAAACGGAGCCAGCGTAGTGGGTGAGAGCCGGATCTTCCGCTGCAAGAAGGAGCAGGACTGCCGCATCCGCCGGGTGCGGCTGATCCCGGAGCATCCCCGGGCCCTGCCGGCGGCTGTGGAGGCCCTGGAGGAGGCGGAGGTCATCGTTCTGGCTCCCGGAAGCCTGTATACCAGCATCATCCCCAACCTGCTGGTGGACGGCATTGTGGACGCCATCCGCCGCTCCCGGGCACTGAAGGTCTATGTCTGCAACGTCATGACCCAGGACGGCGAAACCGAGGGCTACACGGTGTCCGACCACATCCGCGCCCTGTTCAAGCACTCCTGCCCGGGGCTGTTTGACCTGTGCCTGACCAATTCCTCCCCCATTCCCCCGGCGGTGGTGCAGCGCTATGCCCAAGAGGGAGCAGAGCCCATTTTCTGCGACCGGGAGTCCGTGGAGGCCCTGGGGGTGGAGATCGTCAGCCGTCCGGTGTCCACGGTGGAAAACGGCCTGGTGCGCCATAACCCCGGCCACCTGGCCTGGGAGCTGGTACAGCTGCACAACCAGCGGAATATCCGCGTGGTCACCGCCGGTCCCCACCGTGCCACCCACAACCAAGTGGAAAAATAAAAGGAGACTCAGCCATGCAGTCCTTTGCCTATAAAGTCAAAAGCGAACTGTGCCGCCAGCCGGTGTCGCGGCAGTGCTGCGCCCGGGCGGAGGCCTATGGGGTGCTGCTGTTCTGCAACACCTTCTCCTCTGCGGAGGTGCGCATTATTACGGAGAACCCGGAGTTTGCCGGCCGGCTGCCCCGACTGTTCCAGCGGGCATTTTCCCTGAAATTCGACAGCCTGCCCGATGGCACCCGGGACAAGCTCATCTTCCGCATTACCCGGCAGGAGAAGCTCCGCCGCATCGTTGATCTGCTGGGCTATGACCCCAGTCTGGTGCTGCATGTGAACTTCGGCCTGCTGGAGGATGAGTGCTGCCGCACCGCCTTTATGCGGGGGGCCTTTCTGGCCGGAGGCAGCGTCACGGACCCGGAGAAGCGATATCACCTGGAGCTGGCCACCTCCCACATGCAGGCCAGCCGTGAGGTGTCGGCCCTGCTGACGGAGATGGGCTTCGTGCCCCACAGCGTCCGCCGCAGCGGCAGCAGCGTCATCTATTTCAAGCAGTCCGAGCACATTGAGGATCTGCTGACCACCATCGGGGCCCCGGCGGCGGCCATGGACATCATGACCGCCAAGGTGGATAAGGAAATCCGCAACGGCGCCAACCGGGTCATGAACTGCGACATGGCCAACGTCAACAAAACCGTGGACGCCGCCCTGGAGCAGACCGCCGCCATCAGCCGCCTGGCGGAAAGCGGACGTCTGGCTCTGCTGCCGGAAAAGCTGCGCCAGGCGGCGCAGCTGCGGCTGGACAACCCCGAAATGTCATTGCAGCAATTAGCGGAGCGCAGCGACCCGCCGGTGAGCAAATCCTGCATGAATCATCGAATGCGCAGACTGATGGAGGAAGCGAGGGAATCCCATGAATAAAGCCGAACGTTGCCACGCCGCCATGGACTACCGGCGGCAGGGGCTCAATTGCAGTCAGTGCCTGCTGGCCGCCTTCCGGGACCGGGTGGGCCTGACGGTGGACCAGGCCATGGCCCTGGGGGCCGGCATGGGCGGAGGCGTCCGCTGCGGCAGTATCTGCGGCGCAGTGTCCGCACCGGTGATGCTGCTGGGAACCGCCTGCCCCGATCCCACAGACCGGGCCGCCGTTACCGCCCGGGTGAAGGAGTACCAGCGGCGCTTTACGGAGCGGTTCCACCGGCTGGACTGCCGGGAGCTGCTGCGGTCCCAGGAGCTGGAGCCGTCGGAGCTGGCGCTGGAGCTGGCCGGCAGCGACCACTGCGGCCGCCTGATCGTAACGGCGGCGGAAATCCTCACCGACATGCTGGAGGAGGCGTAATATGGCCTTTGCCCATCTGCATGTCCACACGGAATACAGTTTGCTGGACGGTGCGTGCCGCATCCGGGACCTGCCGAAGCTGGTGAAGGAGCTGGGGCAGACGGCTGTGGCCATCACGGACCACGGCGTTATGTACGGCGCCATCGACTTCTATCGGGCCTGCAAGGCCCAGGGCATCCATCCGGTCATCGGCTGCGAGGTATATGTGGCCCGGCGCACCCGGCTGGATAAGACCTATGAGCTGGACGCCGAATCCCGTCATCTGGTGCTGCTGTGCGAAAACGAAACGGGATATCGGAATCTGTCGTACCTGGTGAGCCAGGCCTTTGTGGACGGGTTCTATATCAAGCCCCGCATTGATTTAGACCTGCTGCGCCGGCATTCGGAGGGCCTTATCGGCCTGTCCGCCTGCCTGGCCGGAGAAATTCCCCGCCGCCTGGTAAACGGCGACTATGACGGGGCCAAGGAATATGCCCTGACCATGCAGGACATTCTGGGCGAGGGCAATTTCTATCTGGAGCTTCAGGATCACGGCATCCCCGACCAGACCACGGTGAACCGGGGCCTGCTGCGCCTGCACCAGGAGACGGGTATTCCCCTGGTCTGCACCAACGACGCCCACTATCTGCGCCGAGAGGACGCCGAGAGCCATGACGTGCTGCTGTGCATCCAGACCGGCAAGACCGTTGACGATGAAAACCGCATGCGCTATGAGCCGCAGAATTTCTATCTCCGCTCCACGGAGGAGATGGAAGCGCTGTTTGCCGGGTATCCCGATGCCGTGGAGAACACCCAGCGTATTGCCGACCGCTGCCGGTTTGACTTCACCTTCGGCAAGTATCACCTGCCGGAGTTCCGGCTGCCGCCGGGGTACGACTCTCCCACCTATCTGCGGGAGCTGTGTGAAAAGGGCTTCGCGGAGCGCTACGGCGCCCAGAAGCCGGAATACCACCGGCAGCTGGAATACGAGCTGGCCATGATCGAGAAAATGGGCTTTACGGACTATTTCCTTATCGTCCAGGATTTCGTGAACTATGCCAAGGGCGCGGGAATCCCCGTGGGGCCGGGCCGCGGCTCTGCCGCCGGCAGCATGGTGTCCTACTGCCTGCGTATCACGGACATCGACCCCATGCAGTACAGCCTCTATTTTGAGCGGTTCCTGAACCCGGAGCGGGTGTCCATGCCAGATATCGACATGGACTTCGGCGACACCCGCCGGGGCGAGGTGGTGGACTATGTCCGGCGCAAGTACGGCGACGACCATGTGGCCCAGATCGTCACCTTCGGCACCATGGCGGCCCGGGCCGCTATCCGGGATGTGGGCCGGGTGCTGAACATGACGTATGCCGAGACGGACACCGTGGCCAAGCTGGTGCCTACCGGGCCCCATATCACCCTGGAGGACGCTCTGAAGCTGTCCAAACAGCTGTCGGACCTGTACCAGGGAGACCCCAGAGTCCACAAGCTCATCGACACCGCCCGGGCCCTGGAGGGAATGCCCCGGCACGCCTCCACCCACGCCGCCGGCGTGGTCATCACCAAGCGGCCGGTGTACGAATACGTTCCCCTGGCCCGGAACGACGAATCCATCGTGTGCCAGTATACCATGGTGACGCTGGAGGAGCTGGGCCTGCTGAAAATGGACTTTCTGGGTCTGCGGAACCTGACGGTGCTGGACGATGCGGTGAAGATGGTCCAGAGGGACCACCCGGACTTCCGCCTGGCAGACATTCCCATGGACGACCGGGAAACCTTCGATATGCTGACCCAGGGTAAGACCGGGGGCGTATTTCAGATGGAATCCTCCGGCATGACCGGCGTTTGCCTGGGCCTGAAGCCCCAGAGCATCGAGGACATCACCGCCATCATCGCCCTGTACCGCCCGGGGCCCATGGATTCCATCCCCCGGTTTGTGGCCTGCAAGCACGACCCCTCCCTGGTGACCTATAAGCACCCCAAGCTGGAGCCGATCCTCTCCGGCACCTACGGCTGCATCGTGTACCAGGAGCAGGTCATCAAGATCTTCCAGGAGCTGGCGGGCTATTCCCTGGGCCAGGCGGACATGGTGCGCCGGGCCATGTCCAAAAAGAAGGCCAAGGACGTGGAGCGGGAGCGGGAGGCCTTTCTCCACGGCGACCCCTCCCGGAGCATCCGGGGCTGCGTTCCCAGCGGCATTCCGGAGGCCACGGCCCAGGATATCTTCAACGAGATTTACGACTTCGCCAACTACGCCTTCAACAAGGCTCACGCTGTCAGCTATGCGGTGGTGGCGTATCAGACGGCGTACTTCAAGTGCCACTTTACCCGGGAGTATATGGCTGCCCTGCTGACCTCGGTGCTGGACAACTCCGACAAGGTGGCCGAATACATCGCCGAGTGCAAGGACTGCGGCATTGCCCTGCTGCCGCCGGATGTGAACCGCTCCTATGACCGGTTCACCGTGGAGGAGGGCGGCATCCGCTTCGGCCTGGTGGCCGTGAAGAACATCGGCCGGGGCTTTATCCAGGCCGTGGTGCGTCAGCGGCAGCAGGACGGGCCCTTTGCCTCCTTCCAGGATTTCTGCCAGCGGATGTTCGACTGCACGGACATGAACAAGCGGGCTGTGGAGAACCTCATCCGCTGCGGTGCCTTCGACAGTCTGGGAGCCAGACGCTCCCAGCTGGTGGCAGTGTACGAGCGGGTACTGGACGGCATTGCCTCCTCCCGCCGGAAGAATGTGGAGGGGCAGATGGACCTGTTCGGCATGTCCACCCCCTCAGGAGCCGCCGTGTCCGCAGTTCCCCTGCCGGATATCCCGGAGTTTACCGCCGTGGAGCGGATGAATATGGAGAAGGACACCACGGGCCTGTACCTGTCCGGTCACCCCATGGAGGACTACCGTCCCCTGGCCAAGCGGGCCGGGGCCGTACCCATCCACGCCATCATGTCCGATTTCGAGGCCGAGGGCGGTCCCCGGCGGTTTGCCGACGGACAGAATGTCACCGTGGCCGGGGTCATCACCGCCAGCCGCACCCGCACCACGAAAAGCAACACCCTCATGGCCTATGTGACCATCGAGGACGAGCTGGCGTCCATGGAGCTGCTGTGCTTCAGCCGGGTCATTGACCAGTGCGGCAGCTATATGCAGATGAACACCCCTGTGCTGGTAAAGGGACGCCTGTCCGTCCGGGACGAGAAGCCGCCCCAGATCATGTGCGACTCCCTGTATCCCCTGGAAAGCGGCCTGCCCCCTATGGAGCAGCCCGCCCGCCGTCCGGCTCAGAAGGAGAGCACCATCTATCTCCGCTTCCCCAGCGCCGACAGCCCCGCCTTTCGCCACATCAAGCTGGTGATGACCATGTTTGAGGGAGGCACCCCGGTAAAGATCCGCCTGGCGGACACCGGCAAGCTGCTGGGCACCCACTGCCTGAATCACCCGGCCCTGCTGCAGGAGTGCCGGGAGTGGCTGGGCAGCGAAAACGTCGTAGTCAAGGAAAAATAAGCAAAACCCCCCGCCGCATCGGCGGGGGCTTTGCTATGCCCGGTCAGTGGCAGGCGCAGTAGCTGCGGGTGCTGGCATAGTCCTTGGGCATTTCCAGGGTGCTGGGCGGGAAAAACTCCCCGATGGGGAAGGCCACGTTGCGGAACAGGCCGCAGGGATCCTCCTGGTCGCCGCAGCTGCACTCCGACTGGGGGATGCAGTAGTCATACACCGGGATCAGCAGCTGGGTGTCCCGCTCCAGCCGCACCAGGGTAAACTGGCCCAGGGTCACATAGAACCGGCGGCGTCCGCTGTCGTCGAACACCAGCTCCTCGCCGAAGCTGCGGGCGATGAACGCCGGAATTTCCGTCAGGCCGCACTCACAGCACCGGGGCTTGCAGCCGTCGTCCACCCGGGTGTCCAGAACGATGGGGTCCACGGCCTCCACCACGGCGGTGGGCAGATTGGTACGCATACGGCCGGGGATATCCAGCTCGTCAATGACCGTGTCGGAGGAAAAGATCTTGGCGCTGCCCTCGCTGCCGAACAGGATGCAGCGCTTGTCGAACACGCACAGGCCCTCGGCCCCGGCGCACCGGGGCGTTCCGGTACCCACCTGCAGGGTCACGCGGTAGAAAAACCGCATATCGATGGAGTAAAATCCCCGGTTGAAGGTCACCGGCTCCACATCGGTGTAAACGTACAGCAGCTCCGCCGTGCCGCCCCGAACCATCTGGCATCCGGACAGCAGCTCCATGGCCGACGCCGTGGGATAGAACCGCAGGTCCTCCACGCAGTCCTTGTCGCGGCAGGAGTCGAAGATCTTCCGTGTATGGATACAAACGGACTCGCGAACACTGCTCAGATCGCAGACCGGGCCCGGCATTCCGTTTTCAGGCATGAAATAAACCTCCCATTAAGTAATGAAGGGGCTGGCTGCGCCCTTCATTCCAGTGTATGCCGCCTGCCGCCGGTGGTGCGGGAAAAAGGCCTGTACAAATCCGGGAATTTCCGGTATAATAAAGAAAAACGGTTGGAGAGGATGGGATACGCATGGCTGCCGGATTCATTCACGATAAGCTGGAGATCAAATTCCTGATTCTATATATTGCCGCCCGGGTATCGGAGCCCCTGCCGCCGGAGGGCATGCAGGAGCTGACCATGTGTGACGACGGCATCGACTACTTTGCCTATGCCGAGTGCCTGAACGACCTGGTACGGACGGAGCATCTGCGCCTGACGGAGGACGGCTGCTATGCCATCACTCCCAAGGGGCTGAAAAACAGCGAGATCTGCGAGTCCAGTCTCCCCTACTCCGTGCGGCTGCGGACGGATAAGAATGTGGCGGAATACAACCGCCTCCTGCTGCGGAAAAACCAGGTCCAGAGTCGGGTGGCCGCCCAGGAAAACGGCTCCTATCTGGTGGAGCTGCGCCTGCGGGACGATGTGGACAGCATCCTGCACCTGGAGCTCACCGCCGCCACCGAGGCCATGGCCCGGGATCTGGCGGACCGGTTCCGGAAGGACCCGGAGGGCATCTACACCCGGCTGCTGTCGGCCCTGTATCCCCCGGCTGAATAAAAATCCCCCCTGGAGGACACACGTCCTCCAGGGGGTTCGCTCATCCTGCGGCCATGGTCAGCAGCCGGTCAGCAATGGGCCCGGCGGCGTCCGCGCCGCCGCCGCCGTTTTCCACCAGCACCACAAAGGCCAGGGGCAGATCCTCGTCCGCCACAAAGCCCGCGAACCACGCATGGGGCGACTGACCCGGCGCAGCCTCGGCGGTGCCGGACTTGGCGCACACCGCCAGCGAGCCGAACATGCTCTGTCCATAGGTCTGCTGCACATTGTTGCGCATCATATCCCGCAGCACCCGACAGGTGTCCGCGTCAAAGGGGGCCTTCAGAGACGGCGCGCCGTCTCCGGGCAGAGGAATGCCGTGCATGGTGGTCTCCTTATATACCAGCCGGGGTCCTGCGGACCTGCCGCCGGTGATGGAGCCCAAGAATCGCAGAAACGCGCAGGGATTCACCAGATCGTCGTACTGGCCCACACCAGACCAGCCCAGATCTGCCCCCTGACCCACGGTAAACTGTCCGACTGCCGCGCTGATGCCGCTGACGGTAAAGCTCTCCGTCAGTCCGGCCTTTTCCGCATATCGAGCCAGGGTCTCGCCCCCCAGCTCCACCGCCATCTGGGCATAGGCGCAGTTGCAGGACCGGGCCAGGGCGTCATACAGGTCCATATCCCCGTGGGCATAGGGACAGGTGATAACGCCGCCGTCCAGCTCCAGACGCCCGGTACAGGTGAAGTGCCGGTCCAGAGCGCCGTCCAGATTCTCCAAAGCCGCAGCAGTGGTCACCAGCTTGAACACGGAGCCCGGGGCAAACGTGGACGACAGCACCCGGTTCAGATACACGCCGTCATACCGGCTGTCCCCGTCCCGGATCTCCGGCGGTTCCGCCGGGTCAAAGGTGGGGCTGGACACCATGCACAGCACGTCGCCGGTGCGGTAGTTGTACACCGCCACGGCCCCCTTCCGGCCGTTCAGGGCCTCCAGGGCCGCAGCGTTCAGCTCTGCGTCAATGGTCAGATATACCTTGTGTCCTCCGGCGGAGGTACCCGTCAGCGGGTCAAAGCCCACCAGGCGCCGCCGCATAGCCGCCTTGGCAGAGGTGGAAATGTTGTCGTCCCGGTCGCCCACCACATGGAGCGTCGCCCGGCGAATGACGCCGTCCTCTGCCCAGCTGCCGGAGGCCCCGTCATACAAAAGCACCCCGTTGCGGTCCAGCACCTGCCCCAGGGCCAGCCGCCCATTCCGATAGGCATGGTCATTGGCGGAGAAGGCGGCCCACTGTCCGCCCCGCACCACATACCGCACGCAGAACAGCGCCACGCCCGCACCCAGCACAGCGATCAGTGCCAGCACCAGCATGGACCGTAGCTTTACCTGTTTCAAGACCGCTCCTCCTTTCCGAATATCTCATCCACAGGGACCCCGGGGATCCCGTCGAAGAATCCCTCCTGCCGCTCCGGCGTTTTTTCACTCTTGGGCGGCGGAGAGATTTCTTTTTCCGGCGGACGGCGCACATCGACGGCCTTCAGATAGGCCAGCAGCCCCCAGCAGGACAGCATGCTGGACCCGCCCATGGACACAAAGGGAAATGTCACGCCGGTCAGCGGCAGGATGTCCACCGCGCCCAGCACGTTCAGAGAGGTCTGGAACACCAGCATAGACGCCGCTCCGCAGGCGGCGATGGCATAAAAGCTGGAGCGGGCGCTGTCGCCGGCCCGCAGGGCAAACGCCGCCAGGGCGATCACCCCCTGGTGGGAGTGGGTGCGGCTCATGCCGTCCAGCTTCCGCCGGTCGGCCTCCACCACCACGATGCCCTGAGCCCGTGCCTTGGAGGCGATGTGGCCCAAGGTCTTGTCCGTCTCCCCCTTGGCCAGATAGATCTTATCCATGGTCGTTCCGGCCCGCAGGGCCTCGATCACGGCGTTGCGGCCCTCGATGATGCCGTCCGCCTCTGCCTCCGGCCGTCTCTGTTCGTTGTCTCTCATAGGAATTTTCCTCGCAATGCATACATAATTGGTTTCAGTATACCATACTCTGGCCGGGAGATAAAGCGCCATTCATAGAAATTTTACAGGAAAATTCCCGCCGCTTGCCTTGTGAAGATACCTGAATTGTGATATACTACACGAAAATTAAAGCACTTCTGCGCCCCGCCCGGCGGGGCTGCATGGAAGGAGACCGACATGGATCCCAACAACAAGAAAGACCAGAAAAATAACCAAAACCGCAACCGCAATATGCGGGGGGTGGTGACCCTCATCATCTGGGCGCTGGTGCTGACGGTGGTGTTCAACTATATCAACGCTTACAGCAACAATCTCACCAAGCGGGCCAGCAGCCATGAGATCCCGTACAGCCAGCTCATCGACCTCATTCAGGAGGATCAGGTGGCGGAGCTGAAGATCGAGAACGGCGTCCTGTATGCCACCCCCGTGGACGGCTACGTCTACACCGAGGAGGCCACCGATAAGAACAAGGAACCCAAGAGCTATACCCAGAGCGAGAAAACGCCTCTGATCCTGTATACCACCGCTCTCAATGACACCAGTCTCCTGCCTCTGCTGGAGGAGCACAACGTCAAGTACACCAGCCCCGTCCAGACGCAGATGAGCCCCATTCTGGAGTTCATGATCGCCTATGTCCTGCCCACGATTTTGCTACTGGGGGCATTTTTGCTGGTGATGCGCCTGCTGGCCAAAAACGGCGGCATCGGCGGCATCGGCAGCGTGGGCAAGTCCAACGCCAAGGTGTATATGGAGAAGTCCACCGGTGTCACCTTCAAGGACGTGGCCGGTCAGGACGAGGCCAAGGAGTCGCTGGAGGAGATCATCGACTTCCTCCACAACCCCCAGAAGTACACGGCCATCGGTGCAAGACTGCCCAAGGGCGCTCTGCTGGTGGGCTCTCCC
>OGRA01004219.1_pt1 | contig 10158 bp, 6 predicted proteins | sample 1553351 | NCBI WGS metagenome assembly OGRA01 (sample SAMEA2580056, study PRJEB22360) | human gut metagenome | biome: human gut; feature: human-associated habitat; material: faeces | place: Denmark | collected 2008/2010
TGCATAACTGTTGTCAACTGTTTTATACTGTTATACATGGTATTTATTTGATTATAATCAAAAATGGATATTCAACCTTATTTCCAGCAATCTTTCACAATTGCCTTCTCATAAAATTGAATATCCATATAACCTTAATCTAACTCTGTTTTTTCGAATTAATTTTTAACGGAAGCCTTATGGTTACAACTGTGCCTTCTTCCAGCTGTGAGCTTATGGTAACCCCATATTTCTCTCCATAAATCATATGAATCCTTTTATTTGTATTTCTGACGCCTATACTCTTTCGTTCCTTATCCAGAATCTCTTTCAAATCTTCCTCACAGATTCCACATCCATTATCCTCTACATAAAAAAGAATATCATTTTCTTCTTCCTCTGCTGAAATCCAGATCTTCACGGAATCCTGATAATTTTTAAATCCATGCACAATGGCATTCTCTACAAACGGCTGCAGAAATAACTTTGGAACTTCCAGACTTCTTAAATACTCCGGTATATCCATACTCACTTCAAATTGATCCTGATATCTTTTCTGCATAATTCCAATATACCGTTTAAGCCAGTCCAGATCCTCCCACAGCGGAACCAGAACATCACCATTCTGGCTGGTATACTGAAGCATTCTCGACAGATCCAAAAGCATTTTGCTGGCATTTTCCTGTTCTCCTTTAAGGCATACCCAGTTAATGATATTCAGCGAATTATAGAGAAAATGGGGATTCATCTGTATATTTAACGACATGATCTCCGTGTCTCGTTTCTGGATCATCATCTCATATTTCTCATGAACCAACATCTGCAGGTTCTGATTCATTTCATTCAGTTTTTTATAAAAAAACGCAAACTCATCCCTGTTGTCATATACAATTCTTGCAGTAAAATTACCCTCTCCTGTTTTCTCTATCATGTGCAGCGGTTTATAAACTTTTTTCCCAATCTTTCTGGAAATAAGAACAGCCGTAGTAACAGATAAAATAATTTCTATAGTTACCAGAATCAATATTGCCCTGGTAAGATCTGTAGCAATATTCTTGCTAAAAACATTAACTGGAATCATGGCAAGTGTATACCATCCCGTCACCATACTTTTGGAATAGGTTACGATATATTCCTGATTATTTGCACCGTAGTATTTTACAGTTCCTTTATTCTCCGTAATTCCCATATCAGCTGCAGTTACATTTCGAAACAGCTTTGATTCATTCTCACCGTAAGGACCAACAACACTGCCATCTTCACTCATGATATAATAAAGAATCTGAGAATTTGCCTTTGTATACTTTTTCAGCATATTATTCAGATTATCCTCTGTAAAATTAACCACCAGATACATTTGATCAGTCTTATTTTCCAGATGTTCAATATGTCCTGATTCTACCCTGCTTAACTGCAGCTTTCTGACAGCCGTAAATACATGCTCATATTCCAGAAAATCTCTCGGCATATCTTCAATTGAAAACATGTCCATATAATTATATGCCGGAATCCACACAAGTTTTCCATTTGCCTCATCTGCTGCTTTCTGTATTTTAGAACCCATAAAGCTATGATTTGGATAATAGTTCTTTTCCTTTTCGCCAAACTGATAATACGGAGTCACAATATGCGTAGAATAAACCGTGTTATTCCACGGCAGATAGTCCAACAAAATTTTTGAAATTTCCTGACTGGCACTTTCAAGCTGCATACTGTCAGACGTATCCAGATTCTGAAATATTTTATAAATTCTCGTATCTACATTTATTTTTAATGAAAATTCCTCAATATAATCCAACTTTTCATCCAGAATATCACTGACATTCTCAGCATTTTGCCACATTTGTTTTTCTGACTGCCTGATCAGTTCCTGTTTTGACAAATGGAAGATAAATAAACCCAAAAGCACAACAGGAATAATGGAAATACAAATAAATGAACTAATCAGCAGAGTTTTAAATTTTGTATATTTTAATTTTTCCATCATCACCCAACTCTTTTGCGAAATTCTTCAGGTGTCATATTATGACGTTTCTTAAATGCCCTGTTAAAATAATTGGGATCCTTATACCCTACTTCCAATGCAATCTTCCTTACCTTATCAGAAGATGTTTTCAAAAGATTCTCTGCTTTCTCCATACGAATATCTGACAGGTATTCAGAAAAGGAAATTCCGAATCTCTGCTTAAATAAAGTACTGAAATACGAAGCATTAAAATGATACAATGCAGCAATCTGCTCCAGGCTGATCTCGTCCTGGTAATGTTCCTCTATATACCGCCTGCTTTCATCCAAAGGATCTGTCTCCTGTGAATCTGCTATTTCCCGGAAAGCGATTATATTTTTTATTAATTCCGCTGACCTTTTTTTCAATTCAGAATACCACTGACTTTCGATCAGACGATTATCCAATGCATTTAATTCTGACAAGTGTTCAGCTTTCAGATAGGGCTCCATATAACGTAAGATTCTGAAAAAAAAGAATACGATTTTTCTTTTAAAAATATCCGGCTGAACACTTTTATGCTCTGACAGAACCTCTGTTATTTTTTCAAAAATTGCTTCGCTTTTTTCCAGATTTCCTTCTTTTATAGAATTCAGAATTGCTTCACTGCCTACAGAATCCTCCTGCTTTTCATCAGACAGATATTTCTCTGCCTGCAAATATCTTTCTTCTTCATAAAAAGAATACTTCATCGCGGCCATAGCCTCTTCATATGCCTTGTTTCCGCAGCTTTCCATATCCGAATACAGAGAGCTGACTGCAAAATAAATTCTGTTTTTCTCAAGTACCAGGATATTTTGAATAAACTCCTCTATCTGAGTGATCTGTTCCTGTTCAATTCTTGATCCTGACAAGGCCAACACAGCCAGCAGATTTTCTGTTCCGTTGACCTGAAATGTAATTGACGATGTATCCTATCAGATGTTTTTTTATAAAATACCCTATCTCCCGTTTCATCTCTTCATTAAGAATCAGATGCTGCTTATTGATCCGGATCAACATCAGATAGCCTTTCTGTCTCAGAGGAAACATCTCACTTAAGGGCTCCCATACCTTACGTCGTGTATGGTGGATATACTGATTCAGAAGCCACTCCATATATCCATATGCAGATTCCTTCAATCGTCGTTCCATCTGATCTACTTTTTGTTTTTGAACCTGATCCTGATTTTTTGATTTCTTTATTTTCTTAATGGCACACTTTAACTCTTCTGCATCTACAGGCTTTAGCAGATAATCACTTGCATGAAACTGTAACGCCTCTCTTGCATAGGAAAAATCTGCATATCCGCTTACAATCACAAATGCAGTTTCTGGATAATCTGTTTTTACTTTTTTTTGCAGCTGTAAGCCGTCCATTTCTGCCATACGTATATCGCTGATCACAATCTCACAGGAAATATTATTCATGATCTCCATTGCCTCCTGACCATTTGATGCTTCCCACAGCATATCGTCCGGGCATATTTTTTCAAGAAGCATAATAAGTCCTTCTCTGTGAATTCGCTCATCATCTACTACTAATATATTGTACATTTTATCTCCTGTTCTGTCTGATATATACGTTTTGATTAATAGGGTAGAGGGAGAATAATTATCTCGCCCCTCCCATTGAACCGTACGTACGGGTCTCGTATACGGCTCTACAACTTATATTCCAACTTTTGCTAAGTAATAGGATAAGGGATTGAGCAGACCAGCTCCATCTTTTATCCTATTTTCAAGTAAATCTTTACTGATAATGAAATTCACCACGTTCATTCCACTTCTTCTGTACCACCCAAGTCTTGAATTTGCAACTTTATGAATATCTTCCTGACTGAATCCGTTTCGGTTCTTCCTGTTTAGATAACTTAGGTTTCTGTAGATGGTTTTCGGCTTCTTCCATTGCTTCATGACTATCATTCTTATTTTGTGTCTTAGCCATTGTCCAAGCTCTTCCACAAATTGCTTCATCAACCCGATTCTAAAGTAATTAATCCATCCTCGCACAATCTCATTTACTCGCTTGATTGTAACCACAAGAGGTCTTGCTATTGCTTTCCCTCTCTTCAGATATTCACTCAGCTTCTTTTTAAGCTTCTTTTTCTTTTCATTGGTAGGTTTTACTTTCCACTCTCCACCGTTTTTCAGAAATGTGAATCCTAGGTATTTGCTTCGCATCGGTCTGACTACTTTCGTTTTTGCTGCATTTACTTTTAGAAATAGTTTCCGTTCCAGCCAATCACTTATGGAGTTCATCACCCGGTTAGCCGCCATTTCACTTTTAGTGAAAATTAATACATCATCTGCATACCTTGTAAAGCGGAGTCCTCTATGTTCCAGTTCTTTGTCCAGCTTGTCCAAGTAGACATTTGAACATACGACTGAAAGAGGACCTCCTTGCGGCACACCGGTAATAGTTGCTTTTTCCAAGCCGTTTTCCATTACACCTGCTTTCAGATATTTCCGAATCAGATTTAATGTGGTACTGTCATTTACTTGTTCTCTTAGTATCTGAATTAATTTGTCGTGATTTACCTTGTCGAAAAACTGTTCTATATCTATATCCACTACCCATTCATACCCATCATTCAAGTATTCCAATGCCTGTCGAATGGCATCATGACAACTTCTTCCGGCTCTGAATCCATAACTATAGTCACTGAATATCTCTTCATAAATATCAGATATAGGCTGTGCTATTGCCTGCTGGATAGTTCTGTCAAGTGCTGTGGGTATTCCCAATGGTCTTTTCTTACCATTGTCTTTCGGAATGTATACTCTTCGGACTGGTTTCGGTATATATGTTCTGTTTCTAAGAGATGTAACGATTTTCTCTCTGTTCTCCCTTATATAATCTCCCAGTTCTTCTACAGTAACTCCATCAACACCACTCGCACCTTTATTAGCAACTACCTTTTTATAGGCTCTGTTCAGATTTTCTTTTGACAAGATCACTTCAATCAATTCCATTGTTGTTACTCCTCTGACTTATCCAAAAATTCATACATAACACCCCTCTAAGTATAAACAGTATTCCTCGGTTACGTTCCTACTTTTCCTGTCCACTCGATTTCTGGCTCATGTATTATTTTAAACATAACGATTCGTACTATAAATCGTTTCAGTCCTTCGGCTTTCGCCTACTATGACATCATCTGACTCCCTCTCTAAACCTTTTTCGACCATACCTTTCAGTATGTGAGTAGGGTCTCCCGAGGTAAGACACTAATCTTTCGTTCCACAACCTCTTGATTTACAACTTCGGTTTACGTTTACCTTTTGGGCTTTGGTTTGTCTAGCAACCTTACCCACCTAATCGCCTTATCAAGTTTCTGTACGTAGGCTCAAGAACTTTGTTACACCACTTCCTTCATCCATACCATTACTGGTACCGACTTGTGGTTCACTACACTTGGCGGTAAATACCCGTGACCGGACTTTCACCAGTAAGATTAGTGCCATGCTCGGCACACTAGCACAACAGGTGTGCATGAACAATGCACACCTGTCTTTACAAATTCTATTTTTTTGTTCCGTGATACATCTTATCCAATGCATCGGCATAGTCTTCCTTGGAAAGAATCAGTACCGGTATTTCTGAAACCTTACACTGTTTTCCATCCGTCTCAAGACTTGCACTGATCACTCCTGCTGCCTGTGTTTTCTGTCCCTCCACATACAGGGTTACCTGTTTCATTTTATGCTGTGTATCCTGAGGGAAAGGATGCTCTGACAGCATCACGCTCTTCTCGCCTCCTGCCAGTTCATCTGGCAAACTGATGTAAAAACCAGCTACCTTATGGGTATTCTGTGGTACTTCTCCCACCATGCATACTGCCTTATTGTCTGAAAATACAGGTTGATAATCCCAGTGATAGAATTGTTTATACTGTACTTTCCATCCATCAGGAACTTCTATCTTCACTTCTGCATTTTTCCATTCTGTGTCTGTTGACTGGCTGATCAGATAACGGAACAAAAAGATTCCACAGTCTGAATTATAAAGTTTAGGCATAATAATTCCATATGGACTGAACAAAATTCCATCCTCTGTCATTGTGCTGCACTCAGCTCCTGCAATATCCGTTTCCTGTACAGCCATTGTCTCTGTAGCAAACTCTTTCTCAACAAAAGCTCCAGCCAGTACCAATTCCTCTGCTCTTATACATTCTCCCTGTGCACCTGCACCGTACTTACGCACTTCAAAAACAACCTTTATTGCTTCTTCATTATAGTTTTTAATATTAATAACAGTTTTTCCTTTTTCTTCTCTATATTCAATATCAAAGACATAAGCTCCAAGATGTGTTTTCTGAAGTTTATAACCAGAAAGCAAGCCCTGTGGCTTGATGACCAGCGTTTTCTGTGTTCCATCCATCCTGAGGCCAAACCACTGCTCAACACTCTGCTGAATCCATGCACCCTGTCCCTGGCTGCATCTAGTCAGGCATCTTTTCTTATTTGTTGCTCTTGGCCACCAGAAAAGTGAGCCTGTTTCATCCAGACGTTCGTAAAGGAGATTCAGGTTATCAAGCATTTCCTGTCTGGTAAGACTTCCGCCAAGTTTTAAAGTACAGCCTGTTGCAGATGGATTCATGCCAAAATGTAATTCACGCATTGTCTGGAATTCCGGATCATAGTTTGTGATATACATAGAACGTGCATATCTATGAAGATTTACATATGGCTCATAATCGAAATCATATAGTCCATACAAAGGTGCCATAACTGTAGCAGTATCCTCACCACCATAATAATTCAGATCATCCTGGATGTAGAAGCGTTCCTCATTCTCACCTAAGTTGTTTCCGCCTGTAATCTGTCTGCCGAATGGTCCGCTACCTTCCATCAGTTCTTTCATGTCTGCTTTCATCTGTTCCATAAATCTGTCCACATCTGTCGCATCCCGTTCCAGAAGTTTCAGAATTCTTCTGTAAGATTTCAACGCATAATAACACTGTACATTTGCACCGTAATCATACTTGCGGAATACAATAAGATCGCTGGCGTATCTGCTAGAAATCAGTGCTTTTTCTTTATGTTTATGCTTCATCATTCCATCGTAGATCTCATCAATAGCAGCAACCAGTTCCGGATGATCTCTGAAGAATTTCTCATCTCCTGTCAGCTCCAGATATTTTCCTGCTATTACAAGCAAAGAAATGTAGTAAAACATACTATGATCCGAATACAGGCTATAACGTGGCCGGTTTCTTTCTGCCAGATAAAACATTGCACTTTTTCCTACCTCAGGTACTGCATACATAACACTTACCACATCAGGAGTAATATCAATTCCCCAGAGCCTCGAAAGACTATGGGACGGTGCCCCCTGCCAGTTGGTCAGAAGACTTCCATCTTCTCTGAAAGAAAGACAGTTAAAATTATCAAGAATAAACCGTACCTGCATATCACGGTATTTCTCACCAGCCTCCTGGTTTTCCCGAATATCTGTAGTGATTTTTCCAAATCTTTCTTTCCAGAAATCATCAGTAACATTCAACCATTCCAACGGTGTATGTTGATACAGTGTTCCAAGGGCAGAATAAATCTCTTCTCTCTTTGGAGTAAGAGCAATTACTGTTGTAAATGTTCTGCTTTCATTTGCTTTTAATTCAAATGGTACATAAATTCTGGGATTATCTCCCTGGCCTTCACATACGGAATCCAGAAGCTGAATTGCTGCACAGGCTTCCGGGTGCCATAATACTAGCAATTTCTGATCCCATTCTGATTTATATGGTGTTACTGTATAATCATCGAAATATTTTCCATAATGCTCAAACTGATTTACAAACTTCTGGTCAAATGACAGGCGGAGTTTTCCTTTAATTTTGCATCCAGAAGTATTTTTTACTTCTATACAGTAGAATGCTCCTGCAGGTCCCGGAACCGGATGGATTGATGACGCCGGAACTGCTTCTTTCTCCAGAATCGGCGCAAAAGAAAATATTCTGGTTTCCAGTTCCGGATGCTCTGTAGCAGTAACCGGAAGAAAATCATCATAATAAGTTGTCCATGACTGCTTATTTGCACCTGAGATCATCAGACCATTGTCCAGCTCCAGATCATATTTCATTTTTCCAAGAAGTAATGCTGTGTCATTCTGATAATACTGACCTATGTATCCTTTAAACTGTCCTCCCAGATCTGTTCCTCCGGATGGTACTGCATAAATTTTATCATGAGGAGTGCACAAAAAGTGCAGTCTGCCCATGGTATCCTGGCCCAAAAGTGTTCTTCCATTTGACTGTGTAAATAGCTGTCTCTCACTTAATGACCAGTCTGTGCGCTCCGAAGTTTCATCATACTGTGCTCTGAAATAAGAAGACTTATATGCCTTTTTCCAGAAATTTTCCCATGTATTATAAATCACATTTCCTCTTAAATGCATTGTTTTTCCTCCTATTCTTAGCCTTTCACACCAGACATTGTTACACCCTCAATAAGATACTTCTGACCAATGGCAAATACAACCACAACAGGTGCAAGCACCAGGCAGGCTGCTGCCATCATTAAATTCCATTCACCTCTGTAAGAACCAGTAAACAACTGAAGTCCCAGTGCAACTGTATATTTTTTCTCAGAATTTAAATATACAAGCGGATTCAGGAAATCGTTCCAGGAATTTAAAAACGCAAACATACCTACAACAGCCAGGGCCGGTTTTGTAATTGGCAGGATAATTTTTGTAAAAATCTGAATATGGGAAGCACCGTCCAGATATGCTGCCTCATCAAAATCCCTCGGGATTCCCAGATAAAACTGACGAAGCAGGAATATGTAAAATGCACCGCCTCCAAACCATGCCGGAACAATCAGTGGAATAAAGCTGTCTGTTATTCCAATAGTTCTCCACATCAGAAATGTAGGAATCAAAGTAACCGCAGCTGGAAGCATCATACTGCTGATAATGCAGGCAAATACCACATTTCTGCCTCTCCATTTAATTCTTGCCAATCCATATGCACAGATGGAACTGGTAAGCATTGTTCCCACTACACATCCTCCGGTTACAATAAATGAATTCAGGAAATATTTTCCAAAGGGAAGTGTATCAAAAACTTCCTGATAGTTTTCCCACATAAATTTAGAAGGAATCCAGCGAGGCGGCATCATAAACACTTCCACTGTGTTCATTAGTGAACTTCTGATCATCCAGTACAAAGGAACCAGACAAAACAAAACACCTAAAATCAGCGCAAAATATATTAGAATTTTTGAAATAATTTTCTTTGTATTCTTCATATTCATTCTCCTCCATAATAAACCCAACGGTTGGAAAACTTAAATATGACTGCAGTCAGCACCATAATGATCAGAAACAATACCCAGGCAACTGCACAGGCATTTCCCATTCTTCCAAACTCAAATGCTTCTCTGTACAGATAGTATACATAGAACAAACTGGAATTGTTTGGTCCACCCTGTGTCATAACATAAGACTGGGTAAATATCTGGAATCCATTGATGATTCCCATTACCACATTATAAAAAATTGTAGGAGTCATCATAGGAATCGTAACATGAAGCAGCTTTGCCCAGAATCCGCCTCCATCAATCTCAACTGCTTCCAGAAGCTGTCTCGGTACATCCTGCATTCCGGCAAGGAAAATTACCATTGTAGATCCGGTAGTCCACAGATTAATAAAAACCAGTGTGGGAATAACTGAACTTTCACCTGAAAGCCATGTGCTTACCGGTAAATGCATTGCCTTTAAAATATTGTTTGCCAATCCCATGTCCGGATTGAAAATCCACATCCAGATCGCTGCCATTGCTACGATCGGAACTACAGTTGGAAGATAAAAGATTGTTCTGAAAAATCCTTTTCCTTTTACATTTGTATTTAACAGCATTGCTATAAAAAAAGAAACTATGATAGCTGTCGGTACAGAAAGCGCAACATAAATTACTGTTACAAGTAATGATTTATAAAAATACGGATCACTTCCACTGAACAGATTTTTATAGTTGCTGATTCCTATAAACTGTCCGCCTGTTGTAAAATTAAAATTTGTAAAACTCAGTCCCAGACTGACTGCCATCGGAAGCAATGCAAAAATCAAAAATCCCAGAATACAGGGAAGACTGAATAAAATTCCCCAACGATTTTCTCTTTTCTCGCGATTTGTCACTTTATACTTTATTTTCGTCTGCATATTTATTCCTTTCTGGCATTATAGCTA
>OGRA01004237.1_pt1 | contig 10133 bp, 12 predicted proteins | sample 1553351 | NCBI WGS metagenome assembly OGRA01 (sample SAMEA2580056, study PRJEB22360) | human gut metagenome | biome: human gut; feature: human-associated habitat; material: faeces | place: Denmark | collected 2008/2010
TGGACGCCTCGAGCGGATCGCCTGTTCGCCGGACAGGCCATGGCAGTAGCCGGTCGCGTTCATGTAGAGACGACCGTTTATCAAGTCGTCAATGTATGCCTCCTTGGGTGCGAACTTGGGTAGATATGCGATGTTGTCTTTGAGCATGGCGTGTCCTTTCTTAAGTGGTTTTGTCCCGGGCTAACTCGTTCGTCCGGGCACATTGAGACCAAGATAAGGACGCCCCCCAAAAAACCTTCTCTCGCAAATTGATTTATTCGGTCCCGCTGCGCACGGCTGGTCAGCTTCCGCGTCCATTGCGACGTCCACGACCTGCTCGGCGAGGCGCCTGAGCAGCTCCCACATGTCGATGGCGTCATCGTCGAAACGGGGCAAGGAGAGCATGTCCGGCGTCGGGTCTGGTGGTATTTCCATGGCGGTCTTCGTCCTTTCCCAGAACCTGTTGATGTGGTGATTTTAGATTCCAGGACGAAGGCCGCTCTTCGTTAAACGGACGCTAGGGCGTCACCTTTACGCCAACGTTTCCGACCGACCCTCTTTTCGTTCTGCGATGTAGTCCGCGAACCATTTGCGCGCGTTGTTCTTGAGGATACGGATGTTATCTTCGTTTGCGGTGTTGATCTCCTGAAGCGCTCGTTCGGCGATAACGTTCTGATCTTCAAGAGACTCGTCGACGCTTGAACGGTATTTTTTAGCGACCGATGCTATGTACCTGCTTACGAAGGTCTTTTTTTCCTTATCGCTCAGGGCCGCGAAATCTACTTTGAGATTAAGCCTCGAAAGCAGTTCCGGTGGGAACTTGTCTTGCACCTCGTTTCTCGGTGTGTTCGAGGTGAATACTATGGTATAGCCGTTGAGGTCGTGTTCCTCGCCCTGGGAATCCGTGAATTTGCCGTTCTCGAGCAGGTCGAGGAAGAAGCTCCAGACTGCTGAGTCTCCCTTTTCGAACTCGTCGATAAGGATGACGCCTGAATTACTTCGCTCTATCTTCATTGTGAGTTCGCCTTCTTCGCTGCCCATGTAGCCACGCGGGCTGCCGATGAGCGAATTGAGCGAGTCCTTGCTGCTATAGTTGCCAAAGTTGATCTTAGGCAGCGGTTCTCCCGGGGCGAGCAGCTTGCTGAGAATTCTTGCGGTCTCAGTTTTGCCCACGCCGGAGGGCCCGATCAAGAACAGCGAGAGAATCGGCTGTTCCCCGATACTGTTAAACAGCCTGAATATTTCTACCTGTTTGCGGAATTCGCCTTTGAATTTGTCCTGCCCTATGAGACCGCATGTGAGCTTGTCGAGCAGCTCTTTTGTCTCTGAGTCGTCTAGATCTATCAGGCGTTTTGGTTTCTCTTCAGTTGACATGGCTTGATCTTCGGTATTTCCCTCGATATCGCATTGTCGTATGGTGTCAAATATGGTACGCATTTCGTATGCGTATCTGTCTGCTGTTGTTTCATCGGCGATGAACACCGTGCTTTCAGGCATTTGATAGAGAAGACCTTCAAATGTTGCGGCCATGCTTCCTTTGCCGCCGGAGGGGTCGAGTAGGGATAAAAGCGGTGAAACATCGAGTGCCATATCACCCTCTCCAGCTTGCAGCGCAATTTGTGCCGTGTTAGAAAGAGATAACGCCGAGGTATATTCGTATCCTTCGCTTTCGAGCCGGCTCCTGAGATGGGCGAATTGGTCCTTCCTGTATGTGATTAAGTTCAGCATGTCTTATTCATCCTTTTTATTGACTGCCTGGATGACTGCGATGACATCGATGTAGGTTGCTTCGGTCTCATCTTTTTCTGTTGTCGGATTGTCTACTTGATCGTCCGTTCGTTCTTTGTATGAGCCATCAATGAAGCCGTCGTCCTCCGGTTCAGCCGTCTTGCCTTTTGTTTGAAAGTATTCGTACGAGCTGCGCAGGTTCGATGGATAAACTTTTCCCTTGCAGATTCCAATGATTCCGACTTTGCCGATGAGAAGGTCATCGATTGAGTAGCCGCTCTCGAAGAGATCTGCCCCATCGATTGGAATCTTCAGGATAATGCCGTTGCTCTTTCCGTCGCCGATTCTCCCGATAAGCTTGAATGACGTGCCCGATTTGATGAAGGACTGGAATAGGTGCCCCACATCGAGGCCGCCAGCCTCCGGGATTGTAATCCCATCGAACGTTCCCGACATGACTGTTATGAGGGCACGCACTTCGTCCTCGTTGAGTAGCGAGAGGCGTACGTTATCGATGTAAACAAGGTCGCCCTCTTTACTCTTATTTTCGTCAAAACCGAGGCAGTTGCCTTTGATCTCAGCAAGCATTCGGCTCTTGGTGTTGATGTATTCGAGCGTGTCTATCAGCTTTGTTCGCTTCTCGTGTCCTAGGTTTGCGTCTGCATCCCCGGATAATTTTGAAAAGAGCGGGACCTTCCCTTCTCCTTTTGCATGGATTTCTGCATTACCGGATGTTGCCTTCTCTTTTTCGTTTGAGCGCTCTTTCCAAATCGTATTGTTTAGCAACATGCGCATTTCATAAACTTTGGAATGGTTCATGTAGTACGCCGTGAAGAGGTCCGTGGCCTCGGTTTCATTTGTCATGTCGTTCCAATCTATTTGATTCGTACATTTGTTCTATCTATTGTATCCAAAGTCAATTGATCGTGAAGGCGCGCACCGAGCTGAAGCTTAAATTCAGCTGCGATGTATTAAAAGGGCTATTTGATAGGGGAGGCCGTTGATAAGATGCAGGCGGCCTTTAGTTAATACAAGACATACCGTGGCAGTGCCCTGTTCATCTTTAAAGACCTGTTCACTTTGGTGATGTACCGGTGCATATTTCAGCGATAGACTTCTATTGTCAACACTTACCTGTTCCCAGCTGCTTTGGAGGTTGTTTATGGATCCGGCGTTTATGTTCGACGGTTTGGGCTCATCGGTTATAGCGGCTATTGCCGGCGCTCTCGTGAGTCCTCTAGTTAGTGTTCCCGTCAGCTACAAGGCTGGGCAGAGATCCGTCAAGCAGTCTCAGAAAGCCGGTAAAGGCTCTAAGCAGATACAGGTTGGTGTCGTAAATGAACGCAACGACAAATAGGCAAATCCAGAAGGCTGGCGATAACGCGAGCCAGATCCAAGCGCAGACGGTTATTCAGAATATTGGGATATCTGAAGAGCGGGTTCATGACATCGTAGGTGCCGCGTGTGATAGGGCTATTGAGTCTTGCCTAATGGAGTCGAGAAATGCTGTCGAGCAGAGGCTGGGTAGTTTTAAAGATGATCTGTATGTCATTGTTGGGAATCAATTACAGCTTTTCGAATCGCTTCGTGAGCCATCGTGTGCGGCGACGTTGGGCGCAGCCGCAGGTGCTGCTGCAAGGACTAACTCTGCCGCTGATCATCAGATGCTGGCTGAGCTATTAGTCAAACGCTTTGAGTCGCCATCGGATCGCCGTGTTGCCACTGGTGTAACTAAGGCGATTGAGATTGTCGAGTTTCTTACTGATGAGGAGCTTGCGGGGTTAACTGTGTTCTATGCCGTAAATGGTTACACCCCATCTTCTGGCGTCATAGGCGAGGGCATCAAGGCCTTAGCCGGGATTTATGAGAAGCTTCCTTTGGACCTTCTGCCTGCTGGCACGGATTGGATGGGCGATTTAGATATCCTTGATGCAATTAGATACTCATCGCTTACATCGCTTACGCCGTTTCTTGACCTTCAGTTTGACATCTTGAAAGGGTATACCGTTTGCGGAGTTAAGGCGGATTCCACTGAAGAAGCTGAGGTGCTAGAAAAGCTTGAAGAGGTGGGATTGCCAACGGATTTGCTTGTCAGTCATGAGTTGAATCCTGGGTATAAGCGATTGTCTCTCAGGTATATTGATCGCTTCGACAATCTGTTATATAGGCATGATTGTGATGCCTCCAAACCGGGCATCCCTCTAAACAACGTGCAGATTGAAGCACTACGATCCATTTGCCAATTGAGTCAAGATGACTCCCGCGCCACCATCATTAGGGAAAACCTCAAGAATGAAATGTTTAAGCTTCCTGTGCTGGTTAAAGTGCATGACTGGTGGAATTCTATTCCATGGGCTCCGAGGCTCACGCCCGCTGGTGAATGCCTCGCCAGCGCTAACTCCAGAAGGTTGAACTCTTACTTGCCTGAATAGTGGGGTGGGACGCAGGTTATTTCATGCCGTTGGCTCAATGATTTAGCTGGCTTTAGGGAGCAAGCGACTGGTGATTTAGTAAGCAACGAAGTTAAGGCAAATGTCTGGTGAATGGATTTGAATGGATTTCTTTCACTGTTTCCCCGGTGACGAGCTGAAGCTGTACTCATTGCAGCGCCTTGCTTTGTATCAGGAACAATGGTATGGGAAATTGCATCTTGATTTCGGGCGGGCAAAATTCTTAAAACTTGGAATCGAGCTTGCTGTGGTTGTTGGAGCTTCGGTTGATGAGAGGGTTTTAAAAATCATGAAAGAGAGCATTTCTGCAGATGTGATTTGGTAGGCAGCGGGCCCAGATATAGATAAAGACATCCCATTGGCACACTTTTGTGTGTCTTTCAAATCAGAAAATATTAAAACTTGATTAGTGGTTTGTCGGAGGGTATAATATTCGCTCACTATTTCTAACAGGAAAGGTGAGGCATCGTTATGAAGGCTATACAGTGCGCTGCATTTCTAGTTAGCCATGCATGTGAGAATAACAAACTCATCAGTAACCTTCAGCTCCAGAAGATGCTCTTTTTCGCTCAAGTCTACTATATGCAAAAGCATGCTTGGAACAAACTATTCGATGATGAAATCCATGCTTGGCAGTACGGTCCAGTCATTCCGTATGTTTACAATGCCTATTCTCGATATGGCGGTAGCCCCATCCTAAGACCGGAGTTTTCACTAGATGAGACCCCGTTCGATATCGAATCATTTAAACATGATCATGAGCAGCGCTCTATTGATATGAGAGCCTCGCTTGAATCCGTCTACGCAGAGTGGGTTGATAGGCCCGCCTGGGATCTTGTTGCCGAGTCGCATGAAAAAGGCAAGGCATGGGACCGCGTCTATAACCGTGATGAGAAGGAGGCTTCTGGTTACGGCGATGTGATTACGGACGAGATCATTAAGGAAACCTATGGCTGGGGAGGCATCTTTCGGCTCTCAAGCTTGGCGTGATCAGAAAGCAGCGGCGCAACGGAGGCTTGATGAGTGCCTACGCGTCATGGCTGATCATGAGTTTGAGAATCAGAACGAGATAATCTCTTGCGCTGGAGTTTTGGCTAAAGTTTACGCGGACAAAGAATTTCGCCATCGATATTCGAGCATTGTTGAAGTAATCGAAGGCTTTAATCATCCTGTGATCAGTGAGAGCGAGGCACGCGAGCGAATAGCTCAGTTTAATTCCGAAATTCAGCAGGAGCAGGTTAGGGCATCTGTTCTTGCTGCCAATCTAAGAGTGTTCATTGTCTACGATCATGATGGTGCATCTGCAATTGAAAATGATGACGACATCTTGATTCTTCAACGAGACAGAAGACTCGAGAAGCTGTACGATCATGTTAATCTTGAAGCAAAACGCTCCGGAGCAAACAGTGGTAGGATGAAGATGCTTGTCGACGAGGTCGGACAAGCGAATAAGAGTCTTGTGCAATCTAACGAGGAGCTCGCCAAGACAGAGGATGCGCTTAAATCAGCTAAAGGTGCACTCAAGTCAGCTAAAAATGCCGCAATTAAAGCCGAGAATAAGGCTAAAAGGATGCAGACGGAGTTAATCGGCATTCTTGGTGTCTTTTCGGCCGTTACACTTGCGTTCAATGCGGGCATATCGTTCACTACGTCTTCGATCGGCGCGACTTCTTCCAATACGAGCATCTTTCAGATAGCTTTCATTGTGTCGGTCGTGGGGTTCTTCCTGTTCAATACCTTATATGCGGCATTTTCGTTTATTTATCGCCTGGTTCACGGGCCTTCAAAGGGCGGCGAACAATTTTGTCAGACGATTGTTGTTGTAATTTGTGAAGCTTCTTCAATTCTTCTTATGGTGCTGTTCGGATTCCTTTCTTATTGGTGCTGTTGCCCTACGACTGTGAGCGTAATGATAAGCTGACTATTTGCCTATTTGAGTAACGCTGAATATTGCGATGCAATATCGTCGATGATGCGTGCGAGCATCGGTGCGGGGTTTGGCTTGATACCCCAATGTTGCTAGCCCCCCAGGATCGCTCGTGTTGATTTATACCGTGTCGTGCTCCGGTTCGACTGTGACCGATGACTCGATACTCTCGCTGGTAAGCGTACTTTGGCGTTTTGATAACAAGGTCGTGCGGTATGTCTTGGAAGATCTCGTCGATTAGCTTTGGTTTGGGGACGCCATATGAGATGGCGCCGTGGGCGTATATGGTCTCGCCGTCGGCGATGTTGCTGTCGGCGAGGCGCGCGAAGCTGTCATACCGCACGATGCCGATTCATCTGTCCGCGCATCCGAACTCCCGGATCATGCGCATTGGGATTTGGACGAAGTTGTTGGCGACGTCGCTCTGACGGACCGTGTGCATGCAGTAGATGGGCAGGAAGTAATTTCCGTAGAGGCGTGCTCCGCTAACCGTTGACGCCTCGAGTGGGTCGCCCTGTTCGCTAGGCAGGCCTTGGTAGTATCCGGCTGCGTTCATATAGAGACGACCGTATATCAGGTCGTCGATGTATGCCTTATTGGGGTCGAACTTTAGTAGGTAGACGATGTTGTTGGGCATGGGACGTCCTTTCTTGTGTAGTGCTGTCCCGGACCGCCATGTGCGGCCGGGGTGCTTGTTGCCAAAGTAAGGGCGCCTGGCGGGACCCTCGTGCGGGAGTGGTGTGCGTCTGGCGTTTGGTGGGGTTGTGGTCGCCTGAGGCGCCGTGGTGCCTGCCTGTGAAGCGTTCTGGAAGTTGTTTCCGGGCAGGGGAGTGTCGGCTGCTGTCAGCTAATAATGAAATCGAGGCGAGCTCACAGTTGATGCTGTCTTGCGCAAACTCAGCGGGGCTAAGTTCCTCAGACGCGTGTTGGGAGTGGTGCCGTGTGATTGGGCCTCGCTGTAGTGCCAACCGTTGCGGGTATTGATGTGGGGTCCTTGCCAAAGAGATTCATATTCGTTCTGGTTTACCTGATGTATGAGGCTCAAGTGGTCCAGGTATTCGTGTGGTGTTTTGTAGGTATGACCGAATTAGCTGAAACAAAGGCCGAACCGTCCTCATCTAGACTCCGAGCCTCGGTTTTCAAGGGCCGAACCCGGATGATGCGGTGTCTCTGCGAGTTGGCGTATCCGGTCGTTTTGACAAAAGCCAATACGATTTGCCAAGGAATGGATTGCCAATCAGGCTCTTAGTTGGGGCGTAGCGTTCCCTTATCGCATAGATGAAGTAAATTGGAAACTGGCAATAGCCGAAGGTGACCGTGCTGCTCACCAAGTATTTTCCCTGCGGGTTGCTTTTAATCGCATATTACGGCGCGTTGCCATCTTCGGCCTGCCGGCATAACGGTTGCCGGGTTTTGGGCTATTGTTTTCCATGATTTTTACGTTGACCTTCTTCCTGGTGTTTCGGCAGGGGTAAGGACGCTTTGTGGAGGCGATTATATTTCTGATGTTAAGAAACAGCACTACGTGCCGCGTTTTTATCTGAAGTCGTTTACTAATCAAGATGGCTTTCTTTATGCGGTGAAGCGTGAGCCAAGTGGTTTGGGTCGCATATTTCAAACTAAACCGGAAGGCATTTGTTTCGAGAAGTACCTTCATGAGGTGAAGAGACGGACCCCAATAGATGGGGAGCGATTTATTGAACAGGGGTCTGCTGAAAAGGCATTAAGCAAGATGGAGAATGACCTTGCGTACGATTACAGACTGCTTATAGAGCATTTGGATGCCGGCGGGTTTTCTGACACTGATGGGACCTGTGAGCTGCTCGAACGTCTTATACTTCTCATTTCGTTATTACTCGTAAGGAGCCCAAAATATCTCAAGAGGGTAAGAAGTAATGCTGCATCCTGCGCGGTTGAGTTGGAAGCAGAAGGATTCCTTACTGAAGTTGATCGAATAGAGATGGGCGCCGAGGGTTTTGGCGAGGAGTTTGAATCGATTGTAGAGCTTGCTATTCAGGATGCTGCCTTGTTTAAGTTCTGTGAGGGCGCTCCGCTTCATTCGCTGGTTTCTTTGATGCTTAGAATGGATTGCGGCTTTTTCGTGGCGCCTGAGGGGTCAGAGTTTATAACCTCGTCGTTGCCCATCTTTCCTGAGTGGTCGGATATTCAAGAGAGCGATCCCTACAGCATCTACTTTCCGTTGAGCCCTCGATATGGAGTGGTTTTAAAGCAGAAATCAGAGAATGACCGCTTGGTGAGTATTTCTCACATTGATGGCTCCACAGTCGATGTGTTCAATCGCGCGCTTATGTATGGAAATGACTCCTGGGATTTCCTTATCGCAAGAGACCGCGAGTGCTTTGAGTTGCTTGTGAAGGAATGACGGGCCGCGCGATCTTAGCCACACGGCCCACTTTGATTGCATTGTGAATTGTGTTGCAGGCGCGGAGGTGCAAGGTCCCTGATTTAAGCGGCAGCTCTTGCCTCAGCTCAATTCCGCTCGTATCACTTCCCGCCGTGCGTTATCGGCAGTTCGGAACTGGTCGTAACTTCCGAATTCAAGGGATTTGTATAAGGATGCATCGATGTCGAACACGTAATTGTGTCCTGGCACCGAGACGGTGACGGATGCGAAGCGCCGCGAGTAATCGCGAGATTGTATTTCCATTTTCAAGAGTGCTTCGCGAAGCATTTCCTCGTCAGCAAGAATAGTTGACCTGACAAACAGCTCATTTCTTCTAAAGATTTCATAATCGTCGGAGTTGAGTCTCTCCAGTTTTTTGTTAAGGGCTTTATAAACCAGCTCGAACGAATCAGTACCCCTTGGACCAATCAGTATTCCGCCTTCATAATGCGCGCCGCATTGTTCGATTCGTTCGATTTGGCGTTGTTTCCAAGATTGGTTATCGATGTATGCGAGCCTGGAATAGAGGGATTCAGCTTCCCTGCTTTTTCGTGATTGGGCATCTGTTACCTCGATGCCTAGAGACCGTGTCCTATCGATCAGATCTGGCTTGTCACTGTAAGTCAGATTTCCATATTTGTTGCTATCGATAAACTGCAGAACGTGTCTTGCATAGCATTCCCAGATATCGATCTTGGTTCTATCTGGGAGTGGCTTGTCGTAATATACGCTATCGATGTGACTGTCCAAACCGCTCACCTCTGTTATTCGAATTCCTGGCTTTATGTTTTCTTTAATGAGGTTCTAGAGAATCAGTATCTATTCTTTCCGTTTGACTGCGGATCTAATCGATTTGGCGAAGAGATATAACTCAGGGATTAACTTGTTTGAGCTGCGTGTTGCTTTCAATCGTGTCTTCAAGGTTGTCGGAGCGAAGCTTGGGTACGCATGTCGTAAATACACCGGCTCAAGCTGCGAATGTTTTTGGAATCTCTGATTTTTGGACGTAGGTTGCCTTTATTCAAACTGGCGTTTTGGCGCTACGCTTGCGCAAGCATTTTCATCGCGGTAGTTTTTAGGTGTAGGAAGGTGATTAACCATCGCTGAAACGTTCAATCCCAAGAACATCATCGTCACGGGCGGCTGCGGCTTCATCGGCGGCATCTTCGTGCACTACGTTGTGGACAACCACCCGTGCTTCTACGTCATCGTCCTGGACAAGCTCACCTACGCCGGCAACCCCGAGAACATCGCCGGGCTGCCGTCGGACCGCGTGGAGCTCTTCGTCGGCGACATCTGCGACGCCGAGCTGTTGGACCGCATCGTCCCGGGCCACGACGTCATCGTGCGCTACGCCGCCGAGAGCCACAACGACAACTCCATCGCCGACCCGGAGCCCCTCCTGCGCACGAACGTCGAGAACGAGTCCTGGTGACGCCCGGACAAGGAGGCCACCGAGGCCAGGTACCGCGCACAGGGCAAGTAGGAGGGGACAGATCTATGGCAGACATCGCATTCGAGAAGGACCTCTCCGTGGCCGGGTGCCCGCGCCACTACATCATGCGCAGCTCCTGGGTCATCGGCGAGGGCCACAACTTCGTCAAGACCATGAACGGGCTGTCCGACAGCGTCGCCGACCCGGACG
>OGRA01004249.1_pt1 | contig 10114 bp, 12 predicted proteins | sample 1553351 | NCBI WGS metagenome assembly OGRA01 (sample SAMEA2580056, study PRJEB22360) | human gut metagenome | biome: human gut; feature: human-associated habitat; material: faeces | place: Denmark | collected 2008/2010
CGTGGACATCCCCGTCATGCTCGAAGCCACGGGGCTTACAGACCTTGTTTATAACGACTTTTACGTCGGCGAAAATGCGGACGTAGTGATAGTTGCGGGGTGCGGCATACACAACACGGGGAACGATTTAGCCCGCCACGACGGTATACACACCTTCCACGTCGGCAAAAACGCCCGCGTTAAATATCTTGAAAAGCATTACGGCGAAGGCGAGGGCTCGGGTCAGCGTATCTTGAACCCGGTGACCGAGGTTCACATGGAGGACGGCTCTACCATGGAGATGGTGACCGACGACCGTCGTCGAGATAGACGAAGGCGGATATATGGAAATGGAAACGGCTCAGATAAAGGGCGTTGACAGCACCGTAAGAAAGACTTCGGCGGTTCTCGGCAAAGACGCGAAACTTATCATACACGAAAGCATTTTAACCCACGGAAAGCAAACCGCCGTAACCGATTTTTACACCGACTTAAAGGGTGAAAATTCGGGCGCGCATATCGTTTCGCGCTCGGTTGCGAAAGATAAGTCGCACCAAAAATACATTTCGCTTATAGACGGTAACAATAAGTGCAGCGGGCACACCGAGTGCGACGCGATTATTATGGACGAAGGAACGGTTGCCGCCGAACCTAAACTTAACGCCAACAACATTGAAGCAAGTTTAATTCACGAAGCGGCTATCGGCAAAATAGCAGGCGAACAACTTATTAAACTTATGACTTTGGGGCTTACCGAAAAGCAAGCCGAAGAAGAGATAGTAAGCGGATTTTTAAAATGAAAGCATATAATAGCCGAGCGAAAATCGACCCCCGCTCGGCTAAGTTTATAAACTATTATGAAAAAAACGGAAGTTAAAGATATTATAAAAAGATATGCGTTTATGGCGCTCGCTTCAATATCATACTCGCTTAGTTTAAGCGTGTTTTTGGTGCCGAACAAAATCGTCGGCGGCGGCGTAAGCGGCGCTGCCTCGCTCATAAACATTTTAACGGGACTGCCTACGGGCGTTTTTATAATCGCGCTTAATATACCGATACTTATCGGCGGATATAAAATAATGGGCGCACGGTTCACCTTGCGCTGCTTGATAACGACGGCGACTTTGGGCGGCATAACCACCCTCACCTCGTATCTATACAAGCTGATAGGCGTAACCGTCACGACGAATAAAATTCTGGCGGCGGTTTACGGCGGCATACTTCAAGGCGTTGGGATAGGCTTGTTTATTAAGTACGAAATGTCTTCGGGCGGAACGGAACTTTTGGGGCGGATAACCCATAAACTCGTGCCCGTGGGGACCATTGCGGCGCACGCCGCCGTGTTCGACGGACTTATAGTTTTGGCGGGCGCGATAGGAATGAAAGACTTTGAAAACGTTTTGTACGCGCTTATATTAGTCTTTGTGTGCGCAAAAGTCAGCGATATTATAGTTATGGGCTTCACAAAAGCCAAACTTTGCTACGTTATAACTGAAAAATATGAAGAAATATCCGACTTTTTGCTGTCGCACAGCCCGCGCGGAATAACCCTTATTAACGGCGAGGGTTTGTACTCCAAAAGACCGAAAGGGGTTCTTCTCACCTGCGTAAAAAACAACCAGATAGAACAAATCAAGCAAGCGGTCAAAACGCTTGACGAAAACGCCTTCGTCATCGTATGCGACGCGCACGAAGTTTACGGCAAAGGCTTCCACCAGTTTTAAAATAATCTAAGCGCAATAAATAAACGCCGCCCTTAGCGGCAATAAATAACATTTTTAAACGCAATAAGTAACCCCCGCGGTGCGAAAATTTCGCCCCGCGGGGGGTTTGTTAGTAAGAAGAAACCCCCTTTTGCGAAGTACTCGCAAAAGGGCATTATATAAATAAATTTTTATTTTGTTGATTTTATTTTTTCTATTACGGCTATCGCGAGCCACGCGGCGACAGCGTATGCTAAAACGTAAATTATATTCGGGAAAATCGCGGCCGCGCCGTCAATTAAAATTTTGCTTGCTATCTCTACGCTGTGCTTAAAAGGAAGCGCGTTCGCAATCTTTTCCATCGCGCCGCTTAAAATTTCGACGGGCATGAATATTCCGCCTAAAATCGACGTAACCGAAACGATTATCGAGCATACGGGACCCGTCTTTTTCTCGTCGGAGAGCGGCAGACGGTAGAGCCACAGGCCCCACTTCCACAGCAACACGATGAACATCACCGCGGCGCCGATCATGAAAGGTATGCAGAATGGTGCGAAAAAAGTCATCGTCAGAAGTCCCCCAGTTTACGTTTGATAAGCATCACCACACCGCGCGTATTGATCCCGCGCGGACATACCAGACGACATTTGCCGCACAGCATGCACTTGTTCATCTCCTCGTAAGCCCCCTGGTATTCGCCGCGCCGCACCAGCGTATGTACCTTGCGGAAGTTGAATTCCGTAAGGTTGCCCGCCGTGCAGACCGCCGTGCAGGCGCCGCAGCCGATGCAGGCCTGCAACTCGGGCATCTCGCGCAATATCTCGTCGCTCTTGCGCAGGTTGTTGCGGTCGATGTCGATCGCCCGCGGCTTGGAGATGGTATATCCGAAATTGATCGCTGCCATATGCTAAACCCCTACATACCGGGCCGCAGCATCGGCGGCGGCCGTCCCTTCGTTCAGGCTCTCTCCGATATTCTTCGGCGCCGTGACCGTCCCGGCATAGAAAATACCCTCGACATTGCTCTTCACGTTGCCGAGGAACATGTCGCGCGGCGCCATGAAGCCGCTCGGCGCACGGTTCAGCCCGGCCCCCTCGGCAAAAGCGGCGTTGTCGTCGTTGGCACGCATGCCCACGATCAGGATCAGCATGTCGACGCTCATGCGCAGCGGACGTCCCGTGAGGGTATCCTCGGCCTTGATCTGTACGCGTCCGTCGATCATCGGGCTCGCCTCCGAAATACGCCCGCGGATGAAATGAATGTTGTATTTCTGCTGTGCCTCGCGGTACATCTCCTCGTAACCGGGGCCGAACATGCGGATATCCATGTAAAAATTGAACACGTCGGCCTCGGGAAACATCTGCCGCATCTCCATGGCCTGCTTCACCCCCGTGATGCAGCATACCTTCGAGCAATGCTGCTGGCAAACCTTCTCGTCGCGCGAGCCCACGCAGTGCAGGAAGGCGATGCGCCTGGGGCGCGAGCCGTCGGCCCTGGCCACGCGGCCTTCGTTGAGCATCCGCTCGATGTCGACCGTCGTAAAGACGTTGTCGTAGATGCCGTAGCCGTATTCCTCCTTGATCGAGGCATCGAAAAGCGTGAAGCCCGAGCAGACCACGACCGAATCGCATGCCAGCATACGCCCGTCCGGGAGCTGAACCCCTTCGCGGCTGAACCCCCTGGCTTCGGTACGGGTCATCACCTCGATCCCGCGCTCGGCAATGCGGCGGCGCAGTTCGGTGAGTATCTCCGACGCCGGGGTGAACGACGGGAACAGCACGTGCCATCCCCGGAGCTTGCCGCCCAGTTCGGCCTCCTTTTCGATGATTACGGGCTCGACGCCCTGTTCTGCGAGGCGCAGGGCCGTCTGCATGCCCGCTACGCCGCCGCCTATGACTGCAACTCGCTTCATTATTCTCTGATGTCATATATTGTGTCCGTCGGGCAGCAATTGACCACAGCCGACGCGGGTTTACCGATATATTTTCCGTTGCGGCCGAGGTATTTGGCCGCGGGGTCGTATTCGACGCCCATCTTGTCGAGCAAGGGTTCGACGTCGACCTGGTGCATCTGCATTCCGAGCACCCACGGGTCGTAGCCCAGCACCAGCCCGGCCATCTCCTCGTAGGTCAACACCGGAATGCCATGGCCGTTCTCGCCGTAGGTCGTACCCTCCATTTCGGCGATCGCATACTGCCACTTGTCGAGGAACATCGCGCACCCCGGGCAGTTGGCCACGATGAAATCGGGTTTGTAAGGCGCCATGCTTTCGAGTTTCTTATGCGAATTGGCGATCGAATAACCGCGGTTGGCCTGCACCAGGTAGTTGCGGAACCCGAACCCGCAGCAATGCCGCCGCTCGGGGTAGTCCACGCATTCGCCGCCCCACGACTCGACCATGCCGGCCAGCACATAGGGGAATTCCGAACCGCCGATGCCCGACTTGGGGAATATCTTGGCGTAGTGACAACCGATATGCTCCACCACGCGCAGCGGCTCTCCGGTCTGGACGTTTACCAGTTTATGCCTTGCCCGGGCGGCGATCTGCTCGCGGAAATGGAAAACGACATCCGAGGTATGCGCCAGGCTCGCGGGCTTGCGGAACTCGCGCCCCGTGGCTTTAAACAGGTTTTCCCGGGCTTTTTCCTCGGTCTCGGGGAACTCGTGCCACGTGGCCAGTATCTCCGAATAGACACCGAACGAAGTGATGCACGAGGTCACGAAATTCTCATAGCCCGCCTCGGTCATCAGCGCGAACTGCCGCGCCACGACCGTCATGATGGTTTCCAACGGCACGATATCCGAATGGTAGCCGATACCCGTACACGACGAATGCATGGGATCGTCCAACAGATCCTTGCCCAGATCGTTGTGCAGCATGTCTATGAACAATTTTTCGCTGCCCGGGAAAAAATTCTGCCGGATACAGCTGCGGCCGTAATAATAGTTATCTTCGGCGATCTGTTTCTGGTATTCTTTCCAGCTTGCCCGCTTCATCATGATCAATAGTGTTCGTTGTTGTTATGAAGGAAGACATCCATCATGTATTGCTGATCGGCGCCCTCCCCGTAGCCCAGTTCCCGGGCCTTGCGGTCGGAATGCTCCTCGATGGAGTCGAACATCTCCTTGCCGCCGCTGACTTCGAAGATTTTGTTGATCTCCTCGAGCGACTGCTCGTCCAGACGGCGCAGGGCCCCCGCGCCGTGGCGCATGTATACGGGCGTGAATTGTCCGTAGACCTCCTTGTCGTTATCGTAGATCCACTGCCACACGGTTCCCTGCTCGGGGTGCAGCTCGGGCTTCACCAACCGCGGTACGATGCAGTAGCCCGTGCGGAGGATATTTTCGCCGATGATGCGCTTGAGGGCCAGCTGCTGGCGCCCCTTCTCGCTCTCGACGAAGAAACCCAGCTTCTGCGACAGTGTGCGCAGCGCCTGAATCACATACCCCGGCGTATTGCCGCGCGGACAGCGCGGGCGGCACGACATGCACTCGCCGCAATACCAGATCGTATCGCTTTTCAGCAACTCCTCGATGGCATCGTCGTCGCGCGTCTGCACGATATTGACGATCTGACGGGGATCGTAGTTGTAGAACTCGGCCGCGGGGCATACGCCCGTGCAGACACCGCAGTTCATGCACGAGTGAAGGCCCTCCTTCATCCGTACGTCCTCCATCAGCATATCGAAATATTTTCCCATAATCTCACCTTTCTCCGGGCACGAAACCGTCCCGGATGCAACAAAAAAACCTTTGCAGTGCAAAGGTAGGGAATACGGGCGAGCCGTGCAGTGGTATAAATACCTAATTTCGCCGGCGCTCGTAGGTCTCGAACGCGAAAGGATAAGGGTAGTTCGCACCCGATGCGAAGGATTCGGACGACAGGAGCCGCCACTGCGCTTCGTCCCACTCGGGGAAATGCGTGTCGCCCTCGTAAGCGCGGAACACGCGCGTCAGGTAGAAGCGGTCGGCCAGGGGCAGGGCCTGCGCATAAATCTGCGCGCCGCCGATGACGAAAACCTCGTCGTCCCCGGGAAACAGCGCGACGGCCTCCCCGAGCGAATGAACCACCCTGCAGCCGGGGATTTCGACCTGCTGGCGCGTAATGACCACATTGGTACGGTTCGGGAGCGGGCGCCCGAGCGATTCGTAGGTTTTGCGGCCCATGATCACGGGGTGCCCCGTCGTGACGGCCTTGAAATGTTTCAGGTCTTCGGAAATATGCCAGAGCAACGTATTCTTATCCCCGATCACGCCGTTTTCGGCAACGGCAACGATGATGCTAACCATAAATTTCAAATTTTAACGTCCGGCGGCATCGCAGCCGCGTATAACAATGCAGGTACAGCCGGCAGGGGCTTGCGACCGCTCAGAACGACATCGGCGCCTTGATCGCCGGCCAGGGATCGTAGCCTTCGAGCGTGAAATCCCCGTAGCGGAAATCGAAGAGCGATTTCACATCGGGGTTCAGCCGCATCACGGGCAGCGGCCGCGGTTCGCGCGACAACTGCTCGTCGGCCTGTTCCATGTGGTTCAGGTAGAGGTGCGCGTCGCCGAGCGTATGGACGAACTCGCCGGGTTCGAGGCCGCATACCTGCGCCGTCATCAGCGTCAGTAGGGCATACGACGCGATATTGAACGGCACGCCCAGGAACGTGTCGGCGCTGCGCTGGTACAACTGGCACGAGAGCCTTCCCCCGGCCACGTAGAACTGGAACAACACGTGGCAAGGCGGCAATGCCATGTCCCCGATCTCGGCGACATTCCAGGCCGAGACGATGATGCGCCGCGACTCGGGATTGTGCCGTATCAGTTCGACTGCCTGCGCGATCTGGTCGATGAAGCGGCCGTCGGGCTTGGGCCAGCTGCGCCACTGATAGCCGTACACATGGTTCAGGTCGCCGAACCGATACCCTTCGACGGGCGATTCGACACCGTCCTGTGCCGCACGCAGGAACGTATCCCGGTCGACGGGCAGCACGCCGTGGCGCACGCAGAGTTCGTTGTAGTAGCGGAAAGCGTCGTTGTCCCAGATATGGACGCCGTTGTCCACGAGGTACTTGATATTGGTATCGCCCGCCAGGAACCACAGCAATTCGTGGATCACGCCTTTCAGGAATACTTTTTTGGTCGTCAGCAGCGGGAAGCCTTCGGAAAGGTCGAAACGCATCTGGTGTCCGAAGACGCCTTTGGTGCCGGTGCCGGTACGGTCGCCGCGGACGACGCCCTCGGCTTTGATCCGCCGCAGCAGGTCGAGGTATTGTTTCATCTCTCCAGCATTTTTAAAGTCATTCCGCCCGATGCGTCCAGCACGGCGCACGAAGGGTATTTCTCCCAGCACCCCAGGTTTATCACATGCAGGCTCTGCTCGCGGTAGTCGCGCGGGAAATGCATGTGCCCGAAGACGAAGTGGTCGACGTCGTGCTCGGCGGCATACCGGCGGGCATATTCGATCAGCGGCTCGGTAAGCGAGACGTCGAGCTCCTCGGCACCGTGCGATTTGCGCGACTTGCCGCTCCACCAGTGCCCGAAGCGCATCGCCAGGTCGGGATGCAGCAGCCACGAAAAGAGCCAGCGCAACGTCCGCGAGCGGAATACCGTATTGAGGAATTTGAGCACGGGCTGTCCGTCGATGTTCATGTTGTCGCCGTGGGCGATGAAGACGTTTTTACCGTTCAGGCGGAATTGCTGCGGCGAGGTATAGATCTCGACGCCGCATTCGCGGGCGAGGTAATCGCCGACCCACATGTCGTGGTTTCCCGTAAAGAATACCACCCGGATACCCCGGTCGGTCAGTTCGGCCAGCTTGCCGAGCGTCCGCACGAAGCCCTTGGGCACCACGCCCCGGTATTCGAACCAGAAGTCGAAGACGTCGCCCACCAGGAAAATCGCCTCCGCATCCTGCGCCGCATCGTCGAGCCAGCGCACGAAGCGCCGTTCGGTCTGCTGCGCAAACGCCTCGCCGCCTGCGCCCAGGTGGATATCCGATGCGAAATAGTACATCAACGGGTCAGTTCATCGAGTTTTTGTTCGAGGCTCTTGCCGTAAATATCCTTCCCGACGATATTCCCCTCCTTGTCGATCAGGAAATTGGCCGGAAGTTTCTGCACGTTGTAAAGTCCCAGCGACGACGATGCGCGCCCGCGCAGGTCGCTCACCGAAACCCAGGGAAGCTGCTGCTCCTGCACGGCCGAAATCCACAAGGGCTTCGACGTGTCGATGGCAACCTGGTAGACCTCGAATGCGACGGGGGCGTCGGCATATTTCTTATAGACCTCCTTCAGTTCGGCATTGAGCGTATTGCTGTTGCCCAGCTCGGCCGACCAGAAATCGAGCAGCACGACTTTCCCCGCGAGCGACGAGAGACGCACCTTCTTGCCGTAGATGTCCGACAGCTCGAGGTCGGGATACCCCGCCTCGGTAATCTGGGACGACAGGCTGATGCGGGCGTCCATGCGGGCGATCTCCCCCATGAGCGATTGCAGGTAGGGCGATTCGGGATAAGTCTGTTCGATGGCCTCGGCCACCGTGCGGTAATAAACCACGTCGCTGTCACCGTTGAACAGGTATGTATCCCCGGGCAACCGCTGGTAAAGGGCATAGACCGCCGCCAGCGACGCTTTATTCTCGATGATGAAGCGCAACTGTTCGCGGCGGATACGGTAATATTCGGCCGTGTACTCCTTTACCAGTGCCTGGCGGTCTTCCTCGGACAGCGTTGCCTTGGCAAACTGCGAGGCGATGTTATCCAGCCGCTGCGCGCCCGAAACGAAAGCCTGGTAGAACTGCCGCAGCAGTTCCGACTCCTTCGAACCTTCGACCGTATAGTTGCGTACGACGCTCCCCACCGAATTCAGGGAAAGTTTCTCGCCGCCGGCGAGGAACAGCGGAATGCGTTCGCCGTTATATATTATATTATAAAGCGACGGGGTCTTCGCCACGCCCTTCAACTCGAAACGGTAATTCCCGTCCTTGTCGAGCACCGCGGAGTCGATCACCGACTGCGTCAGGGGCAATACCTGTTCCAGATAAACATCCTTGGCATCGTTACCTACGAAGCGACCCGAAATCTTCACCTTCGACGACTGGCATGCGCACAGCATGACGGCCGTGGTCAGGGACACGAAAAGCGTTTGTTTATTCATTTATCCTTGTTATCGCAGTTAAATGCTTACAAATATAGCAAAATTCCGGATATGCGCACTTTTTATTTCGACGAATTGCGGTGTGCGCCGTTGTTTTTCGAGAAATTGCGCCCGTGCTGCTGGTTGCGGTTTTTCTGCGGGCGCTGCTGCTGACGCTGCTGCGGCCCCTTCTGGGGACGTGCCGTAAAGTGCTGTTTATAGTCACTTCGGAGATTATTTAATGCCACTTCATCGATTTCGATCGCTCCGCCGGACATGCGTTTGATGTCTTTTACGATCACTTCGTTGTTGGGATGCTCCTGGTTGTACTCGTAGCTCTTCGTGCGCATGTAGCGGGCCAGGTTGTCCACCGTGCGCGCCATGGTACGCCGGTCTTTTTCCTCGGAAAGCCCGGCGATCATCCGCTCGACATACTTGCCGTAATGCTTATAGGAGATACGCCCCTGCGTGTAAGCCATGCGGCGCGGCGTAATGGTCAGCTCCTGACGCGAAGGCTGCGGGTATGGAGAATCCACATCGAGCTGGAAATCAGACATTATGAAAAGGTGATCCCACAGCTTGTGGGTGAAGTCGGCCGTATCGCGCAGCAAGGGGTTCAGGTTGCCCATCACGGCGATCACGGCACGCGCCTGGCGGTTGCGCTCGCGACGGTCTTCGATCAATTGCAACGAGTCGATCATCTCCTGGATATGACGCCCATACTCGGGCAGGTACAACTTGCGTCGTGTGTAATTATAATTCTTTTTCATATTGTATTTGCGGTTCTCCGCACTGTTTCAATCCGTCCGCCGGAGCGTCCGGCAAGCCCGTTGCGGTAAACCGATTCAAGACGTTTTTTCCGACTTTCCACCCCGTCCGGCAAGACCCTACAAGATTGGTTTTACACCGCAGAAAGTCATAACTTTGGGACAAAAGTAGGTAAAATTTCAGGAAAAACAAGCTATGGCAAAGGTTTTAATTTTAGACCAATCAAAAAGTATGCGAAACACGCTGCGCGAGCGGCTCGAATACGAAGGTTTCTCGACAGAGGCCGCCGAAGACGAAGAGGCGGCCTCGAACATGTGCGAGAAAATCCCGTTCGACGTCATCCTGTCGGACACCGGGTGTAAAATCCCCGACAAGGGCGTCCCGTTCATCGTGCTGTCGTCCGAGGCGTCAATCGACTCGGCCGTGGAGGCCGTACGCAACGGCGCCCAGGACTATCTGACCAAACCCATCGACATGAACCGCCTGCTGCAGTCCATCCACCGCACGATCGACGACCCGGCCCCCGTGCCCGCCCCCGCG
>OGRA01004251.1_pt1 | contig 10107 bp, 10 predicted proteins | sample 1553351 | NCBI WGS metagenome assembly OGRA01 (sample SAMEA2580056, study PRJEB22360) | human gut metagenome | biome: human gut; feature: human-associated habitat; material: faeces | place: Denmark | collected 2008/2010
CATCGCTATCTATATGCCCCTCGTCCTTGTGGGTGTATATCTGTAGCGTCTTAATTCCCCAGCGTTGTTCTATTGCATCTGCAAGACCCTTTAATTGTTCAATCGTGGTGTCTTGTCGGATTACTATTACCCCCTCTCTTATCGGGGTTGCTTTCGCCTGCATAGCTCGCCCCGTTTTTCCCTTTACAAGGGTTCGGAGTTGTTCAAGATGCGCAGGTAAATCTGCTACGCCAACCCAACTCTCGTTTTGGTGAGAGAGGTCGGGTCGCACATAGTCTAGATGCTTCAGCCGTTGATTGTGCTGTTCGCTACTGCCGATTTTACATGGCTCAATATGGATACTTGTCTTGCTCATGGCTTATACTTTTTGGTCAACTTTAGGGGGTGCTGGGGGTGTCCTCCATGCCCCTCGGAGAGCACACAACTACGTATGTAGTTATAGTGTGCTATAACTAGTGAATAGCTAGTGTCCGCTCAAAGTTACGGATAACGATTTTATTGGACAACTTTTTGTCGCCCTCATCACACCCTTTTTGGGAGCTGAAATTTCCCCCAGCGGTCAGATGTGTGTTCGGAAAATTCTCTATATTTGCAGAGAATACAAACAAATAGAATATAATAGAAGTGGATAACATTGAGCTAAAGGCATCAACATCAATTAGAATTGATGCAAGCGTACTCCAGCAGATACGCAGTGAAGCAAGGGCTGAGAATAGGAGCTTAAGCAACTACATCGAGACCTTGCTCTACAGAATGGGGTATAGACCTTATAATGCCGAGACGGCAGAAACCTGCATAGAAGCTAAGAGCGGTCGCTATGCTGGCTCCGTGGATACTGCTACTCGCGAAACAATAGAAGCGTCTCTGTGGGATGAAGAAGCGTAGGCTGGTATATACTACCAAGTTTAAGAAAGACCTCAAGCGATTTAGAAACGACCTCAAAAGGCGCTCTAAAATCGTAGACGTCATTGAAATGCTGTCTAAGGGTGTGGAGATACCCCTAGAGATGCGTCCTCACAAGCTTATAGGGAACTATGAGGGCTGTATGGAGCTACACATTGAGGGTGACCTGCTCTTGATATGGATAGAGCAAATAAGCGCAGAAGAGGAGCTTATCGTCCTCTCACGCTTAGGTTCGCACGCAGATCTCTTTTAGTAACTTTGCAAGTGAGATAGATTTGCTGTTCAGCGGTTGTAGCCTTCCCTCTATGGGCGTTGCAGTCTTCGGGTTCAGCAACTCATCAATAGAGTTACTAAGTAGCGCCACGTGATCCTCTGACATCGTTATGGTTTGTGGCTTTGGGCTTAGTAACTCTATTTCTTTTGTATCATACCCATGATATTTGCCTATCATATTTTCAAGACGTAAAACAAAAAAATAGAGCTGGCTCGATAGGCCAGCTCTATTTTCATTGAAAGTCCCTATATGTATGCTACAGCTCGCAAAACATCTCATTCAACAGCTCTCTAAGCCTTTCTGCGTCTTCCTCAGAGAGAGTTGAGATTCGCTCTTTTAGTCTAAGCTTGTCTATTGTTCGTACTTGATCAATCGCTATTTGTCCTTCCTTTCCAGCAATACAAACATTCAGACGAAATGGATAGTTCCCTCTCACTTTAGAGGTTAGAGGAGCAACAACAACAGTGTTTAGATGCTCGTTCAGTTCGTTTGGAGAAATAATAACACAAGGTCTCGTTTTTCTAATCTCCGACCCTTTGGTAGGGTCTAAATCAACCCAATAAACGTCATATCTTTTCATAGGCGCATTAAAAATAAATAGTAATAAGCGGGATTCTACTCCCAGGTTTCAAAAATCTCATCTTCAAAGACGGCTGGAATGAGCAGCTCATCATCATTATTCTGTCGCATAAGCTTCGCAGCTTCAGCCCACCCAAATCTAGCGGGTGTTTTTTTTATCGTCATTCCATCTCCACTCAAAGTGATAGAGACGGAAGATTTTTCCGCAACTCCAAGAGTTTTCAGTACTCCACTAGGTATAATTATACCACAGCTATTTCCAATCTTAATGATCTTCGTTCTCATAACTCTTTCTTATCTTTTGTTGGTACAAATGTAGTAACAAAAATCGAGACCACGAAATTAAATCGAGTAAGCAATCGTTCAAACACACACACACAGTGAAAGAGAGAGGCATGCGCCCCTCTCTTTCGTTGGCTCTTATGAGGACATTAAAAGTCTTTACGGATTACTTCCTTTAGACGATTTTTGGACTTCCCTATACCAAACGGTATAAGACCCATCGTCATTGTATTCTACATAGATCTCAAAATCTTGTTTTTCTCCTAGGATTTTAGATAGCTTATAGCCGATGCTGATAGCATCTAGTTCCCCCTTTCCTTTACCTCCAAATTTCCAGCCATCCCCAGAGGGTTTTGCGCTTCTTAAGCCAGTTGAATTGGAGTCCCCTCGAACAACCAAATTGGCAAAAGCAGCGAACAGAGAATAGTCTTCTTCAGATAACGTGAGAAACTCCTCTGAAGAGGAGGTATAGATGATATAGAACCCTTCAGATGGGTGTGCAACAAGACCATCTGCAATAGACGATCCTAATTGAGTGATTTTTTCTGGTTCAGTGTCTTGGCTTGGCTTTAACAAGTCAAGGTCGTTTTGGCACGAAGTTAACGCCAAAGACAATAGCCCGATTGCTATTGCACAGAATGTTCTAGTTCTCATAGCTGCTTAGGTTTAGTGTTTTGTATTCAAGAGACTTCTCTCATAAGAGCTTGTCTTATCGCGAAGATATGAAATACGAAAAATAACAGGCAATACCTACTTGTTATGATTTTGTTTGTGTCTTCCAAAAAAAATCCACCCCAAAATGACGTAGAATGATGACGTAGCAGGAGGTCTCAAAAATCCTCCTTATCTTTGTACCACAAGTGGGGAAATTACTTCATTGATAATATATGCCCCCCGTATGAATTTTTGGGGAGCGTAGCGAGCCAAAAATTCAACCCAAAATTACGTAGAACAATGACTGATAAATCTAATATCTCTCACGAGGTTTTTGCTTCTAAAAATCTATACTTAGAGAGTAATGGCATAATTGATTATTCTTCCATTAAACCCTTTGAGTTCTTCCAAATAATCTTTGGATCTTGTGACCATCGAGACCCGCAATGCCCTATCTATCCTTTTGAAGTAGAGATGTGCGAGGAATACAAAGACTGGCTGGCTCAACAAGCAGGGAGAAAGTCTAAGCCCAAAGCAGGTACGAAAGCAAGGTACAAGCCAGGTCAACCCTTTCGGTATAACGCTTTGATGCAAGCTATCTACGATGTAGAGCCTGATGCAAGCAGGAAGAATGATAGTGGCAGGAGGTCTAAGACGTGGGTCGTTGTGGGTGATGCTACAAGCGATGAGGACATCAAGGTATGTGGTTGGGACAGCTTAGAAGAGCTGATGGGGCGGTACAAGTTTGTCGTTAGCACTCCAGCCACCTACGTGGGGCGCAGGAGATTTAAGACCAATGCCCGCTATCTGTATGCACTCGCCTTTGACCTCGATGAGGTTGGTGTGCCAGAGCTGTCCGAGGTTATACATCAGCAGACAATAGGGATGACCCCACAAGCTAATATCATCGTTAACTCGGGCGATGGCATCCACTTGTACTACATACTTGCTAAGCCGATGCCCCTATACCCCAAGGTCTACGAGACGCTCACCAACATTAAAAAAGCTCTTACACGGCTTATCTGGAATAAAGCGTCCTCGAGGACGGGGGAGGACAACCAAGTGCAAATACAGCCCATTATACAGCCGTTTAGGGTGCCTGGAAGCCACACGAAGCACGGAGACGTTGTTACGGCCTGGCACAATGCAGATGTCCCCCTACACACGATTGAGGAGCTGAATCGGTTTGCTAGCAAGCCGACACTGAAGTACCTCAACTCGGGGGTGTCGCAAGAGGAAGCCAAGGCACTCGACAAAGGGTCGTACTCCACGAATAGGCTAACACTGGCTAGAGCCAAAGAGCTATACCCCGAATGGTACCAAAGGCGCATCGAGGAGGGCGCACCTCGCAAGACGTGGAATGTGCATAGGGGGCTGTATGAGTGGTGGAAGAATATGCTTTGGGAGAACGAAAAGGTGGCCGTTGGCCATCGCTACCACTGCATCATGTTCTTAGCTGTTTATGCGAAGAAGTGCAACGTGCCATTTGACACACTAAAACGAGACGCTCTAGCATTGGTGCCACGCATGGAAGCACTAACGGGCAACACGGGTAGGCACTTCACGAAACAAGATGCTCTAGACGCTCTAAAAGCGTACAAGGAAAGCTCGGAGACATACCCTCGCCAGCTGATAGAGGATAGGTCGGGGTTGCGTATCGACAAGAATAAGCGCAATGGAAGACCTCAGAGTGAACATATCAGAATTATGAATGCCATTAGAGAGGTAACTCACCCCGATGGGGCTTGGCGAAACGTGGACGGCAGACCCAAAGCCACGAAAGAGAATAGCCCCCACTATGCCAAGGTGCAGGAGTGGAGGGATAGAAACCCAAACAGCACGAACAAGAGCCGTTGCGCTAGAGAAACGGGGCTTGACCGAAAGACTGTGCGTAAGTGGTGGCAAAGCCCTTGGGATTCGCTTTAAAGAGCATCGAGTGGTCAAATCTTGCGCCCCCTTCGTTCTTGTCTCTTTTGCAAAACGTGCTGCTCTCTGCGTCTGTCTATGTCTCTAGCCTGCCCCGCATTGCGCTCTCTGACAGCTTGTGCCTGCCTTTGTATGTCAGACGTAGGTACCACAACCTTGGGTGCTCTTACCTGCTCTATCGTCTGCCCATCGAGCAATAGCTTCCCCCTTACCCTATCAGCTGTACATCTCACTCCTTTGTCCATCACACCTCTAGGCGATGCCCATATCAGCAGGGCTAAGTCTCCGAGTCTATCCCCAAAGTCTCTAAACCAATCCTTGCATTCGCTCCAAAACGATTTAAAGGCACCTTTTAGCCCGAGTTCCTCCAATAGCCCACCATCTTCTATCCTTTGAGCCGTTATGCTCTCTCTGCGCTCCTCAGACCCCTTAAAAGCTTTTTTGTAATCATTCGCTAGCCCTCCAAACATCTTGCATTCTGCTAGAATCTGCTTTGACGCTACCTGCTCCACCTGCTTGGCTTCGGCTTGTGCCTGCGCTCGTGCTTCCTCTTCTTTCATCGTTTGATCTTTAAGGGTTTGGAGACGTAGCCCTTCGGCTTGATTCTTGTATTGTATCGCTCCGAGGTGTTTAATGTCGCTACTCTCTCCCCTAACCATCTGTAGGCAGTCCGCCACCATCGTCTGCATCTCTGCCATATCTTGCTTGCTAAGCTTGATACTCTTGCCCGTGTCGTGGTTCACCCAATCAAGCACCATATGGGCATGTAGGTTTGGCTTCCACGTGTCATCGCTATCTATATGCCCCTCGTCCTTGTGGGTGTATATCTGTAGCGTCTTAATACCCCATCGCAGTTCTATTGCCGTTGCGAGACCCCTTAATTGGTTAATCGAGGTGCCTTGATTGATTACTATTACACCCTCTCTTATCGGGGTTGCTTTCTGTTGCATCGCTCTGCCCGTCTTCTCCTTTACAAGTATTCGGAGTTGTTCAAGATGCGCGGGCAAATCTGCTACGCCAACCCAACTCTCGTTTTGTGGGGAGAGGTCGGGTCGCACATAATCAAGATGCTTCAAGCGTTGATTATGTTGCTCACTACTGCCGATTTTACACGGCTCGATATGGATACTTGTTTTGCTCATCGCTTGTACTTTTGGGTCAACTTTAAGGGGTGCTGGGGGTGTCCTCCATGCCCCTCGGAGAGCACACAACTACGTATGTAGTTATAGTGTGCTATAACTATGGTCGTAGCTAGCGCCTGCCCAAAGTTACGGAGAACGATTTTATTGGACAACTTCTTGTCGCTCCCATCACACACACATTTGGTGCGTGAACTGACGCCCAGCCGACAGACGTTTATTTGGGAGATTTGTCTATATTTGCAGTGGATATAATCAAGTAGAATATAATAGAAATGGATAATATTGAGCTAAAAGCATCCACGTCAATTAGAATTGATGCTAGTGTACTCCAGCAGATACGCAGTGAAGCAAGGGCTGAGAATAGAAGCCTAAGCAACTATATTGAGACCTTACTCTACCGAATGGGGTATAGACCTTATAATGCCGAGACGGCAGAGGCCTGCATAGACGCTAAGAGCGGTCGCTATGCCGGCTCTGTGGATACAACTACCCGAGAAACAATAGAAGCGTCTTTGTTTGGAAATGAGGAAGCGTAGGCTGGTATATACTACCAAGTTTAAGAAAGACCTTAAGCGATTTAGAAACGACCTCAAAAGGCGCTCTAAAATCGTAGATGTCATTGAAATGCTGTCTAAGGGTGTGGAGATACCCGTAGAAATGCGTCCTCACAAGCTTATAGGGAACTATGAGGGCTGTATGGAGCTACACATTGAGGGTGACCTGCTCTTGATATGGATAGAGCAGATAAGCGCAGACGAGGAGCTTATCGTCCTCTCACGCTTAGGCTCGCACGCAGATCTCTTTTAGTAACTTTGCAAGTGAGATAGAGCTACTAAGTAGCGCCACGTGATCCTCTGACATCGTTATGGTTCGTGGCTTTGGGCTTAGTAGCTCTATTTCTGTTATGTCATATCCATGGTATTTGCCTATCATATTTTCAAAACGAAAAACAGAAATAGAGCTGACCTATCAAGCCAGCTCTATTTAATCACATCGAGTAAGCAATCGTTCAAGCATACGTTGAAAGAGAGAGACGTATGCCCCTCTCTTTCGTTGGCTCTTATGAGGACATTAAAAGTCTTTACGGATTACTCCCTTTAGACGATTTTTGGACTTCCCTATACCAAACGGTATAAGACCCATCGCCATTGTATTCTACATAGATCTCAAAATCTTGATTTTCTCCTAGGATTTTCGATAATTCATAGCCGATGTGGATGGCATCTAGTTTCCCCTTTCCTTTACCTCCAAATTTCCAGCCATCCCCAGAGGGTTTTGCGCTTCTTAAGCCATTTGAATTGGAGTCCTCTCGAACAACCAAATTGGCAAAAGAAGCGAACAGAGAATAATCTTCTTCAGATAACGTGAGAAACTCCTCTGAAGAGGTGGTATAGATGATATAGAACCCTTCAGAGGGGTGTGCAACAAGACCATCTGCAATAGAGGATCCTAATTGAGTGATTTGTTCTGGTTCAGTGTCTTGGCTTGGCTTTAACAAGTCAAGGTTGTTTTGGCACGAAGTTAACGCCAAAGACAATAGCCCGATTGCTATTGCGCAGAATGTTCTAGTTTTCATAGCTGCTTAGGTTTAGTTTTTTGTATTCAAGATAAGTCTCTCATAAGAGGTTGTCTTACCGCAAAGATAAAGAATTGCGAAAAATATATGCAATACCTACTTGTTGCGAAATTCTTTGTGTCTTCCCCAAAAAATCAACCCCAAAATGACGTAGAACGATGACGCAGAAGGAGGTCTCAAAAAACCTCCTTACCTTTGTACCACAAGTGGGGATTTTACTTCATTGATAATATACGCCCCCCGTATGAATTTTTGGGGAGCGTAGCGAGCCAAAAATTCCACCCAAAATGACGTAGAAGGAGGTCTCAAAAAGCCTCCTTATCTTTGTGCCACAAGTGGCAAAAAAAAATATATTGATAATATATGCCCCCCGTAGATTTTTTGGGGGAGCGAAGCGACACCAAAAAATCACCCCAAAATGACGTAGAACGATGACTGATAATTCTAATATTTCTCACGATGTTTTTCTCTCTAAAAATTTATACTTAGAGAGTAATGAGACCTTTGAATATCGATCTCTTAAACCCTTTGAGTTCTTCCAAATAATCTTTGGTTCTTGTGACCATAATGACCCGCAATGCCCTATCTATCCTTTTGAAAAAGAGCTGTGCCAAGAATACATCGATTGGAGGGCTCAACAAGCAGGGAGAAAGTCTAAGTCCAAAGCAGGTAAGAAAGCAATCTATAATCCAGCTCAACCTTTCCGCTATAATGCTTTGGTGCAAGCTGTCTACAGCGTAGAGCCTGATGCAGGCAGGGCTAATGATAATGGCAGGAGGTCTAAGACGTGGGTGGTAGTGGGCGATGCCACAAGCGAGGATGACATCAAGGTGTGTGGTTGGGATAGCTTAGAGGAGCTGATGGGGCGGTACAAGTTTGTGGTAACAACCCCAGCCACCTACGTGGGGCGCAGGAGGTTCAAGAGCAATGCCCGCTATCTGTATGCCCTCGCCTTTGACCTTGATGAGGTCGGAGTGCCAGAGATGTCAGAGGTAATCCATCAGCAGACGATAGGGATGACCCCACAAGCTAATATCATCGTCAACTCGGGCGATGGCATCCACTTGTACTACATACTTGCTAAGCCGATGCCCTTATACCCCAAGGTGTACGAGACGCTCACCAACATTAAAAAAGCTCTTACACGGCTTATCTGGAATAAAGCGTCCTCGAGGACGGGGGAGGACAACCAAGTGCAAATACAGCCCATTATACAGCCGTTTAGGGTGCCAGGCAGTCGTACGAAGCACGGGGACATTGTAACAGCTTGGCACAATGCTGATGCCCCACTACACACTATTGAGGAGCTGAATCGGTTTGCTAGCAAGCCTACACTGAAGTACCTTAACTCGGGGGTGTCGCAGGAGCAGGCGCAAGCGTTGGACAAAGGGGCATACTCCACGAATAGGCTAACAAAAGCAAGAGCTAAAGAGCTATACCCAGATTGGTATCAAAAACGCATCGTAGAGGGCGCACCTCGTAAGACGTGGCATGTGCATAGGGGGCTGTATGAGTGGTGGCTACATATGCTGTGGACGAACGAAAAGGTCGCTGTTGGGCATCGCTACCACTGCATTATGTTCTTAGCAGTATATGCCAAGAAGTGTAACGTGCCATTTGACATACTCAAACGGGACGCTCTAGAGCTTGTGCCACGAATGGAAGCACTAACGGGCAACACGGGCAGGCACTTCTCCGTGCAGGACGCTCTAGACGCTCTAAAAGCATATAAGGAGAGCTCAGAGACATACCCTCGCCAGCTGATAGAGGATAGGTCGGGGCTAAGAATAGAACCTAACAAACGCAATGGGAGACCGCAAGACTTACATCTAAAGCTCGCAAGAGGCTCTAGAGATATTTTGCAGGAAGCAAAGGGAAGAAAAGATTGGAGAGAGGGTAACGGAAGACCAAAAGGCTCTATCGTACTAGCGGAAGACAGCCCGCAATACGCCAAGGTGCAGGAGTGGAGGTATAGAAACCCAAACAGCAACAACAAGAGCCGTTGTGCGAGAGAGACAGGGCTAAGTAGACCGACCGTCCGCAAGTGGTGGCAAAGCCCTTGGGAAACGCTTTAAGAACATAGTGCGGTCAAATCTTGCGACCCCTGCGCTCTCGTCTCTCTTGGTCAACACGCTTCTCTCTGCGTCTGTCTGTATCTCTAGCCTGCCTCGTAGCGCACTCACTGACGGATTGCGCCTGCCTTTGTATGGGGGAGCTTGGTACAACTATCTTGGGTGCTCTTACCTGCTCTAGTGTATGCCCATTGAGCAGTAATTTCCCCCTCTTCCGATCCGCTGTGCACCTCACGTCTTTGTCCATCACTCCTCTAGGCGAAGCCCATATCAGCAGAGCTAAGTCTTTGAGCCCATCGCCGAAACCTCTAAACCAATCCTTGCATTCCTCCCAAAACGATTTAAAGGCTCCTTTCAACCCAAGTTCTTCCCATAGCTTATCCTCCTCTATCTTACGAGCCGTTATGCTCTCTCGGCGCTTCTCAGAGGCCTCAAATGATTTTTGCCAGTCCATCCACAGCCCTCCAAGCTTCTTATTCTCTGCGATAATCTGCTCAGACGCAACCTGCTCCATCCGCTTAGCTTCGGCTAGTGCCTGCTCCCGAGCCTGTTCTTCTTTCATCGTTTGTTCTTTAAGGGTTTGGAGACGCAGCTCTTCGGCTTGATTCTTGTATTGTATAGCCCCGAGGTGTTTGACATCGCTACTCTCTCCCCTAACCATTTGCAGGCAGTCCGCCACCATCGTCTGCATCTCCGCCA